>Ga0169931_10011552_pt1 | contig 12417 bp, 17 predicted proteins | sample Kivu_15m_20L_FD_129675 | JGI IMG/M metagenome (GOLD analysis project Ga0169931, IMG submission 129675) | Freshwater microbial communities from Lake Kivu, Western Province, Rwanda to study Microbial Dark Matter (Phase II) - Kivu_15m_20L... | ecosystem: Environmental > Aquatic > Freshwater > Lake...
AATGATTTCGGATATTTTAACCAAGCCATTGATATTTTCAAGACTAAGGGTAATACTAGAGTTTTCGTAATGTATAACGATATTTCGACCAAAGAAGAAAATGGAGTGACAAATGTTTTACTTGATAGAATACTGAAACCTATTCCAGTTTTATTTGATTATAGCTCACCGAGTGGTCCTAAACTACAAAAAGCTTTTAACATAATAAAATCTCTGGCTTTACAAAGAATTTATAGAAACAATTACTCAAGACATTGCATCGACAAAATTTTGATAGGAGGAGAAGAAATTCAAGAAAAAGAACAAACACAAGGAACCAAAATTAATTTATGTGCTATTTTAATTGAGAACTCTGACGATCTAAATAATAACAGTCTGAATTCCGATTTCTATAAGATTTTAATAGAAAATTTTAATAGAAAACTATCATTCAATCAGAAGAAAAATCAAAAAATTAATAGTGAAGAATATGATATTAACATCAATTACGGAGTTGTCTCATTACAAGAAAATAAAGAAATTAAAAGATTATTAAATGAATATAAAGAATCTAAAAATATGAAAATTAATTCTGACAAGTCTAAAATATTTCTTATAATCGACGACACACATGAAAAATTTGCTTTCAAGTCTTTTTCAGAAGGAGAAGCATTAAAAGAATTTTTCACAAATTTGAATAATTCAGATTTCTTTGAAGATATGAGCTTTAGTGTAAGAATCCACAAAAATTATTTTTTAGTTCGATTACATAAGCAATTATAATGTTAGAGAAATGAAGGAAATTTTTGCCGAAGAAAAAATATTCTCATTAGAGAAAGTCATTAAAAAAGCATTCTATGCACAGATGCAGTCCTATTATTTTTTCACATTCCTTTTGATATTCTTAGTCAACAATTTTTATTTGAAAAGAAAGGTAAAATATTTTTAATATATTGCCCTACTTTAGTATCTTACAATTATAATGATATGTTCTTCAATATTAATTCAATTCATATGGCAATTGTTAATTTCATTAAACTTTTTGTAAGAATAATTAATTTATCTAAATTGAACTTTTAAAAAATGATATTTAATAAATAAATACAAATTCGTTTTATTTTTTTAGAAAAATAATATAATAAATACTAATTCAATTAAATATGAAAAACAATTATTTTATATGGGGAAACGCCAATATTAAAAAATCAGACAATATGAACTATACAAACAATGACCCTAACATTGTAACAGTGCCTGAATTTTCAATTTACCCTATTGATAATGTATTCATCAAGGATAATTGCTCTTTGTATTTAACAGGTGGAGAATTATATAAAGAGGGTCACCTTAATTTTGAGATGAATTTAGGTGTTACAAATTCAAGTAAAAGAACTCTCGTAAATTTCAAATGGAAATCTATGAAGGAAACTATTATAGATGTTTCAATAGGAGAAAGCCATGTGTTGGTTTTAACAAAGCAGGGTAATGTTTTTTCATGGGGTGACAATTACTATGGGCAACTAGGCCTGGATAAAAACATGCTACCGTGGGCTTTAGAGCCTGAACAAATTAAAATTTCTAGTGTTAAATCGATATATGCACATAAGAACAATTCTTTCGTAATAGATGACAATGATAAATTATGGGTCTGGGGTAAGAAAGATCTACTTGGGGGTAAATTAATTTATCACCAATACAAACCCACCCAAATTTTAAAAACATTTTCTATAGAGAAATTAAAGATTTCTGACGATCGTGTTATAGTTTTAGGAAAATTTTCTGAAAAAGAAGAACAAAACGAAGACAAAAATAAGGATGAACAAGAGACTCAAAAAAAGGAAGAAATAACTATTAAAAATACCTTAGCAGATAAAAATCAGGACACAAATTCACAAAACATGCTTAAGTTTATAACTGATTCAGAAAAGAATTTGAAAAAATTAATTTCTAAAATTTCCGAAGATGACACAAGACTAGTCGATATTAGGAAAAGAATTATCAATGGAACTAATTTAAGTAATTTAGCAGATCAGATAAAAGAATTAGAAAAAATTTTAATAAAAAGTTATGACAAGACCGCTAAAAGTCTCTCTAAAGAAAATTTGTCCTTTCATGAAACAGTAGATCTTATAAATCTCGTTATAAAATCGATCATAACCGGAAAATTCCAAGCTAATCAAATAGATAACATCAATAAAAATTTGAATTCTCACGAAAAAGAATTAAATAAAATAATATCAGAACTAGATACAAATGTGCAGGAGAAAATATTTGCAGAATTCAATCAAAGTTTGCAAATTCTTTCACACTATATGCTAAAATATAAAAAGATTGAGCATCTAATTTATAAAATGTCCTTCCACCTGCATTTGCTTAAAGACTTTGAATTCGACAATGTTCTAAACGCATTAAAATTTTTGTATGAAAATACTAACATGGTAGAGAAAAAATTTTATCTTTTAGAAAAATCTTTTGATTCACTGAATTTTCTTTTAGAGAAGACTAACTCAAGTTTTCAGAATATCAGTATCATCTACAACAAATTACATAAAGTTAATATTATAGATGAAACTACGACTGATGCTGATCGATTCATTTACAAGTTTATTATCGAAACATCTTTTTATATAAGGGATCTTTGGAAGCTTCTTATTGAAAATATAAGAGAGCATCGCAAGGCTAAAGAAAAAGAAGTTGCTTTGGAAAAAGTCTTTGAGAATTACAAAGAGCTTCATTCTATACAGATGTATCTTAATAGTATTTCAATGCAAAAGGTTATGGAATCGATTAAAAAAAGAAATGCCCCAGATTCTGATTCGGACAATCATTTAAATAAGAATTTAGAAGATATCATTAAACAAACTGATGGCTCTATTAAAAGATTAGAAATTTTATTGAATAAGTTTTTGGATTATGATAGTGATCATTTCACTAAGGTAAATTTTTTTAACTTATATAAATCTTTTTATGTTTTTAGGAATTGATGGTTGTATATGCAACTTCTCTACTTGATTCAGCTCATAGTCGAAAGTTATTATTCACTATAATTGTATTTATTTTTCTAATTAAAATTTTAGTTATCTCTTAATGGATTAAAATTCGTGAAGGAAGAATAAATTATTTTACCTCATTTTTGGAAAGTTAAAATAGATTCTATATCAATTACCTAAATAAATTTACTTAATATTTTTTCTTTTAATCTTTGCTTTTAAAATATTTAAAATTAGATATACCAAATTTATATTCTTTTACTATAAATGACACAATATAAATAGGTAGATAGTTTTAGAGAAGGAATCTTTTACGTAACTTCAAATTTTCAAAAATTTTACTTTTCATTTATTAATATTGAAATATACAAAATAAAATTCTTATTTTCGATAAAAATTTTTAAAATTATTATAAAACCTAAAAATTTATAATTTCTAGTAAAATCAGATATTCCATACATATAACTTAATATAAATATTTTATAATCAATTTATAAATGGCCTTTTTCGCAAATTTGAATAAAAAATTGTCAATTTTAAAATACTTGGAGATAGACAAAGGTATTAAATCGAATATAAACCCAAAAACTGAGGAGAAAATTCAAGGTAAAATCACCTAAATAAACCTACGTTCATCAATAAAAATTATAGAAAGGTACATGACTGACTATTTTGATGATGCAAGATATGAAAATCTAACAACAATACCCTTAGATACTTTTGATGGGGACGAAAACAAAAAATTTTGGATGAATGCTTTGAAACCATCAAAACTTGAAAAAGAAGTGGTCGACAAGATCAAACAGAAAATAAAAATTTTCGAGTTTCTTATCGCCTTTTTGGCAATTATTTCAATTTTGCTAAGTCAGTTTGAGTACGAAATTGAATATTATCCGAAAATGTATAAACCTACATGCAAAAATCCCGAAAAAATCAAAGAATACCAGGGACAACCAGTCCGTATAGTTATTTCCGTTCTATGTCTAATAATGGCTCTTTTGACAATTAATAATTCTCTTTTATTTTACAAACAGAAAAAGGAAGAGAAAAAAATCATAACAAGTAAAATTTTATTTTAAATTAAAAGAGAAATATATACAGAGTTATTATTTCAAAAGAATGCTTTTGGAAGTTTTTATTATAATCATTCATCCTTTACCCTATGTCGATGCATGTTTTACATCGAGAATTTTAAGTGAGACTATTGATTATCGTGTGGGTACATTTCTCTATGCTTTGATGTTTCTGAAACTTTTTACCTTTTTACGTATCATAGCTACTTATACGAAATATTCGAATAATCTGAGTGCAAGGTACTGTGACCTCTACGGAAGCGAAGCATCCACCACCTTCGCTCTGAAAGCTATTCAAAAAGATCATCCTTTCTTAATTTTGACTTTTAATTTTTGTTCAGTTTCTGTTGTTTTAGGAATTCTCTTACGTATGTTTGAAATTTTAGATTTAACTAATCAAAATAGAATGAATTACTTCTTTTATACAAATGGTATCTGGAATATTATTGTGGCAATGACAACTGTAGGCTATGGAGATTTTTACCCAAGAACTCACTTAGGTAGATTCATAGTAGTTGTTTCGATTGTCATTGGAACACTTCTTGTCTCGTTGACTATTGTCGCTTTGAATAGATTAACCTCGATGGAAAGCAATGAATATCAAGCATTTATTTTATTAAGTAGACTGAGTATTAGAAAAAAACTAGAGAAGGTGTTTTTAAACAATCTTAAAGTCAGATTACAAATTTATCTTTTAAGAAAACATAAAAAAATAAAAGCCTTAACTCAGGACAAGCAATATATGAAGTATATTAGAGAGTTGAGATCCATAACAGAAAATAAAAGAGAGTTGAAAAGGATGTTGTACAAGGATTCATTCGCTAATGAAGAACATAAATTCCTATCTCTAAGTGATCAAATAGATGATAAAATTACATTCATCAATGAAAATTTAAAATTAATTCATGCCTATAAATACAAGATAAGGGCACAGCTTAATGCTCAAAAGAAATTAATGACTAATATTGACGCATCCTTAAAATTATTCAGAAATTGGTAATTTAAAAAATTTTAAAACTTATTAATTATAGTATTAAACCTGGATACTACCAACTATTTGCTAAAAATCCATCATTTGTAGTAAATGAAACCTATTCTGACGAAGCTCAATTTTTAGCTACCATAAACTTTATGAATAAAGAGGAGTTAAAGGAACTTGCAATGAAGCAAGTGGAAACTGTTTTATTCAACACTAACAAAGAACAGAAACGATTGACATCTGAACAGGATGATGATATAAATGCGAATAACGATTACTTGATGTATAAAAATTTGTTGATGAAGCAGGTTTCAGAACATTTTGAAAAATTGAGAGAAAAATGTATTATATATTATTTCTTATACATATTATTCCAGATTCCAACGATGATAATTACGCACTCAACGATTCTATTGATTCAACGGGTGGACATGACAAAGACATTGTCATCTCAGAATACAATAAGATAAATGAACTTGATAGCAAAACTAAACAAATATATACTCAAACCTCAAAGAAAACTATTGACTTGTTGCATTCTTTACACAAGATTAAATACAATAACACACTAGTATCTTCCAAAAACCCTGATATGCATAAGTTAACTGTCAATTTACCTGATAAAGTAGACATATTCCAAAATTTGATTGATGATGAGGATGCTAAGAAAATGGAAAAAGGAAGCCTTAGAAATTCTCCTACTAGAAATGATCTTGTCGCTCTGCTTGGTAACATTCGAATATATAATCTTATTAATTCTTTACAGAAAAGAGAAGAGCCAGCATGAACAAAAGAAGTACTCTTAAACCATTAGATTTAAATATGCAACATATCCTTAATTTAAGTCCAGTCAACCCCAATAAAAAATTATCATCTCAATCAGCAGAAGAAGATTTTGCTAATAACTTTAAAATTAAATTAATCGATGCTAATAAAGATGAAGCTATCGAGGAGAAATCACAAGAGATGTCTACTCCAGCTACTCCAACTGAAGAAAAACTTGTTCCAACTCAAGGCTATAACAACGCTAAGAAAAATACACCAGGAAAAGATGGAAAATATGTCTCACTTAACTTAGGTGGAGAAATCAGTCCTATACATCCTTTGAAAGACGGAAGGGGAAGGAATATGAATGAATCTATGTTTGGAATCGGAGAGCAAGACGCTAACAAAATTAATGAAGAAAATTTAAACAAAGAAGAAAAACTAAAGAAAAAGCTGAATGAAACTTTGAATTTCCTAAACAGTAAGTTAAAATTTATAAAACTTCTTTAATCTCAGGAAATTCGAGACTAAGCAATATGAACGTAAGGAGTAGTTTGATGGGAAGACTTTCACTATCGAGAGATCTTGACAAAAAATAATAATAATATATTTTATTTTTATCCTATTTTATTAACAAACAGATTATTAAGATGAATAAATATTTATATATATTTATGTATTTAGTAGTTGTGTAATTTAATTAAAATCAGTTATTGTTTATTGAATGATTGATCTTTCTAAAGAAGGCTAAATTCATTTTGCTAATGATTTTATCCAATTCTCTCATAGCAACAATTGAATTCTGTCTATCCTGATCGAAATTGCTTAATAATCCTCTCAGCTTATCATTCAAGTCATGATTATTTATCTTGTTTTCTAATTCTTTAAACATATTTGCAATATCTGATGGCTCGATTTTTCTAAAATAAAATATATTTTAATAAAGTATGTACTTAGATAACAATTGATGAAGTTTCTCATCACCTAAATTCAAAATATCTTTTATATAACAATGAATGAACATTTTCAATTGTGAGTGGCTCAATTTTTCCCATTCAATTTTTTCGATTGAAGTTTTAAGGAATTCGTTTCTCTCCAAATTTTTTCCATTTTCGAGTGTGTTTACTGATCTAAAATAATCTTTGAATTTTAAGGTATTATTCTTTCTTGTTTTTCTCAATCCGTTAGAATCGGGATTCAAGTAATTGTTTTTAATCATCAATGGTTCTGTTAACCTCTTATGCGGAGGAATCATGTCTCTACTACTTAGATTCTGTCTAAGAGTCATAATTTTTTTTAATTTTGCAATTCCAGAAAATTTTTCGGGATGAGTTTTGTTGAATGTTGATTCTAATTGATTTTCTTGTTGTAATGGCAACTCTACATTCGAATGACGGAAAAAATTATTCTGAGTATTTTTCATTTTTGTAGATTTGTTTATTGATAAAGCTTTAGCTTTATTGCTTTTCTTAAAAAAATTTTGATCAGTTTTACATAAGCCATCAGTAAAATTTGTTTTCCTAATATTTTTGTTAAAAGTAAAATATTTAAGAATCTACAAAGAAATATGTAAAAATATAAACACTTTATTCTTACTTCTTCGGTTCTGGATTCATTTTCTTTTTTATGATTTCTTGAAAATTTAGAATTGGCTGAAAATAGTTTATCCTTAATCAAATTTTCCTTTGAGTGTTTCCATTTTTCTTCTTGCTGAATTTTTTTGAGTTTAATCTTCAGCCTATCACTGCTGTTACGTTCAAATATTTTTGATTTTTCCTCGATATATGACTTAAGATTTTCGTTTGTTTCTAGTATAATTTTAGTTTCATTTTCCATTTCTGTTTTCTTGTTTTCTTCCATAATTTCAAACGTTGAATCTTCATTTTTCTGATTAAGCTTTGATAAGTCTATCATAGATAATTTTTGACTCGATTTATCATTATTTCTTTGGCTATTTCTCTCTCCGATTATTTTGTTTAATTTTTCTAGATAACATTCATCTTTCGATTTCTTATTTTCTTTATGGAAAAGGAAATGGTTTGTTAGTTTGTGATTTTCCAACAATATAGGGACTGGTTTGAATAAATTCTTTTTTACTGATAAATCAGGAATTTTATAACCTTTCTCTCTATATTTTTCTATTAAATCTTTAAAAATGACTTCGCCTTGTCTTTTGAACTTTGATTTATCTGAATTGGAAAGAAATTTCGTGTACAGTCTGTGGAAATTTTGATTTTCGTCTTTCAAATTTAAAACTTTTTTGTTGAGCGTTTCGTGTTTCATCTTGAAGGTGTTATTAGAAGATAAAGAAAAGACTATATGCTTTAATAAAAAGCTATTTACTATCATCAGATGTTTTGTATGGCTTAATGGCCTTTAAGATTTTATTTCTGCTTGGATGGGTTAAAGTAAAATTTTCTTTTTAATTCAAAATTTTAATTAGTTATGAAAATTTTACCTAACTCGGATTTGAAATTATCGAGACTTGTATAATTTTTAATTTTCATTTAAATAAAAATTTTAAATTAGAACAAACATAATATAATCTAAAATTAAAATATTAATTTAAATTGAAAAATATGCCCGAAAAGGATAAAAATTTATCTCCTCTCAACCAATAACTTACTCTAAATTTCTTAATAAATTAAAAAATTTTTATTTAATGAATACTATTATTTATTAAATATTCAATATTAATATATAAAATTTTCAATTCTTCTGTCTTCTTCTTAATGATCGAAGTAAACATTACAAACGACATTTCTTAACATTTCGACAGTGGTATTTGGTGCATCTTTGTTAAAGGCGTATTTACTTGGGTTGTATCCCAAGACTACGAAGTCGATGTAATGATTGTCGTCGCTGAGATGATCTCCAATCCATTTAGCAATCAATTCAGTAACAACATCGGATTTTTCTCCCTTTTTAATTGCATTGAATTTAAAGTGTTTAATTTCATAAAGTTGCATTTGTTCAACGAAGGCTTTCTTGACGGGGCAGTCAACTAGGTCAACATACTCACCAGTAACAGTTAAGCCATGAATGATGTCGTTATCAGCGTCGACATATCTTAACATACTCTTAAGGGCTTTGAATGACTTTGATTCAGCAGATTCAAGACAAATCAGCCATTTGAATTGAGATTTTGGTCTAAATTGTCTTCCTGATTTTTCCTTGACGACCAAAACTGGGATTTTAGGTTTGTGGACTAGGTAGGTGACTGATTTGGAGAGCTCGTCGGGTCTGTTTTTGGTTCCTTTGTATCCTCTGAATCCCAATACCAAGAGAGTTGCGTTCTTCTCGACTGCAATGTCATTAATTTGTTCGAAAACGTTTTCGTTTTCCTTTCTATCTTCGAAAATGAATTCGTAGTCATCCTTTTTAACTTTTAATTCTTCTACGTATTCACTGTATTTATTGAAGATAGTTTTTGAGTGATATTGAACTCCCTTTTCATGTTCTTTCTTCAAGTTTTGGATGTGGACTAGGATGATTTTGTCCAATCCTGGTCTGTAGAAATTGGTTACTACGAGTTCAACTGCATGATGTGATCCTTCAGATCCATCGATACCTACGACAAATACGTTACAGATGGTAGCAGTTTCTCCTTCTGATTTTACTCCCTTCTTTTTGTGATCCATTTGTTTGTTGTTTTAATATATTTATCAAGTCGGTTGCCTTAAATAGTGCTCAAAATATAAATTGCATAAATTAATTTCTAATTTTCTATTTATGATTTTACTATAATTTTAAATAAAATTATAATTTATAATTTAAATTCATTTATTAATTTATTATATATTTATGTTTTAACATTTTATAACCAAATTATTCATTTTTTAGGTAAATAAGTACAGACAAAAATTTAAGTAAAATAATAAATGATTCTCTAAATGCCGATATATTATTTGTGGCAATATTAATCTAACATATTTTCATTATAAGTATTAAAATTAATTATAATAAAATTTGAATATTGTAAATTAATAAAATAAATGAATAAATTTTACAATAAGCAACCTAAACCTATTTTACATAATCAATATCTGGAGGATGAAAGTATTATATAAAAATAATTATCAGTCCTACAAAAATACATAACTCATTTTATTTCCAAGGAAGTCTTAGCTGAAATTCATCCAGATTTATTGAAATTCGGTGACAAAGTCGCAAATGAGTATCCTAAATATGCACAGGAGTTAGAGAGATATAAGCCGATTCTCGAAAAGTATGATGCATGGGGCAAGTAATTATCATAAATCATTTTCAACTCTATCATAGTGAAATAAACGAATTACATACCTCTCCTGCATGGAAATACTTTCACGATGAATCTTCCAAAGAAGGCTTAGTTTCTATTGCTTATAAATTTAGTCATAAGAATTACGCAAGAATTTATCAATTCATAAAACTTTATTTATTTGCAGCTTCGAGTGGTTTGTATTCTTGCCCACTTTCGATGACTGATGGAGCTGCATTCTTGATTCAAACAATTAATGTATAGAATTAAGTTTATCTAAATTTATAAGATAAAAAACCCTAAATTAGTTTCAGAATCGATGAAAAAAGCTTACACTCATATATTATCTGATGATCCCAAAAATTTTTGGACTTCTGGACAATGGGTAATAAAGTATATGTTATTTTTAGATGACTGAAATTCTGGGAGGCTCTGATGTTAGAGCTAGTACCCAAACTATAGCCAAGCACATAGAAGATAATAAATACTCTCTTCACGGACTTAAATGGTTCACATCAGCTATTGATTCAGATATTACTTTTACTTTAGCGAAAATTGAAAACGCAGATGGAAAAATAGATGATGCCCCTACTTTATTTTTCATTAAAATCAGAAATGAAAATGGTTCCCTAAACAAAATTAATCCGATAAGATTAAAAGACAAAATGGGTACAAGGCAGGTAATTATTGTTTTATTCAAACAATCAAAATTTACTAATATTTAAATAATTAAATAGCTACCTACAGCTGAATTAATTCTAGAAGGTACTGTCACAGAAATTGCATCTCCCCCTAAACAAGGAATTCAAAATATAATGAACTTGGCGAATATTACTCGCTTACATAATATCACATCTTCAGTCGCCTTTATGAGAAGAATAATCGCTTTAGTTGAAGATTATTCACATAAAAGAAAAGTCTTCAATTTTTATTTGTCACAACAGCCTTTGCATATCGTAGCATTTAGTAAGATGAAATGCATTTTAGAAGGAAATTTTTTATTGTTATTACAGTTAGTAAAAATGCAGAATAAATTAGAAACTAATTCAAATTATAAAAAAAAGGATATTTTCAGAATGCTTCTTCCGATAGGCAAAGCTTTCGTAGGGAGATGTTCTGAGGAGGTATGCATAGAAGGAATGCAATGCTTTGGAGGAGTTGGCTATATGGAAAATTCTCACATCCCAGTTATTTTAAGAGATACTATAGTGACCTCAATATGGGAGGGAACCATTAATGTTCTTTCATTTGATTTTATTAAAGTAAAGAAATCAGTATCCCAATCATATCAACAGCTGCTAGAAAAAATCGAGAAAAGATTTAATCTAATGTATATTCTTTAAATATATCCATCATCACCTTAGAACAAATGAATCAATAAAGAAAGAATTCATGAGTCTTTTCAAATCATTTAAAACGACAAAAATTAACAATGAAATGAATATAGCTAGAAAATTACTCTTTTTGTATCAATTTTATTATAATACATTTAACTTAATAGGATTGCTGCATTGTATATAGTTTCTCTTCTTTCTAAACATTTGAAAGAAGATGCACATTCTGACATCGTCCTAAAAGTCTGGTTACATGAGACACGAAAATATTTCGATAGTTTTAATCTGATCAATAATTCAGATGTTGAGAAATTAAGAGATTATGCATTTAAAATAGGAAAAGCCAAATTTTAAATAATTTTATCATAAAATTAAAATTAGAAAAATCAAACTTAAATCCATAATTTATGATTAAACCAGAATATCATATAGCAAATGTGATAAATTAATCGAATAAAAATATTTTATCATTTATATTTTGTAGAAGGGTTTTCACCTTTTTTGTTACACAACCTAATTCATTATTTGAGTTAATCTTGAAACTCATTTTATCATTTTCTATAAAATAGATGCTTGAAATATGCATGTTTATTGATTATAATTACTTATTATCTATCCATCCTTTCCATATATATTCATCAAAGTAGTAATCACTTGGATAAGATTTGGTCGATTTTCTCCTTGAAAGAGCAACTTCTTTGTCTACATCAAGAAGAATTTTAACATCAATCAACTCAGAAATTTCTTGACTAATATACAACAAAAATCCTTCAGCAACAATAATTTCTATGACATTTTTAGAGTTTTCATTCAAAAACTGAATCCTAGATTTTAAATCTCTATAAAATTGAGAAAGATCATAGATGGCAGGATCTTCACAATCTTCAATATACTCTTCAATTACAGGCGGGAAACCGTCCCGTCCCTGAAAGAGTGAATAAATTAAGAAACCCGTCCCGTACTAAAGTATAATTTTTATATAATTTATTGTCATACCGTCCCGTCCCGTCCCGTCCCAAAAAGAAGCAAATCCGACCCGTCCCATTTTAAAAAAATT
>Ga0169931_10011553_pt1 | contig 12417 bp, 2 predicted proteins | sample Kivu_15m_20L_FD_129675 | JGI IMG/M metagenome (GOLD analysis project Ga0169931, IMG submission 129675) | Freshwater microbial communities from Lake Kivu, Western Province, Rwanda to study Microbial Dark Matter (Phase II) - Kivu_15m_20L... | ecosystem: Environmental > Aquatic > Freshwater > Lake ...
AAAGACCTGATGAGCAGAACCAAAGGCCCACAGATGCGGGTCAACTGCATACGAATCTCACGCAAAATTGAAGACGATTCTTTTTCCCTGGACAAAGCTGCATAGGGGGCAGGGGTTTTTTGTTCCCTGCCTTGATACCGAGAAAGTCAGAATGGCAGGGCTAAACGCAGCGCTGAACGTCCGGGTACTGGATGCAAAGGCTTACGTCGGTATTAAATCAGGACGCCTTGGCGTTCTATTTGAGCGCGTACCTTTGAAAAAATAGCAGCCGTTTGAATCTTTAACTGCCGCAAATCGTCTAAACGCTTCCGTTTTTCTTCAGGCGACAAGATTGTACTGCTGCGAACAAGCCGTTCAGCGGCGGTCAAATCTCCCATTTCTTGTCTAAACGACCCTGCTGCAGAGCTATACCCAACGGTGGTTAAATTTTCTTGCAAAAATTTCTCAGCCTCTTTTGGATTTTCTAGCTGCAATCGCTTATACGTAGCCGCCGCAGCTTGCGTTTTCGTCACAATATCGTAAGCGCGATTTATAACCCCGCTGGCATCTGGCGGCTGGAACAGCCCCCCGACAATCGGCACATCTGTAATTCGCATGCTTGGCGTTGTGCCTGCTGCGCTACCAACAATTACATCAGGTAAACGTAGCAGACTGACTAGTAAGCTGCCGGTATAGCCTTTTATAAAGTATTCGGCCTGAACTGGAGATATGCCAACTTCACCAAGAAGTTTGATGACCTCTGGCGTTTTAGGCGTGTACTGATATTTGGCTATGTCTGGCATAGATGCATCAACAATCTCCCGATCTGTAAAGAAAGATCGATTTAGCCCAAGTTCAACAATTGGTTTTACGGCAGTGGGCAAATCTCCAGGGACACTTCGCATGATCTGACTACCGAGCGCAGACATGACTTCTTTTGCTGTGTCATCAGATTGAGCAGCGCGGTAAACGCCTTCTGGTATAGATTTAAAGAGCAAACCAATCTCAAACGGGATAGGCACACGGAACGTGCCCAACGGCGTAGGTACAAACCAGTTGCTATAACGCTCTTCTGGGTTTGCGTTTTTATACGCCTCATCTTCCTCCATCATGGCAGCGTACGCCATAGTCATCAGAGCCATCATAGCGCCGCGTGTAAAGAGTTTTTGTCGAATTCTTAGACGTTCGCTTGCAGGCATATCGCCTTTTATAGCCCGGTAGATAACATCAAGACCTTGTACGTTTGCGTTAAAAAATGGAATCAGCATGTTGGCGTACATCATGGTGGGAGAAAGACCACGCCTGCTAAAGTTCATTGCTTCTAACGTGGCAAACACCGCTTCACGCTGAGATAGTCCTTGTCGTACAAATGAGTTGTACAGAGTCAAGCGCGTACCTTCGTCACCTATCATGGCCCACTGATCAAGCTTTGCCATAGCAGTTTGCCAACCCGTTTTACCGGATACCACCTGATTTAAAATAACCGCTATGTCATTGTCATTACCAGCTAAAACCTGCCCACCTAAAACACCAGATGCACGTAGTGTTTGCCGCGCAGGATTTTTGTCCATACCGCGCAACTGCTTCAAAGTATCCACTACCGGGATAAAGTTAGCGCCCGTAACAAATACTGCCGACATAGAGTCACGGAAAATTTGACGGACTGCATAGCGTGGATCACGCGTTACAAAGCGACGTAGCCAGTTGGCAGGCATACCAAGCAAACGAACGCCAGCCGGTATCATGCCTTTCATGCCCTCCATGCCGCGTACAACAAGATCTGTTGTTATTTCGTCTCCAAAAAGTTCTTTGCGTGCTTCTACATTAATCTTTGCCCAATGCGGTATGCCGTCAACTTTAAAACGAATTACGTCAGGATCATCAGGGCCTTGGTTACGGCTTCCAGCTTTGAGCTTATGAATGCCGCCTTCTACCACGCCTAAGTCGTTTAAAATAAATGCGGCGTTACGCGTTGCCATGTTTTTAAGCGCCATATCAGTAATCATGCGCGTATTCTGTAAGGCGCTCGTAAATATCGGCAGAATTTTTGTTTCACCCCCCACCAGTTCTCGCAGGTAAGGCTGAGTTTTAAAGTCGCCAAATCTAAAAAAAGTTTCACCGCGCACTATTAATTCCACGCCACCGTTTACTTCACGGTAGTACGGTATGTAGTCTTTCTCTGCTTTAAGTTGCGCAGCTTTTTCAACATCCATGGCACCAGAAGCCACCAACAGATCAATCAAATTATTGTTGTACTCTTGGTAAGCTTCACGCGCTTCTTGAAAACCTGGGTCATTTTTGTACTGCGCAATCGTAGCGTTAACTTGCTCCATGGTTAGCTTGCCTGAGAAATCAAGCTTTTCCAACCCCACACTTTTTGCACGCAGCGCTGCCATATACGTAGTAAATTCAAATTCTGCGTTTTGAGGCGGCACTGGCGATTTTGCCAACGCATTAGACACATCAAGTAGCCCACGCCCTTCTCCCGGCAAGTACATAAGCTCACCGTCTTTGTTGCGCCCAATTTTCCCTACGCCGTTAGTAGCAAACTGTGTTACAAAGTTGCTAAGCTGATCTGCAAATCTGGCAAAGTACATGCCATCCATTGCTTTTTTAGCATCAATTAGCCCTTTTTCTTTTCCTTTTTTAAGCAACGCATCGTACGCCGCAAGTCTGTCTAGCATCTGTACACGCCCAGCTAAACCCATTACGTTGGAAAGAATCTTGTCAAACGTACTTCCTTTTGTGGCAATCATAGAGTGCCACGCAGACTTTTCAGAAACAGGAGTAGCAGTGCTACTAAATGAAACAGTGCCATCGCTGGCACGATATGCCATAGGCTTACCAGATTCAAAGTCTCGCCGGGCTTGTTTAATCATGTAAAACAGTTCAGAGGTAGAGAGCTTTGCCGTATCACCAAAGCCTAACGACCGCAGTTTGGCGCGGAACTGCCCCACTAACTCTTTAATAAACTGCATTGCTTTTTGTAAAAAGCTTTTGTCGATCTGCCGTTCCGTGGTATACGCAACAACTTCTTTTAGCGCCTTAACTTCAGCGTCAGCATCAGATAGCCCCGCTTTTTTACCTGCCGTAAACGCAGCAGCAGCTTCATCGGCAACGCCAAGTCGTGCGGCTAACGACTGCACGCTACCGAATGAATTACGCACGCGTGTGGCAAGATTTTTCATGCCATCTACGCCCAACATAGACTCAAAGCTATAGTGCCCAATGAACTCGTGCGCAATGGTTTTTTCTAAGTCAGCCAAGTTGCTGTGGTTTTGGATGATGACAAAAACTGATCCATCAGGTGCCACACCGCCCTTTATGCGGTTAGCAATAAGGTCAAGCCCTTGCGCTGCAACTTGTTTTTTTATGTCTTGAGGTAAGTCATCGATTGTACGATACGCCGCAAAGTTAATTGGCGATGTCGTAGTTCTAAGAACGCCAGGTTTAGTAGGCTCTGCAGGCTTTGTCTCTGTGGCCTTTTGTTTTTTACTTGCCTCTAACTTTGCCGAAACTTTGCTAAAAATATCGGCAAGAGCGACATCGTACGCACGCTGTATATTTTTAAGAACATTAGGGTCTGTGTTAGTGTCTATAAAATCGTCTAAATACAATTCAATTGGATCGGCGTACTCAAGAGAATTTATAAATCTTGCCGCGTCTTCGCCAGCAAATTTTTCTACTGCATCATATAAAGACTCACTGACTAAATTAAACCAAGCGCTAGAAGGTGAATTACCAGAATATTTATCTGTTTTAACGCTTTTTGGTATTGCATCAAGCACACTATCAAACCAGTTTGCCACTGGCACAACAGCTTCCCACACAGCCTCACGTGTAAGCTCAGTTGCCTGAAACGCTTTTGCTATGGACAACGGCATCTTGGGCGCGACTAACCCAGCGCCAATGCCCTGCACCAGACGACGGCGTGTCATGTCTGGGCCTTCAGGCTTACCTTGTTTATCTAGCTTGTCAATAATGCCGCGAATTCTGGCTTCTGCTTCAGCAACGTCAATAATGTCAGTGGGTGCGTCACCAATACGCGGGTCAAATACGCCAGTCTGGATATCAAACGCATACTGCACATCGCCAAGTTCTAGCGCTGTAAGTTCATCAGGCGTAGGTACGTCTTTAGGATCTCTTGCTTTACGCCCACGTTTTTTACCTCTTATGGGCACACGTGCTAACGGTTCAACAGGTTTTGCAACAAACCCATACTGAGATTCTGTAATCCGTACTTCAGCAACAAGCGCATCGATTTCTTCTTTGCTCATGTTGCTACGAACGTAGTTAATACTTATCTTAGCTATCTGCCCTTCAATCTCAAGAATTTTTGCTTTGACTGCACGAATGGTAGTTTTAGCACCATTTTTTTCAGCTTCAGACAGTTCTGCCTTTGCTTTTATTAAGTCTTCTTGCAGTCGTTTTTCTGCTCGTTTAATAAGGCTAGACTCATTTGGTAGCGGGTTGTTTACGGCTTCGTAGACGTAGCCCACACGTTCAGACAACGACGGTATTCCAGCGTCTTGGACGTTTGTCACCATGGTGACACGGGCTGCAGGGTAAATCGGTTTACCAGATTCAGTAAAAGTTATACCTACGCCAGGCTGGCGTGTGCTTACACCAGACATGTTCATTTTTGCAAGAAGCCCAGAAAGCGTAGCTAGGCGACGGCGCAGCTTGGCTTTGACTGTTGCATCTTTTGATGCCTGCAATTCGTTGCTAATTTCCTGATACTCTATGGAAATACGGTAAGGGTCTTCTTCCATTAGCAAGTTGTAGCGACGTTTTCTTAGGTCGCCTAATTTGCCTTCCATAGATTTTTTTGCATCTTTTGGTAGCTTAGGAGCTGCAAGTTTTTCTTCTAAATCACGTATTGCAATCTCAGTATCTTTTAAATTTTCACTAGGTTCTACGACCACACGAACCTGTTCGGGTTCTCTGTAAGGCACACGCATTTCTGGAAGTTGTTCACGGCCTATAATTTTTCCTGATTTATCACGAACCGGTGCAGTAATAAGCCCAAGCTGTCTGTTAACAACTTGCTGAGACTCACTAAGAATAGGCGAATTTTCTACTTCTTTAATACGCTGTTGCATTTTGCCGATAGCAGTTTCTAGCTGATCAGCCAAAAGATCAGATCGTTTTTGCCGTATGTTTTCTAAGTTTGTGATCTCAACATACGCAGCTTTTACCTGCGCAAATTCTGGGCGCACGCGTTCATTTAAATCTTTTTCTAACGCTGCTTGCAGTTTGGGTATTGCTTTAGAGTACTTAGAAAGATATGGGTATTTCCTGATCAAAAGTTGTTTGACAAGAGGAACAGCATCTTCATTGCGCTTATCAAGTAGATCACGCTCTCTACGTTTTGCAGCAAGGTCAGCACGAACCCCCCGTAACGACTTAACAATTTGAGCGCGTTCAACTTGGTCTAAATCTTTACCTTCAAAAAATACTTTTGCTACTGATTCAAATTGCGCATCTTTTATATCGCTCAGTGCATTACGCAGTGTTCGTTCTTGCGTAACGAGTGTTGCAATGTCTGTGTCAAGCGTTTCAATTTTGTCGTCAAGTTCTTTTTGCAGTTCTGCCATTTTTTTGTTGGCAGTACGGCGGATGTCTAATGGCGTGTTAAGATTTTTTCCATCAGCAAACTCAGCAAGTACTTCTTCTAAGCTTTCTTCAATATTAGTTTGGTCATCTCGCAATGTTTTTATTTCAGCTTCTAGCACAGCAATTTCAGCGTCATTCCGAGATTTGTTAACTTTATTGACTAGCGTATTAATTTCTTTATCTAAACGCACGAGACGGGGCTGCGCTAGTTTTGTAGCACGGATAGCCAAAATCATGCGCTCCATCAGCGCATTGGCGTTGTCCATCGCTTTTTCTAAGTCAGAACTTATGCCAGGATATAGGCGTAGCTTTTCTGTGCGTGGCGAAACTTTTGCACGATACGTATTAGGATCAGTAAATTTTTTGTACTGTTCTTTAAGAACTTCAACAGTTTTTTCTAAAGTTTTAACTTTTTCACGCAATGGTGCTGTCTCAAGTTCAAAGCGTGTAGCTTTTTCTAAGTCTGTGTAAATTTTTGCTTTAGCACGTAAATTAACTGCTTGCGTAGTTAGGTCGGTTATTTTTGCTTTGATGTCAGCAATGTCAGACATTGCTTTGCGCAAAGCTTCTAAAATTTTTCCACGTATTTCATCTACTGTTTTAGGCAGCGCATCGTACTTGCCCTTTCCCCCTTCTTGTATTTCTTTTAAGACAGCACCAATCCCTAATTGCTTTTTCTCAATAACTTTTTGTACGCGCCGACGAACTGCCTGTGCAGATTTTGGCCCAGTTAGTTTTTCAATTAAGTCGTTGTAGTTGTTGATACGCCGTAACGTATCTTTTAGCATGCTTGATAGCGTACCTGTTAGTAGGTCTTTTGGGCCAGAGACTATAAAGTTTGCAGACGACTCATCGTAGTTGACAAGCAAATTAAGCTCATTTGGCGATAGCGCACGAAGGGCAGCGTACGCACGTGCCTTGTCAACCAGAGCGTCACGGTATTTTTTAATGACTGCTAAGTTCTCGGGCTTGTCTAACCCACTAGAAATGTCAGGTATTTTATCTAAGCGTTCTTGCAAGTTTTTTATAGAGTCTGCAAGTTTTACAATGACGCCTTGTCTTTCTGAGCTAATCTGAGGAGGCAACGTACCAACTTGTGTAAATGTTCCAAAAGGTTCAAATGCAAAACTCTCATTGGCAATCTCTAGCGCAGTTTTTTCACCTTTTGCCTTAGCACGTACGTTTTCTATGTCTTCTTTTAAAACGTCAAGCGCGGCATCTAGTTTGGCAAATGGGCGCTCTAAAGTATCTACGTCTTTACGACGAACAATGAGAGGACGCCCTTCTGCATCTACAGCGCCAGGAATCCGTGTTTTAACATCAGGCTGGTTACGTTTTGCTGTAGATGCACGTTGTATAAACTCGTTAAATTTTTCGCGTATAAAAACATTAAACGGCTTTGTGAGATTATTGGGCCGATCACCCTTAGGTAACGACTCGTAAAACTGCCGAAGCGCAGCAGGGTCTTCTAATGATGGCATACCCCGGGCCAAACGCGTAGCTTCAATTTCGCTAACAAACTCGTTGGTAAATGTTTTCGCTGTTTGATTAGCAGTGGCTACTAATTCAGGAAATGATGCACGCGCTTGATCGACATTTTCAGTCATGCCTGCTTGCAGAATAGTACGCCTACCTTGCAGTTGCGTAATGCGCCTTTGTAAGTTGTCAGCAATACGCGGATCAATATTTGGTTCAGCCAACTGCGCCCGTATAGTCGCTAATTGCGCATCAATTTCAGCAACACGCTGCCCTAACCGTCGATTGTGCTCAATAGTGTAGGGATCTTGTACCGCTCGTTCACCAGTAAAGGCACCGCGCTGTAAGCTAAAAATTGCGTCTGAAAAATAAGATAGCAGTAAGTTTTGGTCACGTTGACGTGCATCAGTAATGTCGTCTACTTCCTGCGGTTGGCCTTCTAAAAGGTTAGTGTCGATTAAAGGTGGTTGATACCCAGTAAAGTCAGCAGGCTCACGTGGCGGACGGCGAGTGGCAACAATAGCTCGTTGTCTAGCTAACAGTGAACCAAGAACTTCTAACCGCACTTCATCTTTGACAGCAGCAGCGCCATCACGAGTAAGAAGCGCGTTGACACCAAGATCTTTTTTTACTTTGTTTAACTTACTACTTAGTGACCTAATTTGTTTTTTAGCAACAGACCGCGCTGCTTTGTCTTTTTCTGTTACAGGCGTAACAGTGGCTTTTGCTGCAGCATCTTGAAGAGCTTTTTCGGCCTTTGCATCAATTGCATCTACAATCCGTTGCTGTTCAAGAATTTGCTTTTGTAAGTCAGTAGCACTAGCAAGAGCTTGCTGCTGTTGTTCTGGAACTGTGGTAAACGCAACTTCATCACGTAAGAACGCATCAAACCGTTGTTGTCTTCGTTCTTGAATATCGCGTACAGCTTTCTCTAAAGTCTCTAACTCAATGTTCGACACACCGAGATACTGCTGTGCAAGCTCTGGCGGTAACGAACCATTGGCAACCATCTCATCAAACCGCGCACGTTTGTTTTCGGGCACGCCCAATAGTTCAACGCCACGACTGTTTATTAGTGTGTTTATACGTTGACTAAGTCTCTCCATGTCAGCGGCTTCTTGCGCAGCCTTTTCTTTTTGCGCAGTACTTGCTTTTTCATCCGCTTGAAAAGTACGCAACCTGTCGTACAAAGACGGTAACAACGACTTCACATTCCCAACACGTTCTAATTCAGCACGGCTTTCTTGTTGCCTAGCCAAGCGCCTCTGGTTTTGTTCACCAAACAAATCTGGGGTATTTAGTATCTGCTCTTCTTGCATGCGTGCGTCGCGCAAAGCATTGACTGCAGCATCTAGCGCTTCGATATCGCCTGTTTGTTGGAATGATTCTTGAGCTTCATTTACTGCACGTGCTGCAGCATTTGTTTGTCTTTTAGCCTGACGTAAAGCGTCAGTCTCATTTAAAATTTGTTCCCGAAGTTTGTATTCTTCGCTTTGCAACAGCATACGTTGGTTTTCAGGCAGATTTGGATCTTCCAACCGTTTGTAGACTTTATTAAGCTGTTCAAACTTTTGCTGCAACTGTTCGGGTGTCTGACGTAAGATTATGCCCTGTTTAGCAGCTGCAGTAACCAAATCTGCCTGAGCTTTTTCCATTTGACGCAAACGCTGTAAAACTTGTGCTTTTTGCTCAAGGTTCGTAGTTTTCGTTTGGCGTTGAAGATCGTCAATCTCTCGCGCAAGCACACGGTTTTGTTCGTCAAACTGATTTTGTAGGACGTTTTGTTCTTCTTGATCTTTAGTTTCACGATCTATAACAGGCTCATAAAAACTAAATGGCGCACGCCCTTCTTCTGCTTCGTCAACAGTAAACAATGGCACTTCAGCCTGCCCTGCGCGTTCAGCACGTTTGGCAGCAAGGGTTTGCTCTAGTGTCGGTGTGCGGCCTGCAGATACATCAATCTCACGAATTTCTCGCCCAAGGTCTGTTATTTCTTTATTAAGCGTTTGAATTTGTTGTTTTGCTTGCTTAACGACGTCAGGGTCTTGTCCTTTTTGTTTTACGATGTCTTGCAGATCTTTAATCTGTGCAATCTTTTCTTCTCGCTGTTTTACCAACGAAGCTTTGTACTCAGGTCGCGCTTTACGTGCGGCCTCTTCCTCTGCTTGTTTTTTAGCTTCAACTTGACGCTGTTGTTCTTCTCTAGCTTCTACTTCACCACGAGCAACAGCGCGTTGTCCCACACGACCAGCCGCACCAAACGGACCACCAACCAGACCTGCGCCATACGCGGCTTCACCATACTCAGCTAAAGCGTCATCTGTGGTTAAAGGCAGGCCAGCTTGTAGACGCTCAAGCATCTGCTGAGTAACTTCAGTGGGGATCTCAACAGCCGCACCAACAGCCACACCTTTAGCAAGAACCTTTTTTAAGCTTTCTTGAGCAAGTTTTTCAGTAGCTTCAGTAGCTCCGCGTTTAAAATATTCTTCTGCTGTTGGGCCTAATAGTTTTCCTACTAGGGTTTTTCCTAACGGAACAAACGTAGACGCCACCTCCAAAGCAGCGCCAGGCACAGCAGCGGCAGCTGCGCGCCCACGAGATATTTCTTCTGCGCCTTCTTCAGCTTGGCGTTCAATATTAGAACCAAAAAGCTGAAGTAAAGAAGGAAGAGTTGCACCACCAATACCACCTGCTATTGCGCCAACTGGCCCTAAAGGCGCACCCGCCATAGCCCCAAGTTTTGCACTACCTAATGTGGCTGCAATCTGCGGTGCTTGTTCAGCTAGAGCAGTGGGGATTTGGCTAATAACTTCGCCTGCCGCAGGCAGAAAACCACGCTCAGCATAGACATCTTTGACGCGCTGCAAGCTGGCGCCTGGGGCGTATTCCCGCCCAATAGCTTCAGATCGAGCTAAACCGCGCTGTGCTGCTTCTTCAGGAGATAGGAAAGCTTCTAAGCCCGTGCCAATTGACGACAGCAAACGTTTTCCACCGCCAACTCCAGCAGCTATTATTCCTTCTTTTGGCGCAGATACGGTAGGGGCAATACCAAAAGCTTCGGGATACATTTGTTGCGCACGTTGCCATGCTTCTGCAGCGGTTTCACCTTCACGGAGTTTTATAGAAGAGCCATCTGGAAGCGGCAGATATTGCGCCATAGTTAGTTCCTAACCGTGCCTGTAGGAGTACTGGTAACTTTTGGTATAGCTAAGAAAGTAATCCGTTGCTCAACAAGTGCATGAAGTGCAGGATTGGTTATTTTAAGCATTGCTAATTTTTCAGGATCACTTGCAATTGCTGTTACGTATTTGTCGAACTCAGACGCTGATTCTGTTGCTCTAGGTGTAACGGCTTTGTAGTAGTTAGCTAATTTCTCTGAATATGTCTTACCAGGCATAGCTTCTATACGCTTTTCAACAATGTCCGTATCGTAACGACGCGCTGCTGCACCGATATTGGCTGCTTGCAGGTGTGCTTGGCTTTGAAAAATTGCAATTTCCTTCGCACTTTCTCTACCAACAATCGTACCGAAGATGCTATCACGGCTTCTCTGAATATTTTCTTGACGACGGGCAACACGGTCAGCTTGTTTGTTAAGCGCTTCAAGGCCGTAGCTTGCACGCCCTGCTGCCAGCTCATTTTGCATTACATTAAGCTGGCGCACTTCTCTGTCCAACGCACGACTGTCTTTCTTAATTTCTTTAATGTCTTTAGCCAGACCTTGCAACGCAGGCGTTGCTCCTTTGCCAATGTTGACAAACGCATATGGAGATTCACCGCCCAAAATGCCCAAACCTGCTTCAATTAGGCGCAGGTTCATAGCTTCTTTTCTGTCGCCCTTTAGTGCTTCTTTTTCTTCACGAACTTCTTTGATTTGATTTTTCACTAAATTAAAGTCATACCCAGCATCACGAAATAGGGTATCCCGTTCTTCTATAAACTGCTTAGCAGTTTTAGGTGTTTCTGTTGTCATGCCTTTACGGGCCATAGTTTCAGCATCAGTCATTCTGGTAGCGTAATCAATTGCCAGTGCGGAAGATGGCAGTAAGGCTATCCCACCCGGAGCTTGTTGCCCCTGACCTTTGCCTTGAGGTTGTTGCCCTTGATCTTCTAATGGCGGGGGGATTGCACCCGGTATTCCGAATCTTTGAGCTTGACGAACAAGCCTAGTTATTTCAGCGGTGTCATTTACTGGGGGTATTTGTGGGGTAGTTTGTAGAGCTTGTGCAAAAGAAGGAGCCTTTGGGGTTACTGAAAAATCTTCAGGTATTTGTATTTTTCCTGAATCTACCGCTCTAATAAACTCGCCTAAGCTAATTGGATTGCCAGTAACAGGATCTACTTTTAGCCCTCTAGTATTTCTCATCATCGACGAAAGTTCAGCACCTCTAATTCCTCTAAACTCTGAAGGATTAAAATCTTGTAAAGATTGAAAGTAAGCAGCTGTTTTGTCTCTTGGGTTTCTTACTAAATTTCCGTTACTAAACGCCACTATGCCCCCGCCAGCCGCTGTGTCTGTCATCTGCCCATCATTACCCACTATGCCCCCCATGGGCACGTCAACATCTGTAGGCATCGCAGCAATACCCTGGGCCAGCGCTATATCTTTATCTACTATTTTGGGGGCCTGTGCTATTGCTGCTGCTTTTGCACCTTTACGGGCAATCTCGGCTTTGGTCTTATCTTTTAACGCAGTGTGAGCGACAATAAGACTAACCATGTCACTTCGCCCCTGCAGCACATCTACAAGCGCCGATATGGGCATCGCCCTAGCTTTTGCGTACTCCTGAACTGGGTTTAACATTATGACCTACCTCCACCAAGGAGATTGTACAAACCGATACCAGTTAGTCCCATGCCGGTTAGCTGGCTTGCAAACGAAGGCGGAGGTGTAGTCGTTCTTTGCGTTGTGTCTGTAAGCGGGATGCCACGTAAGAGATTAGAAAGCTGACCCACCTGTGTCTGTCCGTACTCGGCCTGCTGCATAAGAGCACTACGTTGAGCATCAAGTTGTTGCTGCGCAATATTTCTCTGTAGATCGCCAAAGGCACCCTGAGTTTTGAGAATGTCAAGTTCACCGGCAAGCTGTTGCGTACCCAAACCACCAAAGGTCTGTGCCAAATTACCCAACCCTTGAGCCGCACCGAGTCTTTGTTGTCCTGCTTGTAAGGCGGCGGCTTGATTTGCTCGGGCCACATCCATCTGTGCTGCACGGTCGGCTTGGAACGCTTGTTGTGCCTGACCAAAGGCACTTTGAAGACCTTGGGCTTGGATGTCACCTAATTGTTGACGAAGCCCTGATTCGCGTTGTCCCTGTAAAAGAGCCTGTCGTGCACCACCGTAAGT
>Ga0169931_10011554_pt1 | contig 12416 bp, 4 predicted proteins | sample Kivu_15m_20L_FD_129675 | JGI IMG/M metagenome (GOLD analysis project Ga0169931, IMG submission 129675) | Freshwater microbial communities from Lake Kivu, Western Province, Rwanda to study Microbial Dark Matter (Phase II) - Kivu_15m_20L... | ecosystem: Environmental > Aquatic > Freshwater > Lake ...
AATAGTCAACAGCGACCACTCGTTTCAGGCGATGAAATTCGCGACTGGACATTGCCAGACCCAATGGTCGCAATTTTTCCATATGATTCCATGGATTTTTCATCCTCAGCAGCTTCAGCAACTCTCAAGTTTCTCTGGCCCTGGAAGACGCAACTCAGTGACCGAGTGGCTTACGGGATGACTCAACTGGAGAGAGGTTTGCAATGGTTTGAGTATTCCATGTTTTTCGCAAACCGGTTCCGCACCCCGCTCTCCATCGCCTTTGCGTTTGTGGCGTCGCACAATCATTTTGTGCTGGATCGGGGCGGGAAGGTTTTCAAGCAGTCGGCACCGATCATCAAGTTGCCGCCGGAGGCTACCGAAGACGACCACCTCGCCCTCCTCGGCCTGCTCAACAGCTCCACCGCTTGCTTCTGGATGAAGCAGGTATCGCAACAAAAACAAATGACGGGTGGCGATGGTGTTCGCGTTTCGACGCGGGCGGCCGTTCCTTACGAGTTTGCTGGAACTCAACTTCAAAAGATGCCGATTCCAGAAAGTTTTGAGAGCGCAACATACCGCGAGCGAATCCTTTCTGCCGCAACCCGAATCGAATCACTTGTCCGCGAGATGTCTGAACTAACCAGTTCAAAAGCAGTCGAAATGGGGATCTCAGGTGGCTCCGCCAAGATTAGCAGTGTCTATCAAGATTTTGTGGCGCGACGTTCGCAGATGCGTGCGGAAATGGTGTTCCTCCAAGAGGAAATCGACTTCATCAGCTATGCGATGTTTGGTCTTACGAACGATCCAACATTGATCGGGTTGGAATGGAAGTGGCCCAATGTCTTACTCGATGCTGGCCAACGCCCCTTTGAAATCCTCCAGCAACGCAACATTGATGACTTCGCGGTACCCAATGATGTGCCGAACGACTGGCCCGCAGAGTTGCAGCAATTGTGGCGTCGGCGTATCGACGCGATTCAAAACTCATCCGACCTTCGACTGATCGAAGACGACCACTACAAGCGTCGTTGGCGCGGACGTCAAGGATTGTTTAACCACACGGAAAACCAAGACGAACTCAAGGCGACAACTCGGCAGTGGCTTCTCGACCGCTTGGAAACCCAGCATTACTGGCCTGACTCCAAGCAACACGAACCTCGAGTGCAAACAGTTGCCGAGCTCGCGGACAAGGCGAGTGGTGACCGTGACTTCCTACAAGTCGCTGCGATCTACCGAGGCCGTGAAGACATTGACGTAGGTTCGCTGGTTGCTGAGTTGGTCGAGGCCGAATCGGTCCCGTTCCTGCCGGTCCTGCGTTACAAACCCACGGGACTCCGCAAGCACGAGGTCTGGGAGCAGACTTGGGAACTCCAGCGCAAGGAAGACGCGGGCGAAGCGGTCGGTGACATCAAGGTCCCACCCAAGTACATAGGTGCCGATTTCTTGAAGACTGACTACTGGCGGCTACGGGGCAAGCTCGACGTACCCAAGGAACGCTGGATCAGCTATCCACATTGCGAGACCGAGAGCGATCCGTCCCTCGTCGTTGGCTGGGCTGGCTGGAACCATCTCCAGCAGGCCACCGCGCTGATCGCCTACTACGACGCTCGCAAGCGCGACGGCTGGGACGCGAATCGTCTCACGCCGCTTCTCGCTGGGCTGGACCAACTCCTGCCCTGGATCCACCAGTGGCATCCCGAGATTGACCCCGAGTTCGGTGAAACCGCCGGTCAGTCGTACGAGACGCTGGTCGAGGCTGACGCTCACGAACTTGGCCTCACACTTGAACAAATCCGAGCCTGGGAGCCACCCAAGAAAACAACGACCCGACGAACGAGGAAGACGACCTAATGGATAAGTTAATCGCCGACATCCTTGATCTGCCCGAACGGGTGCGCAAGGGGGACTTTGTCCTCAACCTGTCCAAAGGGGTCACCGAACCGGAAAAGACCCTAGCTCAGTACGTGGTCACGCCGCAGCTTGTCTCGTGCTTCGACGATGCGCTGGGATTCATCCGAAGCGCGGTCGACGCCTCCAACAGCAAAGCCTGCTATCTGCACGGCAGCTTCGGTTCGGGTAAGTCGCACTTCATGGCGGTGCTGCACCTGCTGCTCCAGCACAACTCGACAGTGCGTTCGATCCCCGAACTAGCCAAGGTCTGCGACGATCACCGCTGGGTCGAGAACAAGAAGTTCATGCTGGTACCGTATCACATGATCGGTGCCCGTAGCATGGAATCGGCCATCCTCGGCGGTTACGTGGATCACGTGCAGGAACATCATCCAGGCTGCCCGCTCCCAGGGGTCTACCTCGCCGACGAGATTTTCGAGAACGCCAAGCAATACCGGGATCGACTCGGGGATGAGAAGTTCTTTGAGGATCTCAACAAGGGTGGCGGTGGAACGAGTTCGGGTTGGGGCAAGCTCGAAGGCTGGAACGCAACTCGATTCGAGGCTGCGCTGCAAGCTCCGCCCAAAAGCAAGGAACGGAGCCAACTGGTCGGCAAGCTGGTCGAGAACATCTTCCCTGCCTTCCGTGGCATCGCCCAGGGCAAGGACGAAGCCTACGTCGATCTGGACGAAGGGCTGGCGATCATCAGCGAACATGCCAAGACGCTCGGCTACGACGGGCTGATACTCTTCCTCGATGAATTGATCCTCTGGCTGGCAACACACTCGGGTGACCTCAACTTTGTTCAGACCGAAGGGAACAAGCTGGCCAAGCTGGTCGAATCGCGCAAGGCCGAACGGCCCGTGCCAATCATCAGCTTTGTGGCCCGTCAGCGTGACCTGCGCGATCTGATCGGCGAGAACGTGGCGGGCATGCAGCAGCTCAACTTCTCGGATGTCCTGTCCCACTGGGAAGGCCGCTTCCACACGATCACCCTTGAAGACCGCAACCTGCCTGTCATCGCTCAGAAGCGTGTGCTCAGGCCCAAGAACGATGCTTGCCGAGCAGAACTAGAACAAGCCTTCGAGCAGACGGCCAAGGTACGCCAGGAGATCATGGAGGTGCTGCTCACCCGGGAAGCTGACCGGGCCATGTTCAAAATGGTGTACCCGTTCAGCCCGGCGTTGATCCAGGCTTTGGTTGCGGTGTCGAGCGCACTACAGCGCGAGCGGACGGCACTCAAGATCATGCTGCAATTGCTGGTCAACCATCGCGAGACGCTGCGGCTGGGTGATGTGATTCCCCTGGGCGATCTGTGGGATGTGGTAGCCCACGGCGATGAAGCCTTCACCGATGTGATGCGGGTCCGTTTCGAGAATGCCAAGAAGCTCTACCAGAACCGACTCCGTCCGATGCTGGAACAACAACACGAGATCGACTACGAAGTCGACAAGCAGCGAGCCGCTGGAAACGAAGAGATTGAGGGTCGGCTGTCGCGATTCGAGAACGACGACCGGATCATCAAGAGCTTGCTCCTCTCCTCGCTTGTGCAAGGTGTTGACGCGCTAAAGAACATGACCTGTACGCGATTAGCTGCGCTGAATCATGGGACCATCCGTTCGCGGATTCCTGGGCGTGAGCATCAAGTTGTCGCTCAGAAGCTTCGTACCTGGGCGGGCATCTGCGGTGAACTGAGAGTCGAGGGCGATCCTGCCAACCCCACGGTGTCGCTGGAACTCGAAGGAGTCGACACCGACGGTTTGATCGAGGCGGCAAGGGTCTTCGACAACCCAGGCAACCGACAGTTCCGTTTGCGCAAAATGCTCTTCGAATCGATCGGCATTCCAGATTCGGAAGAGTTGTTGATCAATTACGATTTTGAATGGCTTGGAAGCCGTCGCACCTGCGAGGTGTTGTTCACCAACGTGCGTTCCTTGCCTGACGAGTCGCTTCGTTCGCAAGACTGGAAGCTCATTCTTGATTTTCCATTTGATTCGGAAGGTCATACGCCGATCGAGGACTTGGATCGATTGAACAAGTTTCGAGACAGGAATGAATCTCATCGGACGATCGTTTGGCTACCTTCCTTCTTCTCAACGCGGACGCAGGCCGAGCTTGGCAAATTAGTGATCATCGACCACTTGCTGCGGGGTAGCAATCTCGATCAGTACGCCAAGCACATGTCGATGCAGGATCGGGAGACAGCCAGACTACTCCTACGCAATCAGCAGAGCGCTCTGCAGTCGCGTCTGATCCAGGTGGTCGAAGCCGCCTATGCGATCCGTAGCGAGCCTACCCCTGGTTCCTTGGACAGTGCCTATGACATGTCCGATGTGCATTTTCAGTCGCTGCTGCCATCGCTCATGTTGCAACGACCTGTGGGTGCGACTCTCGGCGAAGCGATGGAACACCTGCTTGACCAAGCCCTGGTCCATCAGTACCCGAAGCATCCCAAGTTCGGGCAAGAGATTAAAATGGGCAAAGATCTTAAGCAGGTTCTCGAAGTCTGCCAAGAAGCAGCACGGACACAAGATGGTCGAGTGTTCGTCGAGGACAGGGCGCTGAGGCTCAAGCTCCGAAACATTTGCAACCCTCTCGATCTGGGCCAGATGTCCGAGACACACTTCGTGCTCGGTGCCTTCTGGAAGAACCACTTCAACCGCATGCTCTCCCAATCGGACCAGACCCATCCAACGGTAGCCGATCTAAAACGCTGGATGGACCAGCCCGAAGAGCGAGGATTACCCAAAGAGATTCAGAACCTGTTAGTCATGGTCTACGCCGATCAAACTAACCGCTCTTACATTCGTTACGGGGGCAACTACGTCCCTGCACTCGATGACCTGTCTAACGATTTAGAGTTGGTCGAGCAGCAACTTCCTGATGTGAACGGTTGGGAGACGGCTGTGCTACGTGTATCGGAAATCTTCGGCCATGCGGTGTCACGATTGCTCAATGCAGGCAACCTCACCACTCTGGCCTCGAAAGTGAAGGAGAGCGTTGTCAGCTTGAAGGGAGACTGTGAAAGCTTGCCCGATCGGCTGCAATTGATACTTAAGAACCTAGGGGTAAGCGAGAGTGACATCGATAATGCGGATCGAGTTAAGACGGCCAAAGCCACTCGCAAGCTGCTGGTCGACTGCAGCGGCAAGGAAGCGACAACGCTCGTTGGTTTGATCGCAGGCGCCAAAATGGAAACGTCCGGGCCAGCCATGGGCCGCAGTTTGAAGTCCGCCACGTCGATCTTGGATTGTTTGCGAAACACCAAATGGGATCTCTTCGATGGTGTATCGCATTTAGGCGACGAACGTAAAACGCTCGCTGATTTGCTTCTTCATGACGTGCGGACGGCATTGTCGACCGACGAACTTGCGTTGGCGGGTGGACTTGCAGCGAAGCTCTCTGAGGCGGAGAGCCGAGCTATCAAATTGTTAACGCCACCGCGAATGCCGCCAACACCACCGCTAGATCCAAAACCACTGCCTCTACCGCCAATACCCGATCCTTCCAAGAAACGCCTAAAGCAGGTCGGTTCCGGTAGTCGTTCGCGGCTCAGTCATAATGAATCATTGTCGGAGGCCCAGGAGTTGGTTCAGAAGCTCGAGCAAAATTCCAATCTCCGCCTGACGATCAACTGGACCCTCGAGGAAGAATCCGAATGAGCTTTAGCACATTGAGCCCCCAGCAAGTTCGGTCGCTTGTAGAAGACAAGTGGCAACGTGACAGCGAAGCGCTCGCTGTTGGTCTGCACGTATCATCCTCCATGAATGGACCAAGCGAAGTCGAGTTCGACTTTGGCAAAGCCAAGGTTGTACGCGCTGACACGGTGTTTGAGGTGCGTGAAGCTTTACTTACTGCTGAACGAGAACAGCAACGATTGGTGCTCCTAACTGGACTCCAGCAAAAAGAACTCGGGCTGGATGTAGTGGCACGACTGGCTCGCAGTCGGCTGTTCGCCGTGGATCATTGGGCTAGCTTAAGTTCCCTCTTCAAAGCCAAGGAACTGGATCGCTCGATTCTCGATCCGGCGATTGCCCAGGCCTTGATGGACTTTGCTCCGGCCGATGGATACCCACCGGTCTCTGCCGGGATATTGGATGCAGGGACGGTCTGGCGCGCGATCTGTCGGCATGTTTTCGACATGGGGGAGAGCGAGCCGGATCTAGTGTCTCTGCTGCTGTGGGCATCGTCCGAAAAAGGCCCGAATCGCTACAAGCAAGCAGGGGCGCCTATTTGTGCCAGTCTGCGGCGGCGCCTAGTTCAGAACCTCGGGGACGCCGCCGAATCAATACTTCGGTTTGTTGAGAGTAATGCAGGTGCAGACGCGCTTGCATTGGCCGTAACTTGCTTGGTGGTTTACGGGGAAGGCGATGAGCCAACGCTCGACGCGGCGGCGGCTCGGATGGAGCAGTACCATGCAAACAAGCCGATCGCCAAAAACGTTGGGCGAACACTGGGCAAGGTGTCGATCGATGCGATTGCTGATCTGGATCGCCATGATGACCCACGTGTGGCTCAGCATCATCTCCAGCGTGCCGATGAACTGCTCAAACAATTCATTTGCCACGAGCATGCCTACCGGAACCCGCTCACCCGTTCGTCCTTCGAGCAACGACTGAGTCGACTGGGACATGCTATCCAGTCGGCGATAAAAAAGCCTGATAGCGATGTGAACGCAGTCGCGCAGCATGAACGTGTTTTTACGGCAGTTTGTGAAGCTAGGCTTGAAGAAATCTCGTCGCATCGTCTGGCCAAGTTAGGCCGCAACAAGGATCAAGTTTCGAAAGCGGAAATGGCAGTACGGCTTGTCCGTTGGTTGAGCACGACCGCTGTAAACCTAGGATCCTTTGCCGAGAGTGCAAATCACCAAATTCGAGAGATGTCGTTTGTCGATTGGGCTCGCGAACCTTTGTGTCGCGGCGAGGATGTCGTGGATCTCTCGGCGGCTTATCAACAGCTCGATCAAATCGTGCTTGAACGGCGGGAATCCATGAGTCACTCCTTTGCGAAGGCACTGGCTGATTGGTCTGCGGTCGGCTCTAAGGATGCTGGCGTGCTGGGTGTAGAGGACGTGCTGGGCCGCGTGGTGAGCAAAGTGGTCGAGGCGGGCAACCGTGTGCTGCTGGTGGTGCTTGATGGCATGAGTTGGGCGATCTGCCACGAACTACTGGAGGATATTCGGCAGGACCATTGGTTTGAGGCGACGCTGGATGAATCGAATGCATCGCCGTTGCCTGTAATCGCCACCATCCCGAGTGTCACCCATTTTTCTAGAGCAAGCTTACTATCCGGGATGCTCGCCAAGGGGGATCAGAACATCGAACGCAAGAACTTCGAGGGCAACAAGGAACTGCTCGAAGTCAGCGATAAGAAACACCCTCCGATTCTTTTCCACAAGCAGCAATTGACCGAAGGGAATCGGGGTGCCATCTCTGCCGAGCTCTCCGCCAAGCTGACCGCCACGCAACATAAAGTGGTTGGTGTTGTGATCAATGCCATCGACGATCGATTGAGCAATGCACAACAAGTCGTGGAGAACTGGTCCCTTAGTCGCATCAGTCCGCTGCGTGCTTTGCTACGACTTGCGAGGGATTCGGGTCGCGTCGTGATCCTGGCCAGCGATCATGGTCATGTGTGGCATCGACCTGACGGTCAGTACCGACCCTACGAGGAAAGCAGCCGCTGGCGCAGCGATGATGGCAAATGTGCACCCGATGAAATAGTTCTGTCGGGTAATCGAATGGTCGCCGGTGCCGACTCGGTGGTTGTCCCGTGGACAGAGATGGTTTACTACAGCCAACAGCAAAATGGTTATCACGGTGGAGCGACACCGCAGGAGATGGTCTGTCCGCTGGTGTTGCTGACGGACAAGACGAGTGCCTACTCAGGGCTATATCGGTGCGAGTATCCGAAACCAGAGTGGTGGTCTGCAGCTCCAGTGGCTTCGCCAATCTTCGACGAACCGCAGTTTGCCATCGCAATTCCACGTAATGAAGCAGCCACGAAAACTGAAAAACCGATGCTTTTTGACCTGGATGAACTCGATAACGTTGGGGATAGGAAGCTGAAGGATGTGGAAACGAAGACTCATCTTTCCGACTCTTGGATCGATGCCCTCTTCAAATCACAGGCCTACATCGACCAAAAGGCGATGCTGCGTCGTCATCCGGTGGACGATGCGGTGCTTCGAGCTTGCTTGTCAGCTTTGCAGGCCAGTGGTGGTATCATGACGCCAACGGCGTTCGCGAAAGCCGCTGATGTTCCGATCGCTCGGCTTGATGGGTTGGTTCGCCAAATTGCTAGGGTCCTCAATGTTGATGGATACGAAATCCTCACGCTCGACCGCACCGAGAATCGCATGGAGCTTAATGTCGCCAAGCTTAAGAGACAGTTTGATCTGGATTAACCGCACATGGATATCAGCCCCGAACGACGCCGCGAAATCATTGCAGCCCTCCGAAAGGGCACCGTGCCCCAGCGTGGACTCGATTTTCTCGCCGTCGGACTGCAACGCTATGAAAACGTCATCGCCGAGGAACTCGACGATGTCGCCCGTGGTAGCGCGATCTTCAAAGCAGTGCGGGGGGAGTACGGTTGCGGTAAGACTTTTTTCGCCCGTTGGATTCAGGAATATGCCAAGAAGAAAGGCTTCGCAACCGCCGAGGTGCAAATCTCTGAAACCGAGACGCCATTGCATCGCCTGGAAACTGTCTACCGCCGCGCGATGGAGCAACTCTCGACGCCCGATTGTTTTCTCGGGGCGTTTCGATCGGTGATCGACGGTTGGTTCTATGGACTGGAAGAAGATGTCCTGGCCGAAGAGTCAATCGATCCAGGGGATGACAAAGCCCTGGCTGACCGTGCAGATGAACTGCTGGAGCAGCGGCTGGGTGAGATCACCCGTGCAACTCCACAGTTTGCCTCTGCTCTGCGAGCCTACCGAACATCCCAGCGAGACGGCGACCATGCGACGGCCGAAGGTTTAGCGGGCTGGCTGGCAGGTCAACCTCATATTGCCGCTTCGACCAAAAGGGATGCTGGTATCAAGGGTGATGTCGACCACTTTGCCGCGCTCAGCTTCCTACGAGGCTTGCTGTTGATCTTAAAGGATTCGGGGTATGCGGGACTGGTGCTGGTTCTCGACGAGATCGAAACAATCCAGCGTGTTCGCTCGGATGTGCGTGAAAAAGGACTCAATGCCCTTCGGCAACTGATTGACGACATCGATGCTGGCCGATTTCCAGGCTTATATCTCGTCATCACAGGGACGCCAGCCTTCTATGATGGCCCGCAAGGTATCCAGCGACTTGAACCGCTGGCACAGCGATTGCATGTCGACTTCCAGACCGATGCGCGTTTCGATAACCCACGGGCCGTACAACTCCGCTTGACCACGTTTGATCATCAGCGGTTGGTCGAGGTGGGGACGAAGGTGCGAGAGTTGTTTACGGCGGATTGCCTGGCTCCGGGTCGCGTAAGGTCACTTGCCGACGGCGAGTACATCGAATCGTTGGCCAGATCACTCACGGGGAAGCTGGGAGGCAAGACGGGGATCGCACCACGGTTGTTTCTCAAAAAGCTGGTGGCCGACGTGCTCGATCGAGTCGACCAGTTCGATGACTTCGATCCCCGCAAAGATTACCAATTGACGGTGACCAGCAGCGAGATGACCGCCGTGGAACGTGAGGCCCAAGCCCAAAACGTCGATGACATCGAGCTAGACCTGTGAGCGCCTTCGACCAACTCCACCCAGCACTCCAGCACCACATCGTCAACTCACTCGGCTGGAGAGAGTTGCGAGAGGTTCAGTCGTTGTCGATTGAGGCTTTTTTGACGGGGGCTAACCTCGTCATTCTTGCTCCTACGGCCGGTGGCAAGACCGAGTCGGCATTCTTCCCCGTGATCTCCCAGATGCTCGACGAGTCCTGGTCGGGCATTTCGGTTCTTTACGTCAGTCCGATCAAAGCACTGCTGAACAACCAGGAGCAGCGGCTCGATAAGTACCTGCGGCTTGTGGGGCGGCGGGCGGCCCTTTGGCATGGGGATACGTCTCAGGGCGAACGCAAACGAATCATCGCCGAGCAACCGGATTGTCTGCTGACAACGCCCGAGTCGCTCGAAGTTCTGCTGGTATCACAGAAGGTTGACCATCATCGATTCTTTAGCGATGTTCGCGTCGTCGTCATTGATGAACTGCATGCGTTCGCGGGAGACGATCGCGGGTGGCACTTGCTCTCAGTCTTTGAGCGGATCAGCCGAATCGCTGGGCGAGACATTCAGCGGATCGGCCTGTCGGCGACCGTTGGCAATCCCTCAGAGATGCTAAGTTGGTTGTCCGCTGGTTCCGATCGACCTCAGCAAGTCGTTTGGCCTAAGAGCACCGATACCAAGACGCCCGACGTTCAGTTGGATTATGTCGGTTCACTCGCCAATGCAGCTAGGGTGATTAGCCTGCTGCATCAGGGTGAGAAGCGGTTGGTCTTCTGCGATAGTCGTTCTCGGGTGGAGCAGTTGTCGGTGCTGCTGCGGCAGTCCGGGGTCGACACGTTCGTCTCACACAGTTCCCTGGGCTTGGACGAGCGACGGCAAGCGGAGGAGGCGTTCGCACAGCGGCAGAACTGTGTCATCGTGGCCACCAGTTCTTTGGAACTAGGGCTGGATGTTGGCGATCTCGACCGCGTCATTCAGATCGATGCCCCCGGTACCGTATCTTCTTTCCTGCAACGCATGGGGCGCACTGGTCGCCGAGCGAACACGAATCGAAACTGCCTTTTTCTGGGGACCAGTGATGAGGGTTTGTTACGGGCGGCTGCTCTAATTGATCTTTGGGAGAGCGGCTATGTGGAACCCGTGAAAGCTCCACCTTGCCCCTACCACATCCTTTGTCAGCAGTTGATGGCATTGATCCTTCAGGAACACGGGATCGGTAGGTCGCAGTGGTTCTCGTGGATCTCGCGGGTTCCAGGCTTTGCGCAGATGCTACCAGAACGCATTGATGAACTCGTCGATACCATGCTGGAAAAAGGGATTATCTGGAGCGACAACGGAATCCTTTCTTTCGCTCCCGAGGGAGAGAACACGTTCGGTCGGCAAAACTTTATGGACATTCTGTCTGTGTTCACCTCACCACCACTGTTTAAGGTGCTGTCGGGTCAAAAGGAACTTGGGAACGTTCACGAGTCGACCTTCTACAAACGCGAAGAAGGTCCTGCAATCCTGGTTCTTGCAGGCCAGAGTTGGAGAACGAAACATTTGGATTGGCGGCGCCGAATTGCGTATGTTGAGCCTACCGATGAAAAAGGCTCTTCTCGTTGGCTGGGTGAAGGCCAAATACTAGGCCATTCCGTTTGCCAAAGCATTCGACGCATCCTGGCTAGCGACCAAATACACCCATCCTGGTCACGTCGAGCCAGCGAGCAGTTCATTGAACTGCGTAACGAACATCCTTGGCTCTCGGTAGATGCCACAAGCCTCGTGCAGGAGCACCATGGCAAGGTTCGCTGGTGGACCTTTGCAGGTGGACTCGCCAACACGTTGTTGGCCGACGCTCTAAAATACGGATGCGACGTGAAGAGCGATAACCTGTCGATTAGTTTCCCCGTTGCAATGTCACTCGAAAAGGTCAACGAGTACATCAGCGATCTTCAAGCCGATGAAGTTCGGCCTACATCAAATATCGATGCGATGGAAAACCTCAAATTTTCGGAATGCCTTTCCCCATCGATAGCCGCCGAGGTCTTCGTATCGCGTTTCGACGATCGTGCCGGGGTTACTCAAGCCTTGGCGGAACCCCATCAATTAGTAACGGATAGCAGACACTAAAGTTATTCTTCGATAAAGCTACGCATATGCCCATACCAGACTTCCAAACAATCATGTTGCCGTTTATGCAGGTCCTCGCTAACGGGGAGACAAAGTATGTGAGGGAGGTGACCGCTGCACTAGTAAGTCACTTCCAACTCACGGACGAGGAGCGGCACGCTCTTCTACCTAGCGGGCAGCAGAGTCTATTCAGTAACCGGGTTGGTTGGGCGAAATCGCATCTGAAGAATGCTGGACTGATCGTCAATCCCGCACGTGGAAGAGTCGCTATATCAGAACTTGGCCGTGAGGTGCTACGAACCAAGCCGACAGAGATAAATTGCAAGTTACTCAAGCAGTATCCGAGTTACCTGAAGTTCATCGGTGCGACACAGGATGATGACCAAGGATCCGACGAGCAGGCAGTCAGTGAAATCGGGATTGAAAGCACCAAGACTCCACTGGAACTCATTGAGTCATCGTTGGAAACGCTCCGCAAGAGTACTGAAGAAGAACTGCTTTCCAAGCTCAAGACCTGTAGTTCAGCGTTCTTTGAGCGGGTGGTTGTTCAGTTGCTGAACGCTATGGGCTACGGTGGAGTCAGCGGTGAAGGCTCTGTTACTGGCAAGTCTGGAGATGGAGGCATCGACGGTGTCATCAAGGAGGATAAGCTTGGCTTAGACATCGTTTGCATTCAAGCGAAGAGGTATAGCGATGCAACGGTTGGACGCCCCATCGTACAG
>Ga0169931_10011555_pt1 | contig 12414 bp, 6 predicted proteins | sample Kivu_15m_20L_FD_129675 | JGI IMG/M metagenome (GOLD analysis project Ga0169931, IMG submission 129675) | Freshwater microbial communities from Lake Kivu, Western Province, Rwanda to study Microbial Dark Matter (Phase II) - Kivu_15m_20L... | ecosystem: Environmental > Aquatic > Freshwater > Lake ...
AGATACAAGAAAGAGTTTGGAGATAAATATCCCAAGGGTAGAAAAGCGATGTTCCCTTTCATCTTTTGATACTAGGAATCAACATATTGTTATTCACTTATATGAGTTAAATTAAAGATTAAAAATAAATAGCTTAGATTATATTTTTAGATAAGTTTTTTGTATATGAGCATATCATTTAGTAATTTTGATTTAGATTTATCGTCATAATTTTATATCAATATGGGATTTAGTCCATTCCTACGTACCTTAGGGTTTTGGAGCTCATTCTATATCATCTATCACTATTCTCGTCGCAACGAACTAACCGGTAGACATAACTATCCTTCTTATTTTATCCTTAAAGAAAAAGTAATCAAATAGATCTGGAACAAAGGTCTTGGAGATGATAAGGTTAGCGAAAACTTTTCACTATTCACGCATTAGCTATGGTAAGAAATCAAAAGTATTCATCACTGATCATATAAGATATGAATATATGTAAAAAAATATTAAAGCTCGAGTGTTTTTTAATCATCATATAGCTAAGTATCTTTATAATGTTTTGTATTTGTTTAATGCTTAGCTAAATGAGTATTTTTTAATTCTTTTGTTTCTTTAACTTTTTTGTAATGGATTTATATAGAAAAAACAAAGAATTTACGAAGAATCTAAGTTATTAATATGTAAACTTCAAATGAATATTAGAAAGATACAATGAATCTTTATAACTTTTAAACGACCTTATAAATTTGAGTATTTTTGCATTGTGACCACATATTCTTAATAAATAAAATGATGAGCCTAGACGCCGAAAACTACGAGCCTGCCACCCCCGTGCACAGGTAATATTATTATTACTAAGACCCATCAAATTCGGTGTTCCGCTCCTCGAGATCCCCTTTGAAGAACTCACCGTCAATGCTTATGTCCCAAAAAAACATAAGCTCCCCAAAGACACAAAATCAATTTAGGATAGACCCCTCTCCAAGATGGCCGTGCTGAGTTTTCTTTCCTTGCAACAGAAAACGCAGGGCAGGCATCGAGCTAACAAACTATGAAACGATGATCATGGGGAATCATCATAGAGTAGGAAAATCTTTGATGTTTCTTGCTCCTATTTATTTACAAATCCAATAAAAAAATATCCAACAAAAAACATTATGATATTTGTTATTGTTTGAAGACCTTTTTCTTGATTTTTTGTTATTTTTGTTCGATCTAAGCTATCCATCGGATTATGCCTTGTAACAGCACTTAACAGCGGTATGATAATGATTTGATGGATCTTAATTTATAAATTTAACTAAAAACTAGTCTTTAATAAGTCAATTCAGATCATTTGTGAAGCCCTCAATCTAACTAACTGATCAAAAATTTCCCTCTAGCAACAATTACTTCCCATAGCCAACGATACAATTTACTTACACTCCAACATCCCAGCAGCACTTCTATTTGATTTCGCTATCAAATTATTACAAACCAACAAAGCCTACCTCTGTAACTACTGTGGATTTTGAGAAAGAGACCAAACTATCAATCTACGCAACACTTCACTCGTTGCTAGCTGTCCTAGAGTATCCGTATTATCAGAATATACCACAAAATTGGCAACAGTTGATAGGACAGGTAATACCACAAGACCCTTTTGTTCGTAATTTGTTGATTTTATGCATTAATCTGCTATTTTGAGTAACTTCGCCAAAGTATTTTCCCCACATTTTAACTGACAGACTATCCACAAATAATCGATAACTTTATCATCTTTTTGATTCCTAGCCGCATCCACCAACCCCATCGCTATTTCCCCTTAATTCAAAAACTAATACTTGGGATTATATGCCAAATACAACATAACCAAAAACTTGTAATGTTCCTGAACAGTCTCATTGTTTAGATAAAACATCTTAATGAATCTTTAATGATAATGGTCTATTCTGAAAAGTTAACCTAGATAGCTTCCTCGGGTATCAACGCATATGTTGTGGAGTTGTTGGATTAGGGCGCAAATATGGGAGGTGTAGTTGCGCCATTGAGGATGTTAGCTTATGTCGAAAAGAGTGTAGAGGAGGGTGAAGGGGTTATGGGTTGAAGTGGATGGGATGAAGATTGAGGCTGGGATGTTCCAGGATAAGATTTTCGAATATTGGCTTTGACGCAATACTGCCATTTTGTTCTTTTTTTATGATCGTGAGTACTAGTTTTTGTAAGTATTGCATTTCTATACGATTGACCTTTGTGCATTATTTTCCTTTTCTTTGATATCAAACATGGCGCCTACTTAAACCGCAAAATATAATAAACCCACCCCTAAAATCGGCAAAAATATATTTAATAATACATAATCAATCCAACGCATACTACGCTAGCGAATCTATTATCAATATGGCATTTCTTTCATTAGTTTTTTATTTTGATTTAATCTTGTTCATTTTAGGGCTCCACATCTATTACTATTTTAATTGTTAGAGCATCTATTCGATAGTAGCTAATGGTTTTTGTTAGCGTATATGACAGATACTATTTGTACTAGTAAACAACTGAGTTCTAGTCTTCATAGTATTAACATTTTAAAATTGTTCAGAATGGTATAATTTAGATTATTAATACGTCTTCATCTAAAATTATTTCATATCTTGATGCATAAACTGCTTCCATATCTTAAATTTATCCAACAAATAATTAAGATCTTTATGTTCTTGTAATTATTTGATATAGATTTTACTAATTTAGAAGATAGATGTACGATTTGCTTGGTTTATCATGCGCATGCTATGAAGGAAGATGTATTTTCGGTTACGGAATGAGACGATTATATCACCGAAGAGGCCGTTGGTTGGGTTGGCTTACATTATGTGTTTGGTGAAGAGGGTTGAATAGCTTTGGGTGGCTAGGAGGTGGGATATTTTTACGATTAGGATGTGAGTGATATTGTTCCATTTGAATCTAGATAAAATAGACTTTTTTAGTGTAAATGTACTTGTAGGATGGGAAACAAATCAAAGAGGTTGAAATCTATAGTTATTTCCTACATCTAAGCCAAAGATAAAAGTCTCTAGATAATCTACAGAATATGATAGTTGGTCATCCCAAGCACTGGTATCCGTTATCCTGATGAAAAATTAAGAGTCATATCACTATGCCGCTTATCCAATATCCCACAAAGAACAGGCAGTTGCTGCGATATTTATAGAGCATTATTGGTCAACAAATTCTATATATTCTTTTTATGATCCATATCTTCTTAGTCATATTTCTTCTGCAGCGTAAATTTAAAACATTCACATAGTTTTAAAACATTCAGAGGGATCATAACAAGTCCTTAACAATATTATTCATTCTACTAGTCTTATTTAAGCTAGATGAAGATCTTGAATAGATTTTAGAAAAAAGGCGCCTGTAGTTTAAGAACTAGTTTTTACATTAAACTGAGCTATACAGAATGTAGATTTTATGCTAATTATTGTAAAAAGTTATAAAAATTCTATGTTACCTCACCTCCATAGTCTCTCTTGATAGATATGTGTTTGTTAGGAGCCCACTAGAACACAGAGTTAACAAGCACGTTCAAAATCTATTCAACAACACCCCAAATCTTATTATTCTGTTCAAAGTGTTGTTTTTCTAGACAAAAAACTGCAGTATAAATGATCTTGAATAACTGATTTCTGAAAATATTAGTGAAAAATCCATTTTTAATTTAAGGGTACTAAACCATAGCGTTCATGAGCTTATTAAAAGGGGTTGTACTTGATGGGGAAACTTTTTGCAGAAAGGCAGCATCACATCTTCAAATGCACTTAGATGTTAGTAGGTAAAATTATGCCTGATTATAAATTCAAAAAAAGTGTTCTTCCTGAACGCAGGGTTACTAAACGCTATGTTCAAAATAAACGTATTTTTCTTGAACAATTTAACCAAAAAAGTAGAATGTTCGAGAATGAGTTTATTTGTTCTGAAAGTTATCGATAATATTTTTTACATGGATTTAGTATCAAGACTATGTTAGGGGAGAGTACTTCATGTAGAACTATATTTTGTTTTGTAGGTAGACGTTGTTGAACAGATAGAGGACTAGTTAGTGTTCGTCGGTTGGGATGATTTATCTTCCTGCTTTTTCGAGGGTCCTAGGCATATGTTTATAATCGAACTATAGCATTCTTATTTAAATGCTAATCTAGTTGCGTAGTTTATTAATAAATTAATCTAACTTTAGATAAAAAAACAATAATATCAAATCACTGATAGAGATTATATATATTCATTCTAATCGTATTCGATAGACAGCTAAACTTAAGCCTTGATTGCAATGCCTGCATTTCTGTTATTTTGAAAATATGAGGCCTAGTGACTAATTCTCATGTTTTAAAAGCGAATAGAAATGATTACATGGAACAGCCTCAATAAAATTATAAAAAAAATTAAAATTATTTGTTATCTTGTAGATTAAATACACCTATTATTAGTATTTTTTGATAATAATTTTTAAATTAGATATATTGATGATTTTATCATTTCATTTTTATAGTTTTCCACTCTCCCACAATTCAAATAGTTTTTAAGGGAAGTATTTTTTCATCAGGCTATAATTTATATATCTTTTTTACTAAAACTTACCGTCATTAACCATAACTGAGAACATTTTCAAATCATAGATCTTGAAGCACTAAATCTATCTGATTTGATAATTATTTTTCTTGAGATCGTCTTCACTTAGGCAGTTTTTCATAAAACGATTCTACTAACTTAAAGTTTGATTTTTCTAAGGATTATTTTAGCTTTTTTGCTCTTCTTTATATATGTTAGGTTATATGCGAGTTGTATCATTGAATACTTTTGAGATTTTTAAGCTCTGATTTTGGGATTAGTCTTCATTAACTTGGGATACAATTTTAATGGAATTTTTTTAGTTTTCTTAGGTAAAAAATAATTTAGCCTAACTAATTTATTCAAACGAAGATATCAGAGGCACTTGAAAATCTACTAAATCGTTTATGGATTAAACACTACTTCTTTATTTAACTAAACTTTAACTATTTTTTGTTTTTAGTGATATTTCCTAACTTAAAATTTGCTATTGATTTGCTTGATTCTTTCTCTAGCTTGCTTAAGAAGTATATTATGAATTGTCATTTAGAGATTATTTTTAATTTTATCCATACGACTAATCGATACTTTTAGACGTCTACAAAGATAAGCTCTCAAATAAAGTATTTTACGATAACTCCCTAAGATTTTATTGCTGAAATGGTAAACATATCTCTTTTGGCAAATTTATATGCGTTTTTAAACTACAGTAAGATACATTAATAGTTTATTATTTTTTGACTATATTATTCTTAGGCTTATATTTTTCTGATTAGATTTATTTTAAATAGATTTAATAATCATATGATTCAAAAGAACTCTATTCAATTTATGATACAGTAATATTATTTTATTAATATTTTTCATTTATCTAAGTATTTTTGAAAAGCTGCTGAGTAATCTTTTTAAATTTAACTTACTTTTTGTGATCTGAATCCTATTATCCTTGTTTCTTTGTTTTTTTTACAAATTATTTTTACTATTTTTCATAAGTAATATTTAGTTATCGCTGTGAGTTCGCTATAATTGATGAAATTTATTATTAATTCCTTAGCTTCTTATTTTCTATAGTGACTAAAAGTGTTTTTTTAACGCTTTTTTTGAAAAAATTTAATATTAAAGATTTCTATTGATTAAATATTATTAGATGTCTTGATTTTCATGAGGAACGATCCACTTGATAATATTTTACCCGATTTTCTAAATCCATTTTAAAACTTAGAATACTTGAACAATTTCATAAATACGAGCACTATATGTCTTTAGTATATAGCTTAACTAATTAATAGAAATTATTCCGTTTTTTCTTATTTTTATTTAATCAATAAATTTTTTAGTAAGATCGAAAATTGTTGTTTTTTATTTAAGATTTTTACTTCTATCGTATTTAATTTTATAATTTTGACTGCTTTACGCATAAATATTTGCTTTTTTATTGAACCCGTAAATCTATTTTTGATTCCAGGCATTAAAATTATAAAATATCTTTCTCTTTTAATAGTTGAGTAAACCTGCTCCTGTTAGTATACATTTGATTAAATTTATTTTCTTTATTAATTGTGCTTAAAACTGTTTAGAATAATGTTTATTAGTATAAAAATACTATTTTAATTTAATGATTATCTATGCTGAGCTAAATTAAGTCCTTTTTTTTTAATTATGGATTTTATTGATTACAAACAAAAACTGTTAAGTTAATTTTTTTAATCGTATTGAAGTATGATTGATAATCCATTAGTAAGTTCCATCTCTTCTTATAGACACTTATAGTCCCTGATGACTTTCATTTAAGATATTATAGATCCAGCCATCTAAGTAAATTTAGTTTAAATTTTAGTCACAAATAGGGCATTTCCAGTGTCGAGAAAATTAGTAAGCTAGAGTAATCGTTTATAGGCAAACACAGGTAAAGTGATTGCAATACTTTCCTCTTACTGGAATCTTAATACGTTGCTTTGTTTTTGGACACATCAGGTTCACTCTTGCGCTCTCTTTTTATTGTCCTTCGACCTTAAGTTTATTTTGAAACATAAGTAAAGATTAGTTTTAACTTATTTTTCTTTTTGTTTTGATTTAAGTTAAAAATTAACTCTGAGTCATTTTTCTTACTAGATTTATTGAAAAATAAAAAAATTTTGGCTTTTAATATTACATTTTTTAAAAAAATTAGTCTTTTTTAAGACAAGGTATTCTGAAATTAATTATATTCAGGCCATTTATCAGTCTATTATTCGGAACTTGAACGTATTCAAAACGTCTTTTAAAGTGACTTGAGGTTTTCCTAAGATTTTTGATATCATGAAATGGTATTTTTTAATCATTAAGATAAAAACTTCCATGCATAGGCCATGCCAAAGTTGTAGCTTAGGGAATCAGCCCTCTAATCTAAACAAGTTGCCCTTAATCTATGTTAGGAAGATTGAATTTAAAGTTAATTTCCTGATCGTATTAAGAGTTTGGCAAGATCATAAAGTAGCCTTAGACAAGCACTTAGTCGACTTTGAACAAAGGATCTAGGCTTTAATTAAGGCAACTAGCACATTAATAAAGTTGACCTCTGTTTTTAGAAGGAGCCAAGCATGAATGCACTCTTCGATCACACTTAAAACATATTTGGATTTATGAAGTATTCTAGCCACAGAGACAATATAGCTGAGGGTTTTCTTGGCTGATACATGTAACAAGTGTGGACTATTTAGACAGATTTCTTAAGTTTTTGATCAAATAAGAGTCTTTGTTGGAGTTAGCCTCCATATATTGTATAAAAATATAATTACTTGTAGTCTTATATAATTATCTAACTATTATATCACCCTAATTACATTTAGATAGTATAAGATATACTCAAATAAAACTTATTATTGATAAGATAGCAACAATAATATTTAATGAGAAACACCTCGCCCATCCATAACTATCTAGATTCACCAAAAAAAGATAAATAAGATGAAAAAGTATCTGCTTTTGAAGCCACACAGCCTCTAACTGACGCTGTACTGTAATAAACTATGAATATAAATCTAGCTACCATCACTATGAATGCAACATCACCTTAGAGATCGTACCAAAGACGCAATAGAATATTTGAGAGGAGGTAGAGTTTGAGAAGTAAAGGAGGAATCATGAGCAGTACTATAGATTATTAGAGAAGCCCTAATAAATAAAGAAGACATAAAATATTCAGCAACAAACGATAATCAAAACGAAAAAGATAGTTGAGTTTGTTCGAGCCTTATCTAATCAAAGGATAGCAATTTATTTCAAGCAGATAAAAACCTTTGTGTTCTAAAAATCTAGGAATAAAGAAAACTTTTTCAACTGTCAATTACAATCAAGAAAACGACCAAGAGGTGGTAGTTCAAGAAAGCGAGAATGAGGTGATAGTTGGACCTTAGACTCCAATCATGGCACTTTCTTTTTAAAAAATGTAACAAAGACGATAGAGACTGTAAAGATTGAAATCTTATTAAAGCTCAAAGCTAAATTAACAACATGTATAAGTAGAGCCTTAACCTGTGGTAAAGAGATCATCTCCTTCAAAAATATTTAAGAAGTAATAAGACAAAAGACCTTCCCAACATTTAAATTAAAAAGTTGATAATAGTACTAATTAAATTAAACCTTAGCTTCCAAAAAGATCATCTCCTCCAAAAATATTCAAAAAATAGTAGAATGCACGACCATCTCAAAGTCTGAATGCCAAAGTCGATACTACACTAAAATAATTGTCAATTTCATAACAACAAAACAAACCAACTATAACTATCATAGTGCCTCCTCCCAAAGAACAAATAGTTTACAATCGTCCAATAAGAGCATCTCGTTTTATACAACCTAGCAAACAAGATAATCCAACGATCATAAGACAGTAGATTGGTCAGAATAATTTAAGTATGAATAATACTTATGCAACCATTTAGCAAAGCAAATAAGGGATAGTATATAATAGTAGGCAGCACAATAAACACAATACTAACCTTAGCAGTTACTTATCTTTTGGCAAAACACCAACATCACGTAGAACTCTAAATAACCTTTCCCCTTCTAAATAAAACATCCTTTCTCCTGCACAATTTGCTACTTTATTGCGCTAGAACACCAGCAGAAGAAAGAATAAACCTCGCTACAATAGACTAAGGCGACCCGCAGAACCTTATATGACTATCATATCACCATGCATTACTACATATTAGACTATTAACTGATATCAAATGATCTTCCATACACTATTTATTGATAGTTGATTCATTTATCACTTACAATATGGATAATATGCCTTTATTTTTACGTTTTTGATTACTTTTCTTTATATTTTATTTTATAACATTACATGGGTAACTAGATTTGCGGATAGGCCAAACCTTTCGACTCCAGAGCCCCTCTTAACGCCATCAGTGCTTCCTACTAATACCCATAAAAATCATAATTGCTCACATAGTACATAAACTACCCCTAACGCTGGGCCCGAATCCTAAGTGACCTCTAAATCAGCAATATTCTATTCACAGACTAAAACTTCAACCTCGAAGCCCATAAAGAAAAAGTAATAGGTCTATCGATAGTACCTAAAGGAATAGTCATATAGAGGATAAATCGATTGTATAGCAAACAAGTATTGACAATATTCTAAACATTTACGAAACATAATAGTTCGTCACCTTCGCGTATACATCAATTGTTATATTGGACTATGCAACAACCACAAATCGTTAAAAGTTTGTTTAGATCTTAGTATATTACTAAGGTAGGATTAGTGCTAGTATACTTTCCACTTTTCGGCTCACATAGCGATCCCATCTAGGTTGTAATTGATACCACTATCCCTATGATATAGTCCAAACAGCTCACCTATTTATTCTCTCTGCCTCACTAAACAAATATTTCTATGATTTTGCTATAAAAATGTTTGGCTAAAATAATAGGTTCGTACTAAAAACTTCACAGTCTTTCGATTCAAAACATATTTTAATTGATAACAGGTATCCCTGTTCTGGACAGCCTGGCTTCTACTAACTAAATATCAAAAATATAAGCATACTATCATCCCAATTACATCTCTTCTTCCATACATCAAACCCTATATCCGGTGCACTCTTAGTATTTCAAGTTTCATATATAAAAACCTACGGATGTTTCTTTTAGTATTTGGCAGCATGACTAGCTCTAATCAGACTAAATCAATAATATCTTTCCGTCAATTGTGCTCTAACTTATAGCGATTGATACACAAAAATAGACTGCAGAAAGGATCGCATATGCCTCCAGACTCATTAAAAACAAAACAAGTAATCTCTTTCCTATATAGTCCTTCGCCATTTCTCACCTTAATAATAAAATTCTTTCAGCCAAGGCCGGCAGTTTTTCAATCTAAAACCAGGCACCTACATTCTTCATGTTTTCGCTAGGAGCAATAAAAAAGTAGTAGCAAATGTGATCACATACTCAAGTCTACCCGTCAACCTTACATACCGTAGATAGTCTTGGGGACTAAATGATTTCAAGAAAAAGATGATCAGCTATACTTTCAACCGCCGTAACAAATAAAAACATTTTGAGATGGCTACTTCGATCATCAAAAGTTAGTTTTTGTGGGATGGATATCGTGGCATTTTGGTCATTCGCAATTAATCGAAGACACAGTTCGCAGTATTAAATGTTGTGATTAGTAAGTAGTATCAGAAGTATGTAAAACTGTAGGATGATTCTTAATATCAGGTCAGGGTTCAGATTAGACCTCAGGAAAGAATTTTGGTTAGTTTTGTGAAATTAATTGATTCAAATGTGGGCAGTTTTTATACGATAGAGATTGGTGTAGGATCTAATTGAATCACAAGATTTTGATATATATTAACTAATAAATATGTTATTTTACTACGATAAATTAGGATTTAATCTATTCAGATCATTTTTGATTGAAGCACTGAATCATTTCGCTGTTCTTTCCGCAAAATAAATTGAAGAAAAGTTGATTTTCCAAGTATTGTGTGTCTTTCTTGAATTTTTTGGCAGATATTGCCAAAATCTTATTATGCAAAGCTAGTTGAGCTTCTTATAAATCCTAATACTCTTTATTTAAGACTGTTTCTAGACTATCTTACTCTTCTTCTGATTCATCTTATTCTTTTTTTTTTTCGAATTGATCACATTTACTTCTTACCAAATAAATATCCTTATCACTGTTTCTTAGGGCTTTGACTAGTCTTAGGGTATTAAAGCAATTTTTGACAGTTGTGTCGTAAATTATGAAAACCTTGTCCATATAGCGAAGATAGCTCATTTTTTAAACTTCGTCATAGCAAACTTCATCGTTATTTCCTGGACAGTCCCATATGTAAATATCTTCATTCTGGTTTCTCATGTTGCAAAACATTTGCACTTTTGTAGTTGTTTCTCCTATTCCTGTTTTGCCTAAGAGATGTTTGGGTATCATACAACATTTATTTATGATGGTAGTTTTTCCAGCCGAAGTTGGACCTATGATAACATAGTGTATTTGATTGGAAGGTTTATTTCTCAATGGATTTTCAAGATTAAGGGAATTGAGCTCTTTCAAAAAATTATCGAACTGTTATAACCTTAGTCTTTTGTAATCTTATGCCTTTATTTTCAAGGCATCTCTTTGGTTCTTGAGTTCATTTAAAGTTTATTTAAGTTTGTCGGTGGTTTATTTTAGTAAAAGTGTTTGTGAAGCATCATGCATCGCCATTTAATTCATTTTAGCAAGAACCTGATTATAATTTTGTTGCAACTGTTAAGAAGAAGCTTGCATTTGGCTGTTTTCTTGGCTATAGATAGTTTCTGAACTAGGTCCTGGTCCGCCATAATAGTTTTGTTTAAACACTCCGATCAAACCAATCAAACCTGCAGCAACCTTGATTCCTTCGTTTGTTAGCTAACAAACTTATTTCCCTGTTTTGAGCCAAGACGATTATCCTTTGTTTGATTGGTCCTCCTTTTTTTAGTTTGGGTTCTATGGATTAAACACTGCTGATATGATTTAAGAAATCATTGATTCTTAATTCACTTATTAGGTGTTTTACATGTAAATTTTATAGATTTTATGTTAAGTTCTTTATGATTTATAGCACCTTTGCGAAAAAAGTATTATTTTTCTGATAAATTCTGGTCAGGTCAATTTTAATTTGATCTTCGAAATAACAAAAAATCCATCAAATTCTACCGATAAAAAACACCAAATGTGTCTGCCTTTAGCCAAGTGATATTATATTTATTAAGTAAGCATCAAGTTCACATGTCGAACATCGATCGATCACTAAGAACTCCTTAAAATTTGGCAGAGCAAAGCCGTAGTATAGCTGCGCCACAAGATTTGCGAATTGATCGCAGGGACTAAACGCTGGTAATAACAAATATAATAATGATCCCACTTCGGCAAGGGTCCTCTTGCAAGCTGGGCGGTAGTTGGCTCCAAAAGAAGGGATATCTATCCGATTGCACAAGGAAAGCACAAAAAATGGTTCATTAATTTGAGTATTTATGAACTCTAGACGAGAAAAATGCAACAGTTTAAGTTTGAAAGTCCTCCAGGCTATGACGCGTAGATTGATAGGGTTTGGAATTAGGTCAAAGCTACAATAATGGCGGTTACAGGACAAACTAATGCCGGATTCTGATTGAAAACAAATCTCTAATGAAAAAAATTAATGAGCCAAACAAGTATTAATATTATTTTATGATTGTTATTAATAGACGTAGAAAATCTTCTGGACAGTCAACTTAGACACTAATTAAAGTCAAAAAACCTAAAAACAGACTAAAATAAAAAAGTAGAATTTTTAAATCGCACGAGAACGCTCTAGTTATCAAAATAATTATTAATAAATTAAA
>Ga0169931_10011556_pt1 | contig 12414 bp, 12 predicted proteins | sample Kivu_15m_20L_FD_129675 | JGI IMG/M metagenome (GOLD analysis project Ga0169931, IMG submission 129675) | Freshwater microbial communities from Lake Kivu, Western Province, Rwanda to study Microbial Dark Matter (Phase II) - Kivu_15m_20L... | ecosystem: Environmental > Aquatic > Freshwater > Lake...
ACAACCGAAGCGTGGTATCCAACGAACGACACCACGGGTGTGACGACGCGCTACGAACTACTTCCCGGTGTCGGATTCGATTCACCCTGCGCCATTGAGTCCGCCCTACCTGCACCGGGTACGCATCCACTCGTCGTGTGGTCGCACGGCAGAACCGGGCTTCGCCACATCTACACGAAGTTGTGCGAAGGTCTTGCCTCGAACGGCTACGTCGTGGTCTCGGCCGACCATACGGGTGACACCCTTTTCGACTGGCTCACCGGTGCAAACGTCGACGACGTGACGAACGAACGCCAGCGTCTCGGTGACGTCTCTTTTCTCATCGATTCCATCGTCGACGGTCGCATGGGGACAAGCCTGTCGTCGGTGGTCGATGCCGGCCGCGTCTTCGTTGCAGGTCACAGTTACGGCGGGTTGACGGCCATCATCAGCACGACGGGCATCCACGGAATGGGTGGCGATTCACGGGTGCGTGCCGTCGCGGGATTGCAGGCGTACACCCGTACTCTGCCGGTCGAACTGCTCGATGCGATCAACGTACCGACGATGCTCCTCGTCGGTCTCGGTGATCTGACCACACCTCCGTCGACGGACGCCGACCCGATGTGGTCACGATTGTCTGCAAGCAACGGCAACCACCGTCGAGTCGACCTCCCCGAAGGTGGGCACCAGGCCTGCAGCGACTTTTCCTATTACATGGAGGTCCTGCCGTCGATCCCCGACGTGCCCCAGATCGTGGTCGACTACCTGCAGTCGATTGCCGCCGAATCCCCCGCGGGCTTCGCCTCGACATGGCGCACCACCCTCGACACCCAGATCGCCGAGGTTTCCCGCTTCTTTGCTGCCATCTAGTGGACCGACACCGGACCCGTTCACGGGGGCGCGCGGATCTTCTAGAGTTCGGTCATGACACGCCTGCGCAAACTGTCGGTTGAGGAACTTCCCGAGGACATCCGCAAGATGTCCCGGGCCGATGACAAGACCCCGCTCGAACTCGGTCTCACGCGCATCTTTGCGCATGCCCCCGAAATGACCAAGGGCATGTCGGCCTTCGCTGCATCGCTGAAGATTCACCGCACCCTTCCGCCGCGTCTCATCGAGCTCGTGCGTCTGCGCGTGGCATTCCACAACCAATGCCGCAGCTGCATGGCGATTCGCTACCCCGATGCCCTCGCCGACGGTCTGAACGAAGACCTTGTCTGCTCGCTGGAAAAGCCGATGGAAGCCGACGGCCTTTCCGAGCGCGAGCGTGTCGCCATTCGCTTCGGCGAACTGTTTGCGACGAACCACCTCGCCATCGACGACGCCTACTACGACCTCTTGAAGCAGCACTTCACCGAGGCCGAAATCGTCGAGCTTGGTTTCAACGTCGCTCTCTTCGTCGGTATCGGTCGATTCGCGGCAACCCTCAACATGATCGAGGAATTGCCCGATCGATTCCAAGAGCCTGGCGAAGTGGTCCCGTGGGGACCCGACGCCGTCATCATGCGCTGAAGCGCAGCGTTCGCTACTAGCCCAGCGTCACGGATTGTGTCGCACGCGTCTTGCCACAGGCAACGACAAGCGTCAGCGCACTTCCGGGTTTTGCCGTGAGGGTTTTGCGTGCGGCGTCGTACTGCTTTTTCGTCACCGTGTGCGTCGGCATCACGCCTGTCGTCGACGAGACGAAGTTGACGATCGTGGCAGCCCGTTTCCTGCTGGTCAAGGCATAACTGCACTTTGCCTTGCGCGGCCCGGTTGCGGCAATCAACGAGCCGGTTCCCACCGTCGACGACCCGTCGGCAGCGACGACCGGATAAACGATGTCGGTGCGCGAAGTGCCGGGAACGAAGTCGATCTTCAACGATCCTTCGCGGTTGGAAGCTGCGGCCATCGCGCGACTTGCGCGCACCGATGACTTGCCGATCGCCTGTTGAAGCGTTGAGAGACTGTCGTTTAACGAGTTCACGGTGAACGATGGGGTCAATGTGTACGTACCCGTACCGGTGTAGCCCGCGAGTTTTCCGGCCGTCGAGGTGACGGTGACCTTCGCAGATACGGCCAATGGCACACACGAGACACGTGTGTCACCGACGCACGAATCTGATTTCAGACTCCCGACATCGGCAAATCCATCGACCGAGCCGGTGATCGACGTGCCGTCGCCGAAATTCGCCGTCATGGAACACGTCATCGGAATCTGCTTGTCGGCGCTTCGCACCACGACACTCGCACCACGAGCCAGTGACGAACCGATGTCCAGCAGTGCGTCGATCTGCAGGCTCTGTCGGAAGGTGCACTTCAACGCGAACGTCCCCGACAATCCGAGTGCAGCATTCCTCACGGTCCCGGACACGGACTTCTCGGAACCGGCCACCGTCATGGATGCCGTACAGGTCAGGGCGACGAGGGAATCGCTCTTTGCCTTCAGTTCGTTTGCAACGGCAAGCGCCTTCATTAAATCGGTGGCGGGCAGTGTCAATGAGTCGCCCACCTTCAATTCGGTGATGTTGCTCGACCCCACCTTGCACGGCGTCGAAGCAAGTGTGGCGAGATCACCGAGAGCGCTGCCCAAGTCGACCACCGGAACGAAGTCTCCGGCGCCGGTCGGTAACGCTGCACTTGCCTGAACGGAATTCATGACACCCGTCGCCGCCACTGACAACAACACACCGACCACGGAAACGAACCTTTTTGCGTGCATTTTTTCCTCTCTTGTCGAAAACTTACTTCGCAATCAGCATGAATTCGCGCCCCACGGTGCGACTTGGGTGAACGCGTTCGCTAGCGTTTGTCTCATGAGCAGCACCCCCCAGCCAGCCAAGCAAGTGGTTTCGGTGCCCACCGAGACACACGTTCCCGACATCGACATTCTCGCAAGTATCGGTTTCTCATGGCGCGAGTTGCGACGCGGAGCAGTCGCTGATCGCCTGCGTGACAAGTTGTTCGGTGAAGGTGACTCCGCCCTCGACCCGGGCCAGGTTGACACCCTCGATCTTCTCGTCGAGCGCGAAAACTGGCGCATGGGTGACCTCGCAGAGGCGCTGCGCGTCGATCCGTCGACGGCAACCCGCGCCATCCAGCGTCTCGAAAAGCTCGACCTCGCCCGACGCAGCGCCCTTCCGAGCGATGGTCGCGTCGTGACGGTCAGCGCAACCGCCGCAGGTCGCGAACGTCACGCCATCATCGGCGAGCGCCGCCTCAAGGCCATGAGCCAGATTCTCAGCCGGTTCTCGGCCGAGGAACTCGTCGTGCTCGCGGATCTTCTCGATCGTTTCGTGAAGTCGATCGACGACGTCGCCGTCACCTTCGAGCCCTGATCGCTAGAGTGAAGCCATGATCGCTGCGAATCCCTGGCACTGGTGGATCGGTGTCGTCCTCGCCATCGCATCCGGTGGGGCACTCATCGGAGTCATTGCCGGCTACGTGCAGAAGGTCAGCGCGACGCGCTACCCGGGGCGCCGCAAGCGCTAAATGACGCTCGGCATTCGCGAGACCGACTTCGTCCGCGACCTTCTTCTCCGCACCAACTTTCCCTCATCCGGCCCCGTCGCGTGTGCGGTGTCGGGTGGTCCCGATTCGATGGCACTGTTGGTTCTTGCCGCGACCGCCGGTTTGGCGCCGACCGCACACCATGTCGACCACGGCCTGCGACCCCGGTCGGCCGCCGAGGCAGACCTCGTCGCCGAAGTCTGCGATCGTTTCGGTGCGGATTTCGTCGCACATCGCGTCACGCTCGACGACGGACCCAACCTCGAGGCCCGCGCCCGGGCCGCACGTTTCGCCGCACTTCCATCTGAAGTACTCACCGGCCACACCGCCGATGATCAGGCCGAGACGGTTCTTCTCAACCTCATGCGCGGGGCGGGAATCGACGGCGTCGCCGGAATGCGTCGGTCCCCGCAAAAACCACTCCTCGCGCTGCGGCGTACCGAAACCCACGAGTTGTGTCGACGCTGCGGCATCACGGTCGCCGTCGACGAGTCGAACACCGATCCGCGATTCCGTCGCAACCGCGTGCGCCAGGAGCTCGTACCTCTTCTCGACCACATTGCACAGCGCGACGTATCGGCACTTCTTGCACGCGAGGCCGACCTCATCGCCGATGACGAGCAATTCCTCACCGACCTTGCCGCCGCGATCGATGTCTGTGATGCACGGGCACTTGCGAGCGCCCCGGTACCGCTTGCGCGGCGGGCGGTACGGCGTTGGCTGACAGACCCCTATCCCCCTGATTCAGCAACGGTCGAACGCGTCCTTGACGTCGCGCGCGGGGTGCATCCCGGGTGTGACGTCGGTCGCGGGCGACGGGTCATTCGCAGCCGTCAACGTCTAGAGTTGAAGTAATGCCACCGAAACTGCGCGGCAAGTGGGCTCTCGGGATTCAACCCCGGAACTTCACTTGGATCATCAAGGACCGTCTCGCCATCTGCGAGCGGCCGGGTGGCTACGGCGTGAACCACCGTCGCGTGCGTCGGCAGGAAGAAATCATCTGGTTGCGCGAGAACAACTTCGCCAAGGTCGTGTCGATCATCGGCGCGCCCCACAATCTGCACAACTACGACGAACTGAACATGCCCTACATCCACCGTCCGTTGACGGGGGCCGACGACATCGACGCGTGGCTTCGTTCGTTCTATGTCGAACTGCACCAACTCTTGTCGGGTGACGCGAAGATTCTCGTACACGCCGAGGAAGTTGGCGACCGCATCGTCGGCATCATGGGCGGCTATATCCGCTGGAGCGGCCTGATCGACGACACCTCGGGCGCAATCACGATCACCGAACGCATTGCCGGCCGGCAACTCGATCCCTTTGCACGCGAACTGATCCTCCGCGTCCACGAACTACGGTGATCGAATCATGACCCAGAGAGTTCTCGTGACCGGCTGCGGCGGCGAACTCGGGTCGCTCGCAACAGCGATGCTCGAAGAAGAATCCTGGGTTGGTCAGATTCTCGGTGTCGATGCCGACCCTCCGCGACGGCGCCTCCGGCGCACTGACTTCCGTCGCATTGCGCTCAATCGCACCGCCGCGGTGTCGCAGATCATCCTCGATTTCGATCCCCATCTCATCGTGCACCTCGGCGTGTGGGAACCGAACGCCCGCCTCTCGCCCGATGAAGCCGAACGAACCACCTCCGACGTGGGCCGAGCCGTCTTCGATGCAGCCCATCAGGCACCGTCCCTCGAGGCCGTCATCGTTCGCTCCGGTCTCGAGGTCTACGGAACGCGTAGTCATGCGCCGTTGACGCCGACCGACACCACGACGCCGGCACCTGCTTCGCGTTTCGGACGCATGTTGCAGTTCCTCGAACGGCAGGCCGCCGACCTTCGCGCTGCACGCGGAGTGGCCGTTGCGAATCTGCGTTTGGCATCGGTGCTCGGCGCGCACGTGCCCAGTCCACTCGGTCGGTTGTTGCGTCTGCCTGCCGTGCCCTTTCTCCTGCCCTCGGATCCGCCCTTCACGGTGATCGAAGACCACGATGCCGCGCTCGCGTTCCGTCTCGCCGCAAGCCACCGGTTCGACGGCGCCATCAATGTCGCCGCCGACGGCACAACGACGGCGCGCCGCGCCGCCCTGCAGGGTCGACGAATCCCCGTTCCCGTTGTCGGTCCAGGCTGGTGGGCAACCGAAAAGATCGCCAACCTGGCGGGTGCGCCCGTTCCCGACCACGTCATCGAAATGTTGCGCCACGGCCGACTCGCCCACGCAAGCGACAACGCACACCACATCGGGTTTGCGCCACGTCACTCCACTCACGAAGTGATCGAACGACTCTACGAATGGCCGAGCGTGGTGCGCGTTCCGGCCACGATGCAGGTGGCCTGATGTCGTACGCAAAAATGCGCGACGGTGTGCGTATTCACTACCAGGCAGCAGGTCGTCCGGGTGCGCCGCCGGTGCTGATGATCCAGGGACTCGGAGCAGATCTACACGGGTGGGACATGCAGCGTTTTGCGCTCGCACCGCTGTACCGAGTCATTGCCCCCGACAACCGCGGTGTTGGTCGCTCCGATCGTCCCGATGTTCCGTTCTCGCTTGAAGACATGGCCGACGATGCAATGCAGGTTCTCGATGCAGAGGGTGTCGACGCTGCGCACGTCGTCGGCGCCTCCATGGGTGGAGCGATCGCACAGATCATCGCGGTCAAGTATCCGCACCGCACACGGTCGCTCACCCTCGCATGTACATCGGGCACGAATCCCGAGTGGCGCCGCGAACTGCTCGGCAAATGGTCGCATCTCGCCACGACGAAGGGCATGAGTGCACTCGGCCGCGAGGCCGCTCGCTGGGTCATCGGCCCGCGCTCGTTGCGTCGCCTGTGGCCGGCATTCGGCTGGCTCGGACCGTTCGCCCTCGGTCGACCCGGCACCGATTTCCAGGCGCAGGTCAACGCGATTCTTTCGAGTACCGAACAACTCGAACACCTGAACGAAGCCATCACGTCGATTCGCGTGCCGACACTTGTCATCGTCGGAAACCAAGACATCCTCACGCCCCGCGGCGACAGCGAATTGCTTGCCGAGAAGATCCCGACCGCCGAGCTGGTAGTCATCTCCGGTGCAGCACACGGTTTCATGGTCGAACACGCGTCGACGTTCAACAAAGAGTTGATCGGTTTTCTCCGCCGCGCAGAGAAGGCATACCGGCGCAGTTTCGCCGCGTGATGAACATCACCGTCGTTGGAGCGGGCCTTTCGGGACTGATTGCAGCACGCGAACTCGCAACACAGGGGCACTCCGTCGTCGTCGTCGACAAGGGTCGGGGTGTGGGTGGACGACTCGCCACGCGGCGGATCGGCGACGCGGTCTTCGACCACGGGGCACAGTTCTTCACGGTGCGTGATCCTCGCTTCCAGGCAATCGTCGACGGATGGGTAGCCGCCGGCGTGGTGCGCGTCTGGTGCCATGGCTTCGGCGTCGAACAGGACGGCTTTCCCCGCTACGTCGGTACCGCCGGGATGACCTCCATTGCGAAACACCTTGCGGCTGGCCTCAACGTGCGGACATCGTCCCTCGTTTTTTCGGTTCTCCCTTCCGCAAACGGCAGATGGAAGATCACCCTCGACACCGGGGAAGCATTCGACTCCGACGCTGTGATTCTCACTGCTCCGATTCCACAGAGTTTCGGCTTTGCCTTTACCGGCGGCGTCGAGTTCCCCGAGGAACTACGCACGATCGACTACGACCGAACTCTCGGCCTGCTCGTCGCACTCGACGGTCCCTCCGGAGTTCCTGCGCCCGGCGCCTTGCAGAACCCCGACGACGTGTTCTCGTTCATTGGTGACAACCAAGCGAAAGGTATCTCTCCGGTTCCCGCGGTGACGTTCCATGCGAACCCGCAATGGAGCGCGAACCACTGGGACACGCCGCACGACGAAGCCGAGCGACTGCTCCGTGAGGCAGCAGGTCGTTACCTCGGAGGGTCGGCGATCATCGCATCGAACTTCAAGCGGTGGCGCTTTGCCACACCGCAGCGCAACTGGCCAGATCGAGTCTGGACGAACGATGCAGGCAACATGATCGTTGCAGGTGACGCATTCGCGGGACCGCGTGTCGAGGGAGCAACGCTCAGCGGCCTCGCTGCAGCGGCTGCAGTGTTGTCAGCGAACGACTGACGACAACAAAGCGTCAGTGGCACCACGCAACGCCGCAGTAGCGGGGGTTTGCGGCAAGGCATCGCATGCGGCCTCGGCATGTGCCACGAACTCACGTGCCGTCACGATGGCTTTTTGCACGCCGTCACCCGAGCGAACGATTTCGAGTGCGCGCTGCTGCTTGCGGCGACGCAACGGACGTCCGAGCATCGCGCGCAACTCATCGGCAGCGGCACCACCCGAAGCAAGGGTGTGCATGACGGGCAGTGTGTAGACGCCTTCGACCATGTCGTGACCAGCAGGCTTACCCAGCTCAGCATCGGTGGCCGTCACGTCGAGGATGTCATCGACGATTTGAAAGACCATTCCGTAGGCCGTGCCGTACGCGGTGAGATGGTCGATCATCGAGCGGTCGAGACCCGCAACGATGCCTCCGATGCGGGCGGCAGTGCTGTACAACGACGCTGTCTTGCCCTCGATGCTCGAAAGATACGAATCGAGCGGGCGATCCGGCTTGTAGGTGAAGCGCAATTCTTCGATTTGGCCCTCACAAAGCTGGCCGATCGTGCGCGCAAGCAGACCTGCAACTTCCGTTCCGAGCGAAGCAGCGATTTCCGATGCGCGGGCCAGCAGGAAGTCGCCCGCGAGGATCGCCTGGAGATTTCCCCACTTCGCATTCACCGTTTCGACACCGCGTCTTGTTTCCGACTCGTCCATGACGTCGTCGTGATACAGCGAGCCGAGATGCACCAACTCGCAAGCAATTCCACCCTGGATCGCGTTGTCGGATGCCGAACCAGGCGCAGCGTCGGTGACAAGGCTTGCGACAATCGTCATAACCGGACGCAGACGCTTGCCGCCGGCAGAAATCAAATGCGAGGCGATTTCCGTCAAATAATCGTCGGAAGTTCGCACCGCGGCGAGCATTGCCTCTTCGACCCGTCGTCGGTCGGCGGCCATCGCGGGCAGATCGAGAAGCGGAGAGCCGACGGGCACGCCAGCAGGTTACGACCTGCAGTGCAGTGTCCCCCAACGCTGCCGATACACTCTTTTCCAGTTGTTTATTGCCGGAGACGGCAGTGGCGAAGGGCGGTCAAATTGTTCGAACGCTTTACCGACAGGGCTCGGCGCGTGGTTGTGCTTGCGCAGGAAGAGGCGCGGCTCCTCAACCACTCCTACATCGGCACCGAGCACATCCTCCTTGGACTCATCCATGAAGGAGAAGGTGTCGCCGCCAAGGCGTTGGAATCGCTCAGCATCTCCCTCGAGGCCGTGCGCGCCCAGGTCGAGGACATCATTGGTCAGGGCGGGTCGTCTCCTTCCGGTCACATTCCTTTCACGCCCCGTGCGAAGAAGGTTCTCGAGCTTTCGCTGCGCGAAGCGCTGCAGCTCGGTCACAACTACATCGGCACCGAACACATTCTTCTCGGTCTCATCCGCGAGGGCGAGGGGGTCGCTGCTCAGGTGTTGGTGAAACTCGGAGCCGACCTCGGTCGGGTCCGTCAGCAGGTCATCCAGTTGCTGAGCGGCTACCAGGGTCCCGCGGGTGGCAAGACCGAAGGTCAGACATCGGGCGGAACTTCTTCGTCGGGCAAGGAAGAGCAGGGCGACAAGGGCGGAAGCCAGATCCTCGATCAGTTCGGTCGCAACCTCACGCAGGCCGCGAAGGAGAAGAAACTCGACCCCGTCATCGGTCGTCATCGTGAGATGGAACGCGTGATGCAGATTCTGTCGCGCCGCACGAAGAACAACCCCGTCCTCATCGGTGAACCAGGCGTTGGCAAAACTGCCATCGTCGAGGGTCTCGCACAAAAGATCGTCAGCAACGACATTCCCGAGACGCTGAAGAACAAGCAGCTCTACACACTCGACCTCGGTGCACTCGTCGCCGGCAGCCGTTACCGCGGTGACTTCGAAGAGCGCCTGAAGAAGGTGCTGAAGGAAATCAAGACGCGCGGCGACATCATTCTCTTCATCGACGAAATCCACACCCTCGTCGGCGCTGGCGCCGCCGAAGGTGCGATCGATGCCGCATCGATTCTCAAGCCGATGCTCGCCCGCGGTGAATTGCAGACCATCGGAGCGACGACGCTCGATGAGTACCGTAAGCACCTCGAGAAAGACGCCGCTCTCGAGCGTCGCTTCCAGCCGGTCAAGGTCGACGAGCCGACACTCGCGCACACGATCGAAATCCTGAAGGGCATCCGCGACAAGTACGAGTCGCACCACCGCGTCACGATCACCGACCAGGCACTTGTTGCCGCTGCAAACCTTGCCGACCGCTACATCAGCGATCGCCACCTTCCCGACAAGGCCATCGACCTCATCGACGAGGCCGGCAGCCGCCTGCGTATCAGGCGCATGCAGACGCCGCCCGACCTGAAGGACCTCGAAAACCGCATCTCCGAGGTGCAGGACGCAAAGAAGAAGGCCGTCGAGGAACAACGTTTCGAAGAGGCCGGCCGCCTGCGTGACCAAGAACGTTCACTGCTCGAAGAGCGCGCCCACAAAGAAGCCGAAGTCAAGGCGTCCGGTGTCGATCTCTTCGATGAAGTCAACGAAGAAGCCATCGCCGAAGTGCTCAGCCTCTGGACCGGCATCCCCGTCTACAAACTCACCGAAGAAGAGACGGCGAAGTTGCTCAACATGGAAGCCGAGTTGCACAAGCGCATCATCGGCCAGGAAAACGCCATCAAGGCCGTGTCGCAGAGCATCCGCCGCACGCGTGCGGGCCTGAAGGACCCCAAGCGCCCCAGCGGCTCGTTCATCTTCCTCGGCCCCACCGGTGTCGGCAAGACCGAACTGGCCAAGACACTCGCCAATTTCCTCTTCGGCGACGATGATGCGCTCATCGCCCTCGACATGTCGGAGTACATGGAAAAGCACACGGTCAGTCGCCTCGTCGGTTCGCCTCCCGGCTACGTCGGTTACGAAGAAGGCGGCCAGCTCACCGAGGCCGTTCGTCGTCGTCCGTTCAGCGTCGTGCTGTTCGACGAAATCGAAAAAGCTCACCCCGACGTATTCAATACGTTGTTGCAGATCCTCGAAGAGGGTCGCCTCACCGACAGCCAGGGTCGCACCGTCGACTTCCGCAACACCGTTCTCATCATGACCTCGAACCTCGGCACGCAGGATCTGCGCAAGGCCAACGTCGGTTTCACCAAAGCCGACGAGGCCGTGTCGTACGAGCGCATGAAGGAAAAAGTCAACGATGCGCTGAAGCAACACTTCCGCCCCGAGTTCCTGAACCGCATCGACGAGACCATCGTCTTCCACGAACTCGCCAAGACCGAGGTCGTGCAGATGGTCGATCTCATGATCAAGCGTCTCGCCACACAGCTCGAAAGCCAGGGCCTCGGCATCGAACTCACGCAGAGTGCGAAGGAACTGCTTGCCGAGCGCGGCTACGACCCGCAACTTGGTGCACGTCCTCTGCGTCGTGCCATCCAGCGCTTCGTCGAAGACCCGCTGTCCGAGAAGATCCTCTACAAGGAATTCGCAGCCGGCACGATCATCGTCGTCGACACCGAGGACGACCCGGAAAAGTCGGGTAGTCAGCGATTCTGCTTCCGCGCAGTCGAGGGCTTCCAGCCGCCGTCAGCCGTCGAACTCGCCGGTGCGGGCGACGGCAACCCGGCCACTCCCGAGTGACCTCGCTGCGTACGCGACTCACCGCGCTTGTCGCGGCACTTGCGTGCGTGTTGGTGCTTTCATCGTGTCGGGTCGACTCCGTCGTCTCGATCGTTGTCGAGCGTGATGGTTCGGGATCACTCGACGTTCTCGTCACCGCTGACAACGACATCGTGAAACAGGTCCCCCGTCTTTCGACCGACCTCGACTTCTCCGACATGGTTGCCGCAGGTTGGAAAGTCACCGGACCCGAGGCAACAGATGATGGCGGGCTTCGTGTTCTGCTCTCACACGCCTTCGACAACGAAACCCAGGCAAGCGCACTGCTGACCCAACTCAATGGGAACCGCGGACCCTTCCGTGACGTCCGCATCACCCGCGAGGGCAAGTCGCGCGATTCGGTGTGGAAGCTCACCGGTCGACTCGAGGTCACCGGCGGCCTGCAGGCATTCGCCGATGACCAATTGCTGCAGGTCGTTGGGGCCACGCCCTACGAGGAAACGGTCAAGGAAGCCGGCCTCGACTTGGGCAAGGCGATCAGCCTCCAGATCAACGCCACGTTGCCGGGCAAGGTGCAGTCGACAACGGGTGTCGCACAGGATGGAGTTCTCACCTGGCGGGTCGCCACCGACGGCACGCCGGTCGACTTGTCGACAACGACAAACGAGGTCGACGTTGTCGGCACGATCGGTGGAATCCTCTCCTTCGTGGCTCGCGTGCTGCTCGTCATCTGGCTTACGGTGATCGGCTGGGTTGGCTTGCGGGTGTGGCGTCGCCAGTCGCGGCGACCCCGCTACGTCGAAGTCGACGAATAACGGCTGACACCCGTCGCCTATCGTTGGCGCGATGGCAAAACTTCGACTCGTCTACCGCTGCACCGAGTGCACGGGCTCCTTCCCGAAGTGGGCCGGCAAGTGCGTGTCGTGCGGAGCGTGGAACTCACTCGTCGAAGACGTCGAAGGTCCCGAGCCGCAGCTCGCCTCACTCGCAGTCGGTATGTCGCTTGTTGCGCCGGGCGAACCCAAACCCATCACCGAAATCGACAGTGCGGTCGGCCAACCCCAGCCGACCACGATTCCCGAACTCGACCGCGTTCTCGGCGGAGGCCTCGTTCCGGGCTCGGTCACACTTCTCGGCGGCGAACCCGGCATTGGCAAGAGCACCTTGCTCATGCAACTACTTGCCGCGTGGCCGAAGAAAACGCT
>Ga0169931_10011557_pt1 | contig 12413 bp, 9 predicted proteins | sample Kivu_15m_20L_FD_129675 | JGI IMG/M metagenome (GOLD analysis project Ga0169931, IMG submission 129675) | Freshwater microbial communities from Lake Kivu, Western Province, Rwanda to study Microbial Dark Matter (Phase II) - Kivu_15m_20L... | ecosystem: Environmental > Aquatic > Freshwater > Lake ...
GATGCTCAAGGCGCTCGACTCGGCCTACCAGAGCGGTCGTCGCCGCGGCAGCTGGTGGAAGCACAAGCTCGATCCCCTGCGGCTCGATGCCGTGCTGCTTTACGCCCAGGCCGGCAGCGGCCGGCGCGCCAACCTGTTCACCGATTACACCTTTGGCCTGTGGGACTCGGCGCCCCAGGCTGATGGGGGCAGCCCGCAGCAGCCACCACGCCTGGTGAGCTTCGCCAAGGCCTACTCAGGTCTTGACGATGGCGAGATCACGGAACTGGACCGCTGGATCCGCAGCCACACCACCGAGCGCTTCGGGCCAGTGCGGGCAGTCGAGCCGCTGCAGGTGTTCGAGCTGGCCTTTGAGGGGATTCAACGCTCAAGCCGCCACAAGAGCGGCATCGCCGTGCGTTTCCCCCGCATCAGCCGCTGGCGCCGCGACAAGCCCGCCAGCGAGGCCGACACCCTGACCAGCGCCCTGGCGTTGCTGGAGGCAGCCCCTTGACCCGGGGCCTGCTGGCACCGATCGAAGCCTGGTTCACCAGCCAGGGCTGGACGCCGATGGACTTCCAGCGCCAGTGCTGGCAAGCCCACCTGGCCGGTGACAGCGGCCTGATCCAGGTACCCACAGGCTCAGGCAAAACCTATGCGGCGGTGATGGGGCCGATCGCCGAACTGCTGGCCGAAGGGGAGCCAACAGGTCTGCGGCTGTTGGTGATCACCCCGCTGCGGGCTCTGAGCCGCGATCTGGCCCTGGCGATCGAGGCGCCGATCCACGCCATGGGGTGGCCGCTGCGCGTCGGGATCCGCAACGGCGACACCAGCACCAACGAACGCAGCAAACAGCTGCGCAAGCCACCCCAGATCCTGATCACCACCCCCGAATCCCTGAGCCTGCTGCTGGCCAATGCCAAGGCGCCGGAGGTGTTCGCCCAGCTGCAGGCCGTGGTGCTGGACGAATGGCACGAGCTGATGGGCAGCAAGCGTGGGGTGCAGGCTGAGCTGTGCCTCAGCTGGCTGCGCCATCAACGGCCCCAGCTGCGCACCTGGGCGATCAGCGCCACGATCGGCAACCTGCAGGAGGCGGCGCAGGCGGCCCTGGGTGTCGAGGTCACCCCCCGCATCATCACCGCACCGATCGAACGCACAACGCACATTCGCAGCCTTTTGCCCGAGAGCATCGACGGCTTTCCCTGGGGTGGACACCTGGGCCTGCGCATGTACGAGGAGCTGGTCGCTGCGCTTGATCCGACCGTCAGCACGCTGCTGTTCACCAACACCCGCAACCAGGCCGAGCGCTGGCACCAGTGCCTGCGGTTTGCCTGCCCCGAGATGGACGGGGCCCTGGCGCTGCATCACAGCGCCATCACCCGCAACGAGCGCGAGGCGATCGAAGCCGGCGTCAAGGCCGGCTTGCTGCGCTGGGTCGTGTGCACCAGCTCGCTGGACCTGGGGGTTGACTTTCAACCCGTGGAGCGCGTGGTGCAGATCGGCAGCGCCAAGAACCTGGCACGGCTGCTGCAGCGGGCCGGCCGCAGCGCCCATTGCCCCGGGGGCGCCTCGCAGGTGCTGTTCATGCCCACCAACGCACTGGAGTTGCTGGAGGTGAGCGCCATGCGCCGGGGCCTGGGCGACGGACTGGTGGAGCACCGCCGGCCACCGCAACTGCCCCTCGATGTGCTGCTGCAACACCTGGTCACCCTGGCCTGCGGCCCTGGCTTCCTGCCAGAGCAGGAGTTGGAGACCGTGCGCCATTGCTGGAGCTTCCACGAACTCACGGATCGCCAATGGCAGTGGTGCCTTGACTTTCTCGAGCACGGCGGCCAGTGCCTGGGGGCCTACCCCCGCTACCGCAAATTGGTGCGCTGCGGACGAGACGCCGACGAACCGGTCGCCGATGGGGAGCCCTATCGCTATCGCGTTCTCGACAAAGCGATTGCCCGTTCCCATCGTTTCAACATCGGCACGATCACCGCCGATCGCTCGGTCACGGTGCGCTTCGTGCGCGGGCCCGTGATCGGCCATGTCGAAGAGGCCTTCATCAGCCGGCTCAAACCCGGCGATGTGTTCTTCTTCGCCGGGCGCCAGCTCGCTTTCGTGCGGTTGCGTGAGATGACGGCCCAGGTCAGGGCCTCAACGCGCAAGAGCAGCACCGTGCCGGCGTGGGCCGGTGGGCAGATGGCCCTCTCCGATCTGCTCAGTGAGCACCTGCGCCTGGAGGTCGACCGCTGCGCCCGTGCCCTGGCTGGGGAGGAGGACCTGGACACACCCGAATTGCAAGCCTTGGCGCCCCTGCTTCAACGGCAACACGATCTGTCAAGCGTGCCGCGTCGTGATGCGTTGCTGGTTGAGCACTGCCGCACCCGTGAAGGCAGCCACCTCTTCGTCTACCCCTTTGAAGGGCGTTTCGTGCATGAGGGCATCGGCTTTCTCTGGGCCTGGCGCCTGGCTCGGCGTCGACCCAGCACCCTCACCGTATCGGTCAACGACTACGGCTTTGAGCTTCTGGCCCCCAAGGGATACCCCTTTGAGGAACTGATCGACTTGCATGGAGACGAACTGCTCGATCTCGACCAACTGGAAGCCGACCTTGAACAGGCACTGAATGTTTCCGAACTGTGCCGCCGCCGTTTTCGGGCCATTGCCCAGATCAGCGGCCTGATCACCCAGGCCATGCCAGGCCAAAACAAAAGCGGAGGCCAACTCCAGATCAGCGCGGCGTTGTTGTTTGACGTGTTCCAGAAACACGAACCCGACCATCTGTTACTCGCCCAGGCCCGCCACGAAGTTCTGCATGACCAGCTCGAGCAACCGCGTCTGCGGGCTGCACTCAGGCGCATGGCCAGCAGTCACTGGCAGTTGCAACGCACAGCCCGCCCGGGTCCACTGGCGTTTCCCCTGCTGGTGGAGCGGCTCAACAACCGCCTCAGCAACGAGTCCCTGCTGGAGCGGGTGCAGCGTCTGATCGCCGAAGCGCAACGGGCCGAGGGTTGACCATTCAGGTCATCTGAGATCTGACAAAACCGTCCCAGAGGCGGGTGGGCAACAGACGATGGGCAATCACCGACACCGATTGGTGTCCACACAGGTACCGGGCCTTGGGTTTGGACACCGTCAGGGCCGTCGCGATCGCGCGGGCCACCACCTCGGGGGAGGAGGCGCCCCGGTAGACGTTGTCCCAACCGGCGCGTACCTTGCCCATCATCGCCCCATAGATCGAACAGGTCTGGGCCTGCTGGATCGAAGGATCGGCGACCGCCGCAAAGTCGGTGGCGATCAGACCCGGCTCGATCAGCACCACCTGGACACCAAAGCGGTGCAACTCGAGCCGCAGGGCATCGCTGATCGCTTCCAGAGCGTGCTTGCTGGCGCCATACCATCCAGAACCAGGGCTCACCCAGCGGCCCGCAATCGACGACACATTGACGATGCGGCCGCTGCCGCGTTCGCGCATTGCCGGCAACAGCAACTGGGTGAGTCCCATCAGGCCGAACAGATTGACCTCAAAGATCGCCCGCGCCCGCTCCAGCGGCATCGTCTCCATCGGGCCCACCTCGCCGAAGCCGGCGTTGTTGACCAGGGCGTCAAGCGCACCCACCCGCTGGGCAAGATCAGCGGCCAGAGCCTGCCGCGAGGCCTCGCTGGCCAAATCGAGTGGCAACACATGAGCCCCGAGCGCGGCCAGGGGAGCCATCGCCTCGACCCGCCGTGCTGCCACAAACACCTGCCAACCGCGCTGCAACAGGTCGGCTGCTGTCGCCGCACCGATGCCGCTGGACGCACCGGTCACCAGGACGCTGGGAGCAGACATGGGATTGGTCAGGACTGTTCGAGACGTCGCACGATCACCCCCATCAACACCAACGAACCAACCAAAGCAATCAGCAGGGCAATCGTCATGGCCGACACCAGCAACATCGCCGATTCTGCCGTTCAGCAGCACACGCTTGAGCTTGTGTTTGTGTACGGCAGCCTCAAACAGGGCATGGCCAACCACCGGCACCTGGCCGGCGCCGTCTTTGCGGGCAACGCCGTGTTGCAGGGTCTGGACCTGTTTGACCTGGGCCCGTTTCCCATGGCGGTGCCCAGCCGCCAGCCAGGCAACAGGCTTTGGGGAGAGCTGTACCAGGTCAACGCCCCACACCTGGCGGCCCTCGATCGTTTTGAAGGGGTGCCGCGGCTTTATCAGCGGCTGCGCTGGCAGCTGGATGATGGGCAACCCGTTTGGGTGTACGTGGGGCGGCCTCGGCAGGTGCGCTTTGTGAACCGCATCAGCAGCGGCTGCTGGGGTGGTGCCCGTTCAGGATCAGAAGGCCACAAGCCAGCGTCCGCTGGCGGCCAGGGCCAGAGCCAGGGCTGAAGCGCCGACCCACGCTGGGCGGCTGTTGGCCAATTGCCGCCGCAGCAGCAGCACCGCGCCCATCAGCCCAGCAAGCACTGCGGCGCTTTGGCAAAAGGCGATCACGTGCCCATCGGCCTGCCAAGACGGCAGCGAGGGCAGGCCAAAACTGACGGGCAGCAACAGGCCGGCTTCACCCATGCCCAGGGGCAGATGCCGCGCCAGCAGCAAGGCCCAGATCAACGGCAGCAGGCCATAGAGGGTGCGCACCAGACGGTCTCGCGAGACCAGCAGACGGGCCAGCACAAACACCAGCGACGGCACCGCCAGGGCCAAGGCAGCGATGGCCAGGCGGGGCAGCCATGGCCCCGCCACCAGGCTGGAGGGTGCACCCGGCAACCAGCCCAGCAACCGCTGCCAATGGTGCAGGCAAAGATCACCAGTCAGCACCAGCAGCAGCCCCGGCTCACCAGAGGGCAGCGCCATGTCGCGTTGAATGTCGGCCGCCGGGGGCCGCAGGCTCAGCTGCACCGAGCGGTGCGGACAGGCCTGGGCGCAGGTCAGGCACAGCACGCAATTGCGGTTGTCAGCCAGGTGGGCCGGATGGGTGCCCAGGGGACACCCCGCCGTGGCCAGTCCCTCACCATCGGAGGGGCCTCCCTTGAAGCAGGCATAGGAGCTGCAGCTACCACTGCAGGTGCCCACCTGGGCCCTGAGCTCCAGGATCGACAACCTGGCGAACAGGCCATTCATGCCGCCCACCGGGCAGAGGTAACGGCACCAGAAGCGCTTTTCAAAGCGGATCGAGGCCAACACGGCCCCGGCGGTGATCAGCAGCAACAGGCAGCTGCTGAGCCAAGCGGTGTTCTGCAGGTTCCAGACCTCCTCCCACAGCAGGATCACAGCAAAACCAGCTGCCAGCAGCGGCGAAGCCCAGCCATCGGTATTGCCGCGGGGCCAGCGCACCGGTTGCCAGCCCAGAGCCCCCAGTCCCCGTTGCACGATCTCGCCCCAGACCATGAACGGACAGAACGAACACCAGAGGCGTCCCACCAGGGGGAAACCCAGCAGGATCAATGGCCACCACCATGCCCAGAACAGGTTGAGTGCCCCGTTGTGGGCCCGATCCTGGGGCCCCAGCCACAGCCAGAGGTTGACCAGCACGAACACCCAGCTGACCAGGCCAAACAACAGCGTGTTCCAGAGCCAGGGCGCGCGCATCCACTCGCGCAGCTGGGGCTTCCAGCGCCAGATGTCGAAGCGGTAGCGCTGTTGCCGGGGAGACGTCCAGAACACGTCTTCCGGTAGAACGGCCGGCCAACCTCCCTGGTCCTGACGGCGCACCTGCTGAAGTGCCCTGTCAATGAGTGTCTCGAGCTCCCGAATGTTGTTGGGGAAGTCATACCCCTGCAACCGCTTGACCACCGCCGGATCAACCCGGGGAGGGTGGCTCCAACCGAGCTTGCGCGACCGTTGCCGAATGCCGTAACGCAGCCATTCGCCGAGATCCTGCCGCCGCACCCGCAGCGGCGGCACCCGGATCAACGTGCAGCACCGGTCGAAGGCCGGCACAGCCTGCTCGGCCGTCAAGTACAGGCGTCCCGCAAAGGCCTGGCTGCTGGCCAGCTCGAGCAGTCGGGTCTGCAGGGGCACCGGCACCCGATCCAGTTGATCAATCAACAGCGCTCCCCGACCCAGCAGCTCGAGCAGCATCGGGCCATGGTCGTGCCCGCCGAACAGCTCACTGCCATCGGCGCGCAGCAACCCCCCGTCGAAGCGCAGCATGAGTTGCTGGCGATCGACCGAACCGAAGTGGATCAGGGCCGCCAGGTTGTCTTTCTCCAGACCGGGTTCTCCGGTGATCAACACAGGGCGGCGCTGGGGATCCAAAGAGGCCTGGCGCACGGCGTCGCGCAGGTTGACGGCATAGCGACTGCTGCCGACCACGCCCCGCCGAACGCGGCCCACCAGATGGGGGGCCAACTGCTGGAGATCGGCAACGTCGTAGGCAGCGTCGCGTGGTCCCTGGATCGACACCGGCACAACCCGACTGGGATCACTCTGCACCCGGCGGGGCTGTCAGCAAACCGCCACGAACTCTGCCCTAAATCGCCTTTGCTGGAGATACTTCGCCGCAGGTCCACTCCTGATCCCCTTCGGCTTCGCAGCACTGATGTTCCTTCTGCAGCACCACCGGCCCGCCGCCCTGTTGACCGTTCTTGCCCTGGCATCCCTGGCCCACCCCCAGCACTCCCTGGCCCAGCCCATGGACGCGTTCAACGGCATGTCGGCCGTCAACGACTACATGAACCAGCAGGAGATGGATGAGATCAGGGCGTACCGCTCGAAGAACCAGGTCACCAGCGTCAATCAATTTTCAGATCTGCGCCCCACCGACTGGGCCTACCAGGCGCTGAGCAACCTGGTCGAAAAGTACGGCTGCGTGGCCGGCTACCCCAACGGAACCTTCAAAGGTGGCCAGGCGATGAGCCGATTTGAAGCAGCGGCCCTGCTCAATGCCTGCCTGGACCGTGTCAGCGAGCAGACCGACGAGCTCAAACGGTTGATGGACGAATTCAAGCAGGAGCTGACCGTGCTGCGCGGCCGCGTCGACGGGCTTGAGAAGCGGGTGGGTGTGCTGGAGTCCCAGCAGTTCAGCACCACCACCAAATTCAGCGGCCAGGCGACGATGGTGGTTGGCGGCAACAGTTTCGGCGGATCCGCCATCAATTCAGTCACAAATCAAGCCAATACTTACAATCGCTTCAGCAACACTACTACTCCTTATAATCTCTACAACGCGATCACCTTCAACTACGACCTGCAGCTCAATTTCGACACCAGCTTCACCGGCAAAGATCTGCTGCGCACCAACCTGAGAGCAGGCAATTTCTACAACACCAGCTTTGCCGGCCAACCCCACGGTCTCGGCAACAGCTCCGAGCTGGAGATTGCCTTCCAGCAACCGTCTGGAGCCAACATTGTTGGCCTCTACAAGCTCTTCTACCAACTGCCGGTCGGATCGGGATTGACCGCCACCGTGGGAGCCCGGGTCGGCCAGGAGGACATGCTGGCCCTCTGGCCGAGCGTCTACCCGTCTGATCCGATTCTGAACATCATGACGACCAACGGGGCACCCGCGGCCTACAGCAAAAACATTGGCCCAGGGGCCGGCCTCTGGTGGCAGAACAAAAGCTGGAGTGTGAGTGCCAACTACGTGGCCTTCAACGGCATGATGGGGTCCCCCACCACTGCTGCAGCCCAAAGCCAGGGGCTGCCAACAGGGGGCGGAGGCATCGCCAATCGCAACTCCGGTGGGACCGGCTCTGTACAGCTGGCCTATCAGCAGGAGCAGTGGGGCCTGGCAGCCATCTGGACCTACCTGCAAGCCGGAGGGTCCTTCATTCCGGCGACCACCCCCACGGTTCATAGCAATCTCGACCACACGGCCGGAGCCTCGACCAATGCCTTCGGCCTGAGCGGCTATTGGCAACCGCTGACGAGTGGCTGGGCCCCCTCGATCAGCGCAGGCTGGGGCATCAATGGCACCAGCTATGCCCGTGCGCTGAGCCCCACCAGCGCCAATGTCACAACCAGCCAATCGTGGATGCTGGGTCTGCAATGGACTGATGTCTTTGCCAAGGGGAATGATTTCGGGATGGCTGTCGCTCAAGCCGTCTTCGCGACGGCGCTGGCTGGCGGGACAACCCCCGATGACGGAAACTTTGCCTGGGAGTGGTGGTACAAGGCGCAAGTCACTGACAAGATCAGTGTCACGCCCGCACTCTTCTATCTGAGTCGGCCCCTCGGCATGCGCACCCCCGTCAACGGCAGCTTCAACCAGTTCGGCGCCCTGGTGAAAACCACCTTCAAGTTCTGAGTTCTGAGGGTCAACCAAAAAAAATGGGGCTTGCCGGTGGCAAGCCCCTGGTTCATGCGTTCACAAAGCCGAGTCATTCAGTCGCGTCATTCAGCTGTGTTGATGCTGGCTCACGCCAGGTCGGGCAGGCTTGCGGTAGCCACCGCCGCCGCCGCCACCGCAGGCCAGTTGCACAACCTGGGGCGCGCGCTGAGGCACCGCTGACGGATTGACAGCGCCAGACAAGGGTGTGAGCGCGTGCAAACCGGGCAAGCCCGTTGCAAGAGCCAGAACTGTTGCCGACATTGCAACCATGACAGGACCGTTGGATTGAAGAATGCCCTTGATTCTAGTTGCAACAGCGCCTGTTCACACCTCCCGAATGTCCAGGCTCATCAGCCCGTTCCCATCGCCATGGGGGGACCTGATCAGGGCCTCCTTAGGATGGGCTTCGAACCCTTGACGCTCACAGGGCCATGGCCAGCGCTGAGAGTACCCCTTGTGAACACCAGCCTGAACAGACCACCCCACATCCGGGCATCAGGATTGGCGAGATTGCAGAGCGGTCCGGCGTCTCGGTGAAGACGATCCGCTTTTATTGCGATCAAGGTCTGATTGAGCCGTTGACCAGATCGGATGGCGGCTTTCGCCTGTTTGCCGAGCCTGTCATTGCAGACCTGACCATGATTCGCACGCTCAAAAATATCGGCATGCCACTTAGTGAGATCAAAAAAATGCTGGAGGTCAGACGCTCAGGCATCTGCAACTGCGACGTACTCAAAACAAGCCTGGCGACCAAAGTCGAGACGATCGACCATTCCATTGCTGAGCTTCTCCAGATGCAAAAGGAGCTCAAGCGCATGCTGCAGAGCTGGCAGGATTGCGGCGGCACCAAGACACTGCAGCCCCACCTGGACGCATGACCCTGACCCTCTACGGCGGCGCCCGCAGCCGCGCTTCGATGCCCCGCTGGTACATGGAAGAGAAGGGCATTCCTTACACCTGGATCCAGCTGGACATGGAAGCCCAGCAGCACCGGCAGGAGGCGTTCACTGCGATCAACCCCTTTGCCAAGGTGCCGGCCCTGGTCGACGACAGCATCAGGGCCCCCGGCGGTGAACCGCTGCACCTGTTTGAAAGCGGTGCGCTGCTGCTGCACCTGGCTGAGCACCACGGACAGGAGTTCACGGGGGAACCCGCCACTGCAGCCGCCCTGCGCGCACGCGCCAGCCAATGGGTGTTGTTTGCCAACGCCACGCTGGCGGTGGCCCTGTTTGTGCCCAGCAACCGCGAACGCGAGTTCCCCCGGCTGATCGGCGTGCTGGATGGCCTTCTGGAGGGTGGGCGCTCGCTGCTGGCTGGACCTTGGGGCGATCCGGGCTGGAGTGTGGCCGACTGCGCCGTCAACGCGTACCTGGCCTACCTGCCGATCTTCTTTCCCCAGATCGACCTGAGCCCCTACCCCAACGTGCAGGCGACGATCGCTGCCACCGCAGCACGGCCGGCCTACCAGCGGGCGATGGCAACCCGGTGAACAGGGGCTTGGACGATCAGACCCGCCAGCTGCCGCTGCACTGGCAGGGGCACACGCTGCAACTGCTGGCCGACAAGGCTGCCTGGGATCCAACCCAGCGCACCCTGCTGGTTGCCGATTTGCACCTGGGCAAGGCCGAAACGTTTCAACGTGCCGGAATTCCCCTGCCATCCGACGGGGATCAGGCAACGCTCAACGCCCTGCTGGCGCTGAGCCAGCGCTGGCAACCGGCGCAGGTGATCGTGCTGGGCGATCTGATCCACAGCCCGATCGGCCTGACCCCCACGTTGCTGCAGACGTTGGAGGCCCTGCCCGACCTGTTGGGCTGTCCGCTGCGGTTGATCGGCGGCAACCATGACCAGGGCTGCGTGATCGGCAACCTGAGCCAGGAGCCTGCCCAACACCTGGGTCCCTGGTGGCTAAGCCACGAACCGGACCCCCACCCCGGCGCCTTGAATCTGTGCGGTCACCTGCACCCGGTGGCCTGCCTGGGGCGGGGCAACAACCGCGTGCGCACCCCCTGTTTCAGCCTGGACCAGCCGCAGGCCAGGCTGGCCTTACCGTCGTTCGGTTGCTTGACGGGCGGCCACCCTGCCGCCCAGGGTGAAACCCTCTGGCTGATCGCTGACGGGGCCATCGTTGCGTGGAATCAACAGGCCAGGACGCGGCAACGCCACCCCAGGGCCGCGTGAGCAGGACAGCCAGGCGACGGCCCCTGTGGCGGCGCAAACGGTCCCTGACCATCGCTGTACCGGTTGGGCTGCTGACCTTTCTGGTGGCGATTGCCCCACCGCTGCCTGAAGCCAAACGTCCTGCTGCCGCTGAGCTGCTGGTGCGGGGCGATGGCCAACCGTTCCGCCAGCTCGATGACGATGAGGCCTACGCGCTGGACTTTGATCCACGCAAGGTGCGCATCGATCTGCTCGAAGGCTGGGACCGGGAGCAGCAGGCCTTTGCCGATCGCCAGGCCCTGGCCTTTGTGTCGGGCCCGATGTACGAGCGCCACATCGATGCCGGGCGCGAGGTGACCGTGCCTCTGGGGGATCTCAAGCTCGGAGATCGCATCTGGCGGGGCCGCAACCGAACGGCAGCGCGGCAGCGGGCCTTTGTCGGCATCCGACGGGATGGCGGTGTGGAGTTCGGCTATGGCGAGCTGACCAGTGCCCGGGCCCAACGGTTTGACACCTTCATCGGCGGCCTGCACAGCGTCTACAACGACCTGGAGCGCCCCCCCGCCAGTTACAGAGGGGCCTACAGCATCAGCATGGGCCAGCAGATCCGCTACTTCCTGCCGCGGATTCGCATGCTGATCGGCCTGCGCCCCGACGGGCGCATCGAGGTTCTGATGAGCCGCGACGGTCTCACCCTTGAACAGACCCGTGCTCTGGCACGGCGCAGGGGCCTGCGGGCCGCCTACCTGCCCGATCACGCCTCCAAAAGCCGCTTCATCATCCCGGGGATCAAGGGCTTCAGCCAGGAGGACGCCAACTGGATCAGCGGCGGGGCCACCAGTTTTGTGCATGTGCCCTACCTGTTGCGGCTGAGCCGCCGTGACAGCCCCCTGCAGGGATCGTTGCTGACCGGTCTCAGCGCCCGAGCTGCCGAAGGGCCCTGCAGCAATCCGCTGAGCTGCGGTCAGACCCTGGGCAGCCAACTGGTCGACCGCGCCCTGGCCGGCTTCAACCGGTTGATGGAACAGGGGGTGGAGCCGATCGCCCGGCTGATCTGGGCGCCGCGCCCGAGTGCTGCCGATCCCAAGCTGGCGCGACGGGGATCGCCCCTGCGTGAGCCCCCGATCAGCGCCGATCCGCTGGCCCTGCGCCAGCGCCAAAGCGAGGACACAGGCGCGACGGCAGACAAGGACGCCAGCACGGAGCCCCTCGACCTGCCGGCCGATCTACCGCCGCCGCTGGTGCTGCCTGCTGGCGCTCCCCTGCCCAACGGTGAACCCGGTTCAGGGATCAGGGAGACAGCGCCGCTGCTGGCCCCACCCCAGGACCCACCCCCGGTGGCCCAGGAGCCGAACGGTCCCCAGCCGACCGCTGTGCCCCCAGGGGCGCCGCCGCCGCCGCTGCTGCCTCCGCCCTGAGCCGGCCTAACCCGCCGCCGCCAGCGCGCGGACCACATCGCCGCGCGTCAGCACACCCACGGGCCGGCGGCCTTGATCGAGGACAAACAGCCGTTGGGTGCTGCGTTCATGCAGCAGTTTGGCCGCCGCCGGCAGACCCAGGTCGGCGCTGCAGCTGTGGGGGGTCTTGCCCATCACCTCGCCCACGGTGCTGCCCAGCACCTGGTGCACCTCCTTGTCCCAGTTGAGCGGATTGCGCAGATAGATCACCGCGTCCAGCAGCATCACGTACGGGCCGGCGTCAAACCCGCTCTCGCGCACCATCAGGTCCTGCTCGGTCAACTCGCCCACCAGGGCGCCGTCGGCATCGACCACCGCCAGGCCGCTGACATGGTGCGCGCTCATCAACTGCACGGCCTCCTGCAGGGGACTGGCCTGGGTGACGCTGAGCACCGGAGAGGTCATCACGGCGGAGACGGGCTGCTGCACCACGGGCAGGTCGAATCAACTGCAGGCATTCTGGGGCCGAGTGCGGCAACCCCACGATGACTCCCAGGCGTCTGCGTCAGCTGGCCGATGGTCTCACCGTGACCCGGGCCCTGCTGGGGTTGCCGCTGATCGTGGC
>Ga0169931_10011558_pt1 | contig 12411 bp, 9 predicted proteins | sample Kivu_15m_20L_FD_129675 | JGI IMG/M metagenome (GOLD analysis project Ga0169931, IMG submission 129675) | Freshwater microbial communities from Lake Kivu, Western Province, Rwanda to study Microbial Dark Matter (Phase II) - Kivu_15m_20L... | ecosystem: Environmental > Aquatic > Freshwater > Lake ...
ACGGCAGAAGCAGCTATGTGGAACGTCCGCTTCCAAACCAACCGAGGCGTCCCGGCGCCGAGCCCACCGACCGACCTCGAATCCACCTCAGTCATCCCAACACGGAGCAGACCGTACTGGCGATCGTGGTCTGCTGATCGGCGTTCAGGTCCGTTCCGCTTGGGAGACAAACCCCCTGCGCGAATGCACGGCATGCCACCGCACCGCCCACCATGCGGTGGCCCGAGAACACGGGCTGGAGGTGCATCGGCTTCCACACCCGACGGGCCTCGATCCCCTTTGCGCGCAGCGCGGCGATCACGGCAAGCACCGCCGATTCGCCAGCCTGAAGCTGCACCACATTCAGCCAGTTGTTCGGAACGCCTCGGGGCGATGTCGGGGCAAATTCGATATCGGCCCGGCCGCCAAATAGCGCTTCGTAGCGGGCACGGATCGCCCGGCGTTTGTCGAGCACGTCGTCGAGCCGTTCGAACTGCCCGCACCCCAAGGCCGCCAGGACATTCGACAACCGATAGTTGAACCCCACCTCGGTGTGTTCGTAGTGCTCCACCGGTTGGCGAGCTTGCGAAGCGAGATACCGGGCCCGGGCGGCCTCGTCGGCGTCGTCGAGCAGCAAAGCCCCTCCGCCGCCACACGTCACGATCTTGTTCCCGTTGAACGAGAAGGCCGAGAACCGGCCGAACGAGCCGGCGGGCCGGCCCCCGAAGCTTGCACCCACCGCCTCGGCTGCGTCGGCGATCAAAGGCACGTCGTAGCGCTCGCAGATCGGCACCAAGGCGTCGTAGTCGGCGCAATTGCCGTAGAGATCCACGGACAGCACCGCCGCCACCCGGCGGCCGGCGGCCCTGGCAGCCTCCAATTCCGTGGCAACGAGCGCTGGATCGATGTTCCACGTCTGCGGCTCGCTGTCCACGAACACGGGCACCGCCCCGCAGTAGACGACGGCGTTCGCGGATGCGGCGAAGGTGAGCGAAGGCACCAGCACCTCGTCACCGGGCTTCACCCCGGCCATCAACAATGCGAGGTGGAGAGCGGCCGTGCCGCTCGACAGCGCAACGGCGTGCCCCCGGCCCGCACGTTCGGCGATCATGCGCTCGAAGCGGTCGACGAACGGCCCCAACGGGGTGATCCAGTTCGAATCGAACGCCTCGAGCAGCAACCGACGTTCGACGTCGGTCATCGATGGGGGCGACAGATAGATCACGCCACCGGCCCGAGGTGCGGCTGATCTCCCTGGACGGCCAGATCGATGAGTTGCCGCTTCAGTTCCGCTGCGCCGTCGAGGTCGATGCGCTGCAGATCACCGTGCACGGCGACGGGCGCCACCTCCGTGCGAAACACCCGCGGGTGTCGGGTGCGCTCGAGGGTTTCGTTGGTGCTCACCAGCACCTCGTGCAGCTTCTCGCCCGGGCGGAGTCCGGTGAACACGATCTCCACCCCGGGGTTGAGGCTGTCGATCATCTGACGGGCCACGTCGACGATCCGCACCGGCTCACCCATGTCGAGGATCAGCGTGTCGCCGGGCCAGCCGAGGGCGCCCGCCTGGAGCACCAGGCGAACGGCCTCGGGGATCGTCATGAAGAAACGGGTGGCCTCCGGGTCGGTCACCGTCACCGGTCCTCCCTGGGCGATCTGCTCCTGGAAGGTGGGCACCACCGAGCCCCGGCTGCCGAGCACGTTGCCGAACCGCACCGACACGTAGGTGCGGCGAGTTTCCTGCGCGGCCCGGGCGGTGAGGCGTTCGGCGATCAGCTTCGTGGCACCGAGCACGCTCGAGGGCTCGGCGGCTTTATCGGTGGAGATGTTCACGAAGTGGCTCACACCGGCCGCCACCGCCGCATCGAGCACATTCTCGGTGCCCCACACGTTGGTCTTGAACCCCTCGATCGGGTGGCGCTCCAGCAACGGCAGGTGCTTCAACGCCGCCGCGTGGAACACCACGTCTGGCTGGATCGTGGCGAACAGTTCCCGCATCCGATCCCGGTCGCGGATGTCGGCCACGATCAGCCGGTCGGTGTCCAGCAGCGCCCGCCCTTCGATCGAGAGCTGCACGGCGTGCAGGCCGGATTCGTCCCGATCGAGCATGTAGAGCTGGTCGGGCCCGTAGGACGACAGCTGCCGGCACAGTTCCGAGCCGATCGAGCCGCCCGCACCGGTCACCAGCACCCGGCGTCCGGTGACGTAGCTGACGATCGATTCGAGATCCACCCGCACCTCGTCGCGCCCGAGCAGATCCCGCTCGGTGACCTTCACGATGCTGCCCACGCCGAAGTCGGTCGGCAGCTCATGGGGCCGGGGCAGGATCCGCACGTCGAGCCCGGCATCGAGGCCCGCCCTCGACAGCTCGCGCACGAGGTTCCCCGAAGCCGACGGCACCGCGATCAGTAACACCTCGGCGCCGGTGCGATCCGCCACCGCGGCGAGCTTCGTGCGATCGCCCTGCACGCGCACCCCGCTGATCGAGCGACGGGCCATGCCCGGATCGTCGTCGAGCAGGGCCACCGGTAGATAGCGGGAGTTCGCGTCGCTCATCATCGCCCGCACCACCTGCGTGGCACCCTCGCCGGCGCCGAACACCAGCACCCGTCGGGTGGCGTGCACCGGCCGCTTCCCCCACTCCACCATCGAGCGCCACACGCCCCGCACCGCCAGCATCGCCGCACCGGCGAACACGCCGCCGACGATCGTTGCCCCGAGGGGGAACGGACGGGCCGGGAGCACCAGGTTCACCAGCAGCGCCGCACCCAAGGCGAGCAGCCACACCGTGCCCAGGCCGAGGATCTCCTCGAACGACGCCACCCGCCAACGTCCCCGATACAGCCCGACCGCCGCGCCGACACCCACCTGGACGGCCACCGCCACCGCGATCACCAGGGCGAACGACGGGCCGAACACGTCGTCGAGCTGGCCACCGAGGCGCACCGCAGCCCCGAGGAGCATCGCCGTCACCCAAGAGACGACATCGATCCCGGCGGCCACCACGTTGCGGAACCGGCTGAGGGCCACGAGCACCAGCCGCCGGCGCACCAGGCGCCGCAGCTGCTGGCGGAGCCGCTCCCCTGTCGCCCGGACTGCTGAACCCATCGGTCCGATCGTAGGCCGTCCGGCCGCCCGAATCGAGTGAGATGTCGATCGATTGTCACATCGACATCGTCCCGTAAGGTCGTTGTGTGGCGGCGGACATTGCGAAGAGTCGAATGGAGGATCGGATCGATTCGGCGGTGCTCGTCGCCGGCGCTCGACCGAATTTCATGAAAATTGCACCAGTGCTACGAGCGCTCGAACGTCGCGCCATCACGTGTCATCTGGTCCACACCGGGCAGCATTATGACGAGCAGATGAGTGAGGTCTTTTTCACTGACCTCGGCCTGCGCCATCCCGATCACCACCTCGAGATCGGATCCGGCTCCCACGCCGAGCAGACCGGCCGGACGATGATCGCCTTCGAGCCGCTGCTCGCCTCACTCGCTGCCCACGTGGTCGTCACCGTCGGTGACGTGAACGCGACCATCGCCTGCTCGCTCGTGGCAGCCAAGGCCGATGTGCTCGTCGCCCACGTCGAGGCGGGATTGCGCAGCCGCGATTGGTCGATGCCCGAAGAGGTGAACCGGGTGGCCACCGATCGCGTGAGCGACTACCTCTTCGCCCCCTCGGAAGATGCAGTCGACAACCTGCGCGCCGAGGGCTACCGCGACGACCAAATCCATCTGGTGGGCAACGTCATGGTTGATTCGCTGCTCGACAACCTCGAACGGGCCCGCGCGTCGTCCACCCTGCGTGAACTCGAGCTCACCGCTGGTGGGTACGGTGTCGTCACGTTGCATCGGCCCGCCAACGTCGACGATCCCGCCGTGCTGCTGGCGCTCATGGAGGCGCTCGACACCGTCAGCGCCGATCTGCCGCTGGTGTTCCCCGTCCATCCGCGCACCCGCGGCCGGCTTGCCGACGCCGGCTACCGGGGCCCGGTTCGTCTGCTCGAACCGCAGGGATATCTGCACTTCCTCGCCCTCCAGGCCGGCGCCGCCCTCGTGCTCACCGACTCCGGCGGCGTCCAGGAGGAGACCACGATGCTCGGCGTCCCGTGCCTCACCCTGCGCGACAACACCGAGCGCCCCATCACGATCGAGCACGGCACGAACCAACTCGTCGGGCGCGATCCGCAACGGATCATCGCCGCGGCCCGCCACGTGCTCGCGCACGGAGTGCCGGCGCGTCGTCCTCCGTTGTGGGACGGCCATGCGGCGGACCGCATCGCCGAGGTGCTCGTCGCCGGCGGCACCGCCGCCCAGCGGCTCCGCCCCACCAGTTGCTGATTCCTACGCCTTCACCAACCGCGCGCCAAGTGCCTCGGTGAACGGCGCCATGGCGTTACGGGTGTCCACCACCAGCGCCGCCGCCCGGGCAATGAGCCCGTAGTCCACTGCGGCGTGCGCCGTGGAGATCAACACGGCGTCGTACGAGGCGACGGCCTCGTCGGTCAGCGGCACGCTGGCCATGCCGAGATCGTGGCGGCGGACCGGCAGGGTCTGCGGCACATGGGGATCGTGGTAGTCGACCTGGGCGCCCCGAGCCCGGAGCAGTTCGATCAGCTCGAAGCTGGGCGACTCGCGCGTGTCGCCCACATTCGCCTTGTAAGCCAACCCGATCACGAGCACCCGAGAGCCGCGCACCGGCTTGCCCTGATCGTTGAGGCCCTCGGCGAGCCGATCCACCACGTAGCGCGGCATCCGGTGGTTCACCAGGCCGGCGAGCTCGATGAACTCCACGGGGCGCCCCACCTCCTTGGCCTTCCAGGTGAGGTAGAAGGGGTCGATCGGGATGCAGTGCCCACCCAAACCGGGGCCGGGATAGAACGGCATGAACCCGAACGGTTTCGTGGCCGCCGCGTTGATCACCTCCCACACGTCCACCCCGAGATCGGTGAGCACCACCTTCATCTCGTTCACCAGGGCGATGTTCACCGCCCGGAAGATGTTTTCCAGCAGCTTCGCCGCTTCGGCCACCTCGGCGGTCGACACCGGGATCACCTGCTGGAACGCCAGGCCGTACACGGCGGCAGCGAGATCGCGAGCGGTGTCGTCGAGGCCGCCCACCAGCTTGGGGATGCTCACCGAATCGATCGGGCGGCCCGGATCCTCCCGCTCGGGCGAGTACGCAACGAACACGTCCTCGCCGAGCTGTAACGGTCGACCCTCGTGCGTCGCACTGGCGAGGATCGGGGCGAAGTCGTCCCGGGTGGTGCCCGGGTACGTGGTCGATTCGAGAACGATCAACTGGCCCGGCCGCAGCACCCGAGCCAGATCCTCGGCCACCCCCGTCACGAACCGCAGGTCAGGTTCGTAATGACGCCCGAGCGGGGTGGGCACCGCAACGAGAACGACATCCGGCTCGCCGAGGCGGCCCATGTCGCTGGTGGCCTCGAACGCTGCGGATTCGGCCAACTCGCGGAACAGGTGGGCCCCGAGGTGATCGAGGTAGGGCCGGCCGGTGGCGAGATCGTCGATCTTGGCCGGATCGATGTCGAACCCGATCACCCGCAGACCCGCCCGGACGAAGGCGTGCGCCAGCGGCAGACCCACGTAGCCCAGGCCGACCACGCCGGCGACGGTGGTGCGGTCAGCGATGTTCCTGTCCAGACGCAGCGCAGTCGCCGTTCGCACACTCGATTCGCTGCTCATGACCGATCCGCCCGATACGCCATGAGCCGAGTGTGACGGGCGCTGCCCGCTGGCCGCAATTGCGTGCCTTGCTCGAATCCGGCAATCGATTTATTGGGTGCTCGTTCGCGCTACGGTTCGCAGCCTGATGGTGACGTTGTGAGGGCAACGAACGCGGCGCCGATCGTTCGGCGGCAGGCGCTCGGGTACCGCTGATGTGTGGCATCGCCGGCATGAGCGGATCGGTCGATCCCGAGATCCTCGCCGCCATGAACCTGGCGCAGGCGCACCGCGGCCCCGACGGCAGCGGCCGGTGGGTGCGGCCCGGCGGAGGTGCGGCGCTCGCCCACCGGCGCCTTGCGATCATCGATCTAACGGCGGCCTCCGACCAGCCGTTCACCATCGAGGAACTCGGCCTGACGATCGTGTTCAACGGCGAGATCTACAACTTCCGGGAACTTCGCGCCGCGCTCGAACAGCGAGGCCATCGCTTCCGCAGCAGCGGCGACACCGAGGTGCTGCTCCGCCACGTCGCCGAGTTCGGCATCGCCGGTCTCACCAAGCTCCGCGGCATCTTCAGCGCTGCGATCGCCCGTCACGACCGCGACGAGATCACCCTCATCCGCGATCGGTTCGGCGTGAAGCCGCTGTACCTGGCGGTGACACCGGCGCGCATCAGTTTCGCCAGCGAGCTCAAGGCGATCCTCATGGATCCCGCCGTGCCCCGCGAGCTCGATCTCCAGTCGGTGGCCGACACGGTCCGGCACCTGTGGCCCTCCGCGCCCCGCACGATGCTCACCGGTGTGCAGCAGGTGGAACCCGGGCACGCAGTCGTCCTGCGCGGCGGGCGGATCGAAGCCGACCACCGCTACTGGGATCTCGACGTCGGCCGGGTGCCAACCGTTCGGAGGAAGCCTGCGGAACTGCACGCCGAGATCGCCGACCGGTTCCGAACCGCGGTCCGCCGCCAACTCGTGAGCGACGTGCCGGTCGGCACGTTGTTCAGCGGCGGCACGGACTCCACCGCCATCACCGCTGCCGCACTCGAGGTCGGGCGCCTCGACCACGCGTTCACCGCCGATCTCGGCGAGGAGCTACTCGGGCGCGAGGGATTCGAATCGGACACCCCCCACGCCCGGACCGCCGCGGCGCGGCTCGGCCTCGACTGGGTGCCGGTAGCCGGGGGAAGCGCCGACACCACCGAACTCGCCGAGATGGTGTGGGCGCTAGACGAGGTGCACGCCGACCCGGCCGCCATCCTCACCGTCCGCATCGCCCGCGCCGCCCGCTCGATGGGGTGCACGGTCTTGCTGTCCGGTGCCGGCGGCGACGACATCTTCACCGGGTATCGCCGTCACGAGGCGCTCTACTTCGATCGGCTCCTCGGGGCGATCCCGTCGCCCGTCCGGCGAGTCGCTGCATCCGTCGGCCACCGGTTGCCGACCGATCGCTCGGCAACCCGCCGTGCCGGCAAGCTGCTCACCACCGCTGGCCGAGATCGGCACGGCCGTCTCCTCGGCCTGTTCGACTGGCTCGCCCCCGAGCTGGTGGCCGGCACGCTCACCACGCCCGGTGCTGCAACGCCTCCCGCCATGGCCGCCACGCTCGCCGAAGTGCGCCCCGGGGCCCACCCGGTGGAAGCCTGCCTCCGCCTCGAACAACGGCACTTCCTCGCCGACCACAACCTCGCCTACGTCGACCGGATGTCGATGGCAGCCGGGATCGAGGTACGGGTGCCGTTCCTCGACGACGACCTCGTCGACTTCGCCGCCACGATCCCTGCCGTCCAGCTCATGCCCCGGGCGAACCCGAAGGCGCTGCTCGCCGACGCACTCTCGGCGTTAGTGCCGCCCGAAGTCGGCCGACGCCGCAAGTCCGGGTTTGGGATGCCGTTGCGCTCGCAACTACGCAACGAACTCAAGGCCACCATGGACGAGTTGCTCGGCGAGCGATCGCTGCGTGACCGCGGGGTGTTCCGGCCCGATGCCGTGGCCGAGCTGCGACGGCTCGACGAACAGGGTCGCGTCGACGCCGCCTACCCGCTGTTCGCGATCGCCCTCGTCGAGCTGTGGTGTCGCACCTTCCTCGACCGTGCCGACACCAGCCGGTCGCTCAGCTGGTAGCGCCCCTCAGCAGAACGGCAGCAACCCTTCCGTGACGGAAAGCTGCACGCGGGCCCGGTCGAGGTTGTGGTCGGGGCGGGCGGCGCCGTAGTAGCGGTCGCCGTCGAGGTGGTCGGCGAGGAACCGCACCGCGTTCTCCACCGCCAGCAGCGGGCCACCCACCGCCAGCGCCGCCCGTTCGGCCGGCTCGAGCAACGGCCCGGCCCCGGCCAGGAACCCGGCGAGCACCGCCTCCACCCGCTCCGCGTCCACCACCACGCTCGCCGCCGCGTCGTCCTCGGCCACCCGGGTGGCGCCCGTGCGCAGCAGTTCCCCCACGTCGGCGAGCACGGTGCCCGGCATCGTCGTGTCGAGGTCCACCACCACCGTCGCCTCGCCGGTCACCTCGTCGAACCGCACGTTGGCCACCTTCGCGTCGTTGTGCACGGCCCGCACCGGCAGCACCCCCACCGCCACCACCCGGGCCGCCACCGCCGCGGCCAGCTCCTCGGCCCGGGCCAGTTCGGGCTCGCACCCCGCCCGCCGGCCGCACCGGTCGGCCGCCGCCGCGGCAGCGAGCTGCGCCCGTCGATGGCCCAGATCGTGGAACCGGGGGATCGTGTCGGCCAGCGGCCCACCCGGCAGATCCGCCAGCGCCGCCGCGAACATCCCGAACCGGCGGGCCGCCCCGAACGCCTGCCGGGCGTCGGCCGCCACCGTGCGCCCCACCGTCCCCCGGGCGAACCGGCTCACCCGCCACGGCACCCCGTCGCCGTCCCACCAGTGCACCGTGCCCGCCGCCGTCCGGCACCAGGCCGCCACCAGCCCCCGACCCGCCAGGTGCCGATCGATCCGATCGAGGTTCGCCTCGCACGCCGCCACGTCCGCGAACACCGCCGTGTTGATCCGCTGCACCACCACGTCGCCCGCGGCGCCCGGCACCCGCCACGTGCGATGGATGTGCCCGTCCCCCAACGCCACCACCGGCCCGGTCGCCGTGAACCCGAACGCGCCGGCCAACCCGGCCGGGATCATCGCCCGCCCTCGACCCGCAACGCCGCCCGCACCACCTCCACGTCCCCCGGCCACGTCACCCCGTGCCACGGCGAATCGGTCGGCACCACGTCCACCGACACCGCCCCCGCCGCCACCAGCGCCCCCACCGCATCCGGCAGGCCCAGCTCGGCGCCCGGATCGTCGCCGGCCGCCGCCACGAACGCATCCACGGCCGCCACGAACCGGGCCCGCATCCCCGCCCGCAACCCGAACAGGTTCATCGACACCACCGTGTCCGGCGCCAGCTCCGCCGCCCGGTCCGAGCGGATCCGGCCCGAGTCGTCCCGGCGCACGTCTCGATGCTCCACCAGCGACACCAACCGGCCCCCGTCGCCCACCATCGCCACCCCGCGCGACACCCCGCCCTCGGTGGCCAGCGTGCGCCCCACCGGGTAGCCCACGATCACCGCATCGGCCGCCGACGGGCCCACCGACCACTCGAACGCCGCCCGCAAGCCGGCCACGCCGTAGAGGTCGTCGCCGTTCACCACCACCACGTCGCCCTCCACGCCGGCCGCCAACGTGGCCGCCACCGTCCCCCACGGCTTGGCCCGGGGCGGCCCCACCGATTCCTGGCGGGCCGTGCGCACCCGCACCGGCGCCGCCGCCAACACCGCCGTGATCGGCTCGGCCGTTGCGCCCGCAACCACCACGACCGCATCGGTGAACCCGGCCTCGGCCGCCTGCGCCAACGACACCAGCACCAACGGCTCGCCCTCGGGCCCCACCGGCGCCAACGGTTTCGGGCCCCCGAACCGGGTGCCGAGCCCGGCCGCGAGCAGGACGAGGGTGGGCGAGGTGCGGGAGGATGCGCCCATGGCCCCCGATTCTGCCCGGCCCGACGCCGATGATGTGCGCATCGCCGTCATCGGGCTCGGCCTGCGGGGCTCGATCGTCGACGCCGCCCACCGGCCGGGCGCCGGCTCGCGCGTCGTCGCCCTGTGCGATCTCGACATCACCCGCCTCGCCCGCTGGGCCGCCCGCATCACCCCCGGCCCGTGGACCACCACCGACTACCGCCGCCTCCTCGACGCCCCCGACGTCGACGCCGTCGTCGTCGCCACCCCCGATCACACCCACGAGGCCCTCGTCGTCGACTGCCTCACCGCCGGCAAGGTCACCTTCGCCGAGAAGCCCCTCGCCGTCACCACCGCCGGCTGCGACCGCATCCTCGCCACCGCCCGGCGCACTGGCACCCGGCTCTACGTCGGCCACAACATGCGGCACTTCCCGATGGTCCGCCTGCTCAAACGCCTCGTCGACGACGGCGCCATCGGCGAACCCAAGACGATCTGGTGCCGGCACTTCGTCGGCCACGGCGGCGACTTCTACTTCAAGGACTGGCACGCCGAACGGGCCAACACCACCGGCCTGTTGCTGCAGAAGGGCGCCCACGACCTCGACGTGATCCACTGGCTCGCCGGTGGGGTGAGCCGCCTCGTGCAGGGCATGGGCACCCTCGCCGTCTACGGCGCCAGCCCCCACCGCCACAACGGCACCACCCCCGCCGACTGGTTCGACCCGGCCCGCTGGTGGCCCCCGTCGGCGCAGCGGGGCCTCAACCCGGTGATCGACGTCGAAGACCTGTCGCTCGTCAACGCCCGGCTCGACAACGGTGTGCTCGCCGCCTATCAGCAGTGCCACTTCAGCCCCGACTACTGGCGCAACTACACCGTGATCGGCACCGAGGGCCGCCTCGAGAACCACGGCGACGTCGAGGGCGTCGTGCGCCTGTGGAACCGCCGGCAGGGCTTCACCGAGCACGGCGACCACGAGTTCGCGTTCTCCCCCGGCGACGGCGGCCACGGCGGCGCCGACGAGGCACTGCTCGCCGAGTTCGCCCGCTTCGCCCGCGACGGTGGCCGCACCGACACGAGCCCGGTCGGGGCGCGCGAAGCCGTTGCGGCGGGCTGCGCGGCCACCGAGAGCCTCCGCAACGGCGGGATCCCCGTCGCCGTGGCGGCGCCCGACCCGGCCGACGTCGCCTGGTTCGCCGGAGGCCAGGCGTGACGGGGCCGGTGCTCGTCACCGCAGCCGAAGCCGTTGCGGCCCAACGGCGCGCTGCCGCCGGGCTCGCCGCGCTCGGCCTGCGCGAGGGCAACCGGGCCGCCGTGGTCGCCACCCCGTCCAGCGCCGCCTACCTCGCCGTCGCGGTCGGTGCCCTGCGCTCGGGCGTGGTGCCGGTGCTCGTCAACGCCGCGCTCACCGACGCCGAGCGCGCCGTGATCCTCGCCGACGCCGATCCCGCCGTGGTCCTCGGCGACGCCGAGCTCGCCCGCCTCGCCGCGTTCGAGGGCCCCGGCGCCCGCACCCTGGAGCTCGCCCCGGCGCCACGGGCCCGGGCGATGATGTACACCTCGGGCACGACGGGGCGCCCCAAGGGGGTGTGGACCGGCCTACTCGACGACGCCGACGCCGCCGCGCTCGTCGCCGAGGAACGCGAGCTGTGGAGCTTCGCCGCCGACGACCGGCTGCTGCTCGTGTCGCCGCTCCACCACTCGGCTCCGCTGCGGTTCGCGATCGGCACGCTGCTCGCCGGCGGCTCGGTGATCCTCGCCGGCGGTGTCGCCGGGATGGCCCCCGCCATCGCCGCCCACCGGCCCACCGTCGCCTTCGTCGCCCCGGCCCATCTGCAGCGCCTGTTCACCGGCGCGGCCGGCGGGCCCGTGCCGCCGCTCGGGTCGTTCCGCCGCATGGTCCACGCCGGTGCCCCGTGCCCCGAACCGCTCAAACGCCAGGCGCTGGCGGCGTTCCCGGCCGGCTCGCTGTGGGAGTTCTACGGCTCGACGGAGGGCCAGTTCACCGCCTGCTCGCCGGAGGACTGGCTGGCCCGGCCCGGCACCGTGGGACGAGCCCGCCCCGGGCGCCGCTTGGCCGTCGACCCCGACGGCACGATCTGGTGCGCCGTCCCCCGCTACGCCCGCTTCGAGTACTGGCGCGACCCGGCCAAGACCGCCGCCGCCTGGCGCACCGACGCCGGGGCTGGTTCCGGTGCTGGCGGGGCGGGCGGGGCGTTCAGCGTGGGCGACCTCGGCCGCCTCGACGACGGCGGCTACCTCTACCTCGACGGCCGCCGCGACGACCTGATCATCACCGGCGGCGTCAACGTGTACCCGCTCGAGATCGAACAGGTCCTCGCCGCCCATCCCGACGTGGTCGAGGTGGCCGTGTTCCCCGTCGACGACGACCGCTGGGGCCAAGCGGTGTGGGCCGCCGTGGCCGGACCCGTGAGCGACGAGGCGCTCGACGGCTGGATGGCCGACCGGCTCGCCCCGTACAAGCGGCCTAAGCGGATCGTGCGCGTCGACGCCCTCCCCCACACCCCGACCGGCAAGCTCCGCCGCTCCCGCCTCGCCACCGAACTCGGGGTCGCCTGACACGAACAAGCGTTTGCATCTAGAACGTGTGTTCGTTATGCTGTCGGCATGGCTGGTGGGGTGCACGACCCAGTTCGGGACGCAGTTGGGGAACTGTTGGCGCTCGATGCCGAGGCGTTGGGTGAGGCCGAGTTGCGTGAGGCGGGTCGGTGGTTGGTGCGGGTGCGGGGTTGGTTGGAGGGTGTGGATGCGGCGTTGACTCGGCGGGCGGAGGGGTTG
>Ga0169931_10011559_pt1 | contig 12409 bp, 7 predicted proteins | sample Kivu_15m_20L_FD_129675 | JGI IMG/M metagenome (GOLD analysis project Ga0169931, IMG submission 129675) | Freshwater microbial communities from Lake Kivu, Western Province, Rwanda to study Microbial Dark Matter (Phase II) - Kivu_15m_20L... | ecosystem: Environmental > Aquatic > Freshwater > Lake ...
CTACGCCCCTTTTCGAATGTCTGCGGCCCATAGATACCCCTCCTGGCAGAGCTTCTCGCTAAGGCAAAATCTAGCCATTTTTAGCACTATTTCTACGATATCTGTACCGATGACCTATGTAGCACATCTAAACGTTGGCCAAGTCCTCAGATTTTGTCATGAATACACCCGTTACAATTTGATCACTAGAGCATAGATTAAGTATTTAATTAAGCTCTACTAAGTATGGGGAAATGATATATCGAAAGTATTAAACCTCCGTTTCTAGAAACGTCTGATACGGCGAGTCTCGTCTCTTAAATTTATCGACCAAAGTCCCTCGTAGACGACGACGTGGACTCACATACATCCATTGGCCCAAAAATTAAACCCTTGTGCAAGAGGAGTAAGTACACTTCAAGATGCCACCAATGTATCGACCACTGCAACTTCTGTTACTGCACTGCTGAAAACTGGAAAAATAAAAAGCTCAGACGCCAAGCTTTGTGACAATCCCACCACCGCCCCCACTGCGATGACCAGATGTAGTTCCACACAATTCCCTTTGTGAACAGCAGCTAGAGCACTTCATTTCCTCGAATCCCATTACCTCAAATTCCACCGCTAGTAACGCCTCCTGAGTTACCACCACCTCTCCTGTACTATCATCACCTCCGCTATTGCAACCCTCTTGCTGCTATCAGCTACAGCACTTCATTTCCTCGATTCCTATTACCTTAAGTTCCATCGCTACTATACCGCCTCCTGTATTACCACCACCAGATGAAATCGTAAATTCAGCACAATTCCAGAATTTTTCAAAACCAGATGGATCGACGTTTTGTCCACTATTGGTACAGTACATACTGGTCTGAATCTAGTGGTCAACGCTGTCGTGTGTCTTGAACTTATTCTTTATCCGATGCATTTGTTTGAGTTTGAGTTATTATTTTTCTTAAAACTTTATAGAAACGTCTAACGAAGACCCACTCACTGCGATGAGATAGTCATCCCGGCAAGCTTGTCCATTCATTTATTTTAGCGGTCCACAAAGGCTTCAAATGTTTAGTAACTGCAGGATGCTGTCATTTAATGTGTGCTTGCTTCCTCTTTGAAATTCGAAAGCCGAGGGATAATCTCCACCCACATATAATGAAAAAGATTCTACGAAAATTTGATGAACCAGTATTTTTTTGATTAAACCTAAAAATACAATATTTCTTCAAAAAATGAATAGATTGCAATACCAACATACGAAAAGATGCTCCCGAAACCCTAGGCGAGCCTTAAAAATGCAAATACGATGTTTCCCGATCCCAATGTAGCCCCTAGTTTCTCAAACGAAAAGAAAACCCCATGTTTCCGTTATAAAACTAAGAAATCTTCTGTTTCGTCATGCAAGAAACCTGATGTTCCTTAGTTTCCCACTCCCCACGTTTCCCAATAACCCCTGTCGATAAGCAGAACCAACTTTAAAACTATGGCTCAAGAAAATCCCTTAAGCACTTGTGACACAGACTGTATCCTCTTTCACACTCAACTTGAAAAGAGTTCCACGTCTGTTTCCCCGATTCCCATCGTCCCATCATCGTCGGCCATTTATTCGTCTTCGATTACAGAGACGCAGCTGAAACATTCCACGTTGTGCAAACAAGTACAAGTTGGACGTCGCGGTGTCAAACGATATTTTGGCAGTGTAACCTTGTCAATAGGAAACTTCAGAAAAGATGGAATCACATCTACACTTGTTTTTGCATACTTTGAACTGAAGTCCAATTTAGGAGGGTTTCGATCAAACGATGACATCGATAATGACGTCGGAGTGTTCATCTTGGAATTCCGGGTTTCCCGCCTATTTGATTGCAATCCAAGATGTCAATATTGTAACAGTCGACGCAATATGGTTTATTTTTTATTTTTGCTCCTCAAGAATCAGAGGGTAACAGTTAGCTTTAACTTTATGGGTTTGCTGTTTGTTATGAATGAGGATCGATCCCTACAGGTACTGAGGAGTTTTGTGCGCGGAAAGAATCCACGGTCCGCCAGGAAAGGGAACGATCTAAATTAGAATAGATTTCTTGACGCCGTTAAGACTCTGCTTCTTTCAATGGGTAAACTTTTCTAGATAGTTTTTTCGCGGAATTTTTATAAACCGTTCTCAGTTATTTTGAATGCAACTCCTCCTATGCTGAAAATACGAAAGGTTTTACTGTATCAATCGAGATCGTAATCCAAAAAGGATATGGTTTGGAACGATAGACATTCTGCTCCCTTACCTAAATCCATCTCTTTTATGACTTATTCTTCTTCTAAGCAGTTCAGTCTTTACCCTTGTTTTACTCACCAAAGTATGTCCCCTCCTCAGCGAAAGAACACATGTTCTATTCCAGATTCAGAGCTAGCATAACTTCATCGTAAAATAGATTCTACTTTAAAATCTTAAAGTTGCTGTAATAATCTTTACGTTGCTTATGCTTGTTTCAAACTGGTAGCACCTGTTTCAGCGACAGTATTTTTCTTACTCCGTTTCTTAGGCTTCGGATTTGTTGGAATCTGACCGGTTTCATTGTGAGGGACAGATGAAATAATTGGGTTGAAGGTGCTTCCAAATTTTATGGGTGTCGGTACCGCTTGCACTGAAAATCCTCCACCAGAATTGAAAAGAGGTACAGGAAAGGTTGTTGTCTTTGGTGCTGAAATGGATTTAGGTGGGACAAATAATGGACTCGCCACTGAACCAGTCATAAAATCATTTGGCGGAAGAGGATTATTAACGGGATCTAATCCACTAGTCCATGTTGGAATAATATTCGAAGGTGGAACACTTTCTGCAGTTTTTGCGGATGGCTTTCGCTTCGTACCCGAGACTTTTTTTGTCTTGACTTTCGCTTCTACATTAGTAGTTGAAGAAATTGCAATCATTTTGGTAGTATTTAAGTCTTCAGCATTGGATGTGTTATTCGGATTTGCTTTCGCATCAGGTAACGATTTCTTCCTTGACGAAGTTGCTTTTTCTTTTTTCACCGCATTAGTGGAGGACGTTGCATCATCTGCTATTTTCTTTGATGTTGCAGTCGACAACGGAGAAGGTTTTGTGGTGGATGATGAAGGTAAAGACTTTGTACCTGACATGGGCCCTGTTGGTTGTGTCACAGTACTGGCCCCAGTCAATTTATCCAGTTTTAGTCTTTTACTAACAACCTCAGCTTCTGCTTTGAGCATTATTTTCTGTAAAGTAAGGAGTGCAATCACATCGCGCCGTAGATTGTCATACAGATCACAAACTCGCTTTGTAGGAAGTGGACGTTCTCGTACACCTATTTCCTTTAATATTTGGTCCATTTGTTTCAACATGGATTTACTTATCCCATGGTCTGGACCCGGATGACCCAACCTTCCTGATTGTAAGTAAGGTGTTCCAGCAGTAGGCATCGGTGTGGTCGATAGCGGGAAGTTCAATGCATTCATATCATCTAAAGTATTTGTTGGTGATGGTACACGTGAGGAAAGAGGTGTTGGACGCAAACTATTCGCTGCAGAGTTCAGTAAAATACCCGACGGAAGTAGGTGTCCTCCATTCTTCTTTAGTTTCCGTATTTGTGCGTCAATCAACTCTAATTCCTTAAGGAGGTCAGCTTCTTCCTTCTCCTCTTCTTTACTACGATTCCATTGATCCTCTAGGTATTGTCGTCTTCTCCTTTCTACGTGTAAATCAAAAACCATTTGATTGGATGTCCCTGTAGTCAACTTAGCGATCGGTGGTTGCAAAGTAGCTGTAGTATTAGAGTGCTTATGTGCAGCCGATGCCACAACTGCATTGGCTAATGCACGTTCAGCTACAAGGGTTGTGTCCTGTATCGGATTAACTTTGGACATCAAAGATTCATTACTCGGCGAGATTAAAATGTTCGAAGATTGATTACTCGCTGATATTGCCTTGGTTAGACAATCCGCTTCCGTTTTAGCCACTTGTTCTACCACCTTCCGATTCAGAATCATACCAATGGTATAGTAACGGTGTTGGAGATCTTCAACCTTTTTATTTGTATCATCTCCGAAAATGCCAATCCATCGATCGATGATAACTGGCCAACGTAGTTCATGTATACGACATAGGTCCAGTAGCATATCTGTTTCTGATTGTGTCCAATTAGCATCATCCGCAAGCCCCAACTTTTCGTACGAGCTATTGACACTGCAATTGTCAACATCTCGTCCATTCGGGTTGCTCGAGCTTTTGGTATCATCCTTGTACGACAGGGGTTGTAATTGGATATTAAATCGAGCGTAAGGATAGTCGGGATATTCAACCCCTGCGCGAACCCAATGGTTTAACATGAGTCCATCTGTGCGAGCTGATGAAGTAAAAGGAGCCCATGTCCATAATTTGGCTTTACGATTAGAAGACATGGTAATGTATTTCTTGTTAATTTTAGTATTGTGAGCGGCTCGTTTCTTCATACCAGAAGTATCGGTATTGGTTGGGAATGAGGTACTTGGAGCCATTGGAGGAAGCGATGCCGATGCCACGTCTTCGGGATGTGCAGAAGCAGTGATAATAGCCATAGGTTGTTTAGAAATACTCACTTGTTTCAGTGATTTTGGTATTACATGACTCGGAGGAAGTGGAGGAGGAGCTAACTTTTTTTTCTTGGTTGTTGGTATAGGTCCTCCGGATGATGATGATGAGGACTGTGCTTGCGACATGGCACCCGATAGAATTTGTGCAACATCACCCATTTCTTAGGATTGTACAGGCACTTAGACAGGGTAGGTAGGGATGGAGGGAAGGCATAAATTATTAGAATTCGACTGGCTGTTTTTATTTAGTTATAAGACAAGGTTTGATGACTACACCATTCACGCATGATCTAGATGGATTTGAAAAACGCGCATGTACATACATTTCAGAGTTCAGAGGGGACACGTTGTTCGTTTTTCATTTACTGTAGTCAAGAACATCCTCTTTCGATATGATTATACTCACAGTCATCGCAATGCTCCCTTTTCAAGTTCCTCGATCACGTCACATATGCTGTTCTTGTAGACCGAATCGCACGAACCATATCCCCGACGAAAAATGTAAAAATGTGTAAGGCAAACATGGAACTCGAAGTGGTGCGGGCTCTTACAATACATACTTGTAAGCAACGAACGGATAAAGATGCAATCGCTTAACGAAAAAAGGTTACATATTTAAAAGATAATTTTATTACGGGATCTTAGATATCGTATGAAAGAATCGCTACATCCGATAGTCTTTTTCTTCGTTTAACCCACCAAGATTTTGGCATCTTCAATAAATTTGTAGGGTGGAACTTCCAAGTTTAAAGGAGCCGGCCCCTTTCGGATGCGTCCACTTGTATCATAGTGTGATCCATGACAGGGACAGAACCAACCATTGAAATCTCCAGCACCACTAATAGGAACACAACCAAGATGAGTACAAATACCCAATACGACAAGCCATTCCGGTTTGATAGTACGAGCAGAATCCGCTTCCTGATCCCGTAAATGAGCCATATTCACACCTTGCTCGGTTCTAATTTCGGTGGGTGTACGATGTCGAATGAAAACAGGTTTACCTCTCCACTTCACAGTAACAGTCTTTCCAGGTGCAATTTCCGATAAATCAAATTCTGCAGATGCCATGGCTAATACATCTGCGGATGCAGACATGGAAGAAACAAATTTTACTACAAGTACTCGTGCGGTAGATGCATAAGCAAAGCGTGCTCCGGAAAGAAGTAAGTAAGTAAAAGCGCGACGTTCCGGTTCAGCTACCTTATCAATACGATCATCGGAGTATCCATGATCAACACTACCCAGTTGATTTAAACTTTGAGTAGAAAAATTAGTGAATAGTGCTGGCTTTTGTAAGGCTTTCCATGTGGCTAAATAATAATATGGGAAAAGGAGCAAAAACAATGAAATCAAAAAAAAGAAATAGACACGTGGTAGTATGAGAACGATAAATGTATTCAAGAGGATACACTGTTTTGCAAGAACCAAGCCCTTTCCGGGAAGAAAAGTGGTATTGTATGACAAAGAAAGCTTTTCTCCTACGATCAAGCAAGAGAGACCAACACTACTACGAACAAATGTTTCTATTGAACTTACGTTTGGTGGATGCTTGGAACCTTCCCAATGAAGGTGTGACAAATCTTGTTACACCCACTCGAATTGCATTCATCTTTCGAATAGAGAGAAGCTTTATAGCTAGTTCACAAATACTAATGAAGAAGTAGAGGTTGTGATGGATAACCTACAGAGATCCAAACTCGAATGAGGTGCCTTTAGCTATAGAACTTCCTAGTCAGTAGTACATGTAGTATGTACGCTGTGTTGAGATACTCGGTGAGACGACGACCGCAGCGAGCAGCGAGGCGATCCGCAAGACGCAAGACGGTCGCACAACCCATGTAGCACGTGTATGATTGTGATTGTGTAGGTCATACCTACACACACCTACATTCCTATGAGAGATAGATTGGATTGGTACTTTTTCATGCAGAGCGTCGTGACAACAAAGCCTCCTCAATCAACACCTTCAACCATCCCATCAACACAGACAAGCAGAGTGTCTTGATTTCCTCTCTTCCAGCAGCAGCTCCAGAAGACCTCCCGAACAAGACGTAACAGATCGGGTCTCATTCGCAAATCATTTATAATATCTCTCAATCTACCGGCTTCGAACCTTCTATCCAAGGCAGCAATATGTCTACAAGATGGGTTGTATCTAGAAGAACACTGGGCGCTAAGATTTTTTCATCTAATTTCCAACATCGTTTACAACAAGCTCAATTGGCAGAGAAAATAGCCATGGTGGGGAATCAATCGAAAGGCTCTACAAACAAGGATACTACACCATGGCCTCGATCACTACAAATCGTCGGGTATACATTTACTGCATTGACAATACCTTATACAGCAAGTGTCATTCTTGTAGAATCTCGATCGATACGAGAATGGATTGAAAATCATATGGGATCGTGGGGAGAAACGATGATTCAAGGTGTACGTTGGTATTGGGGTGAAGAAGAGGCATTACCCTATGGACCTATTTTAGATGAAGCCATGCAACGATATAAACGAGACGATGCTGGGAAAATGAATATTTCGACAACCACCCAAGAAGAAAGACAAATATCCTTGATTGGTAAAGAAGATCCTGCAATTGTACGGTTAGAACAAGAGAGGATACAACAAAGAATTCAATCACCCGTTCATGTTACAATTCTAGGAAAAGTCATAGAACTTCCACCTCTATTACAACCGAATATATCCCATGTAGGAACACGTACTACAAGAATGGAACCGTTGATCGAACTGGAAGGAAAGTCCGTTACTATGGATGGGCATATATCGATAGACAAACTTATAGACGAAGACAATAGTTTAAGTACTAATAGTAGTAGTAGTTGGATGAATCAATTAGCTCTGTCATTTTCCGAAGATGAACCAAGTATAATGGATACATATATCCATCATAATGATAAAGAACAGGTATCTATACATTCATCAGCAGCTATAACAAAATCTACCACGGTTTGGTCAGCTTGGCATCATTTTAAAGCGACAGATCCATCACCTTTATCGTCGTCATCCAACCAAACCAATAAAAGATATTATGATGATATAGCACTCAAGATAGATGAGATATATTATAATATATCGGAATTGCAAAGAAATATGAATGATCCGTCTTGTTTAAGAGATCGAGATGATATGGAGAAAGAATATAAAGAATTACGGACTGAATTGGGGAGATTGAAAAGAACCAAGGTTTGGAGAAGAGTCAAGAGTCTTTTATACTTGTAGAACTTCATATATAAAAGTAGTATGTTGTTGCAATCATTTCATTATCAACGTATGAAAAATCTATAAAAGGAGAGTACGTATAATCAATTCACTCACAGTACGTTTGCATTTTGCATACACTTTCTAGTTAAATAGCACGACTGTGGTAGGTTACCCGACGAACAGTACAGGTCCTACGCAGTTCAACCCGGGGCGAGCAACCGGTCGGGGGTCGTGGGCGGCTCCGTCCGACTCCGTCCAGGGTGTCCCGAAGCCCGAAGGGTCCATCATTCGCGTCCTCGCAATAAGTAAATTCAACAGAGCTGAAAAGCAGCTAGTCGTACAACTTTACCATATCGTTGTCATAATCTGCCTGACTGCATGCACTTCTTCGATAATGCCATTGTTGTAGGCTGTTTCGTCCTCCTATGTTCTCACCTCAACTTTAAAAATTTTTTACAAGTATGATACTTTCCGAAGGAGTTGAAACTATTCTATCCGTGATTTTATATTCACTGTGTTCAGGAACATTAGTTCTAATCAACAAGCTTACTCTTCATTTTATACCATTACCCTCAATCGTCAAATATGGTCTACCTTGCTCTTCATTTATGGTGCATATTTTATTGGGATTCTATCGATTGATGAATTATCCTGGAAATTTATGAAACCTTATCTTTTCTACAATACTTTGTTTGCTTTTGGGATATATGCTAATATGAGAAGTTTAAGTGGCAGTAACGTTGAAACAGTCATTGTATTTCGATCACTGTCACCCTTGATTGTTAGCTTTTTGGATTGGACGTTCTTAGGAAGAGAGGTATATGCCCTTTTTTCTTGTTTTTTTAATATGCTACTTAGCTTATACGAGTCTAAAAATCATGTTCATTTGTTTTTTTTACTTTTATCGCACAAGTTGCCATCAAATCGTAGTTTCATCTCATTATCCTTTATTGTTCTAGGTGCTATCGGTTATGCAAATGCGGACGAAAAATTTCAGCAACAAGGTGGTGCAGTATACTTGTGGCCAACATTTTATCTCTTTTTGATTTGTCTAGAAATGGCATATGGAAAACTTATTGTCAAAAGTGTAGAACTTAAAACAGCTAGTGGTCCTGTTCAATATTCCAATATCATAAGTTGGATTCCCATGCTTGTCTTTGCGAAATTTGGCGGTGAATATGACCGTATACATAGCATACAACAAGAAAAGGGAAATTTCCTTCATTCCTTACCAACACTAGGCCTAGTATATCTAACCTTTGGATGTATAGTTGGGACTTGTATAGGATACACTGCTTGGTGGTGTCGTGCCAAGGTGTCTGCTGCGAGTTTTACCTTAATAGGTGTCATGAACAAATTCTTAACTATTGTTTTGAATTTCCTAATTTGGGATTATCATGCGACTCCCACTGGAATTGCATGTTTATGCCTTTGTATCGTGGCTGGAGCATTTTATGAACAAGCGCCCATGCGTAAGGAAGAAAAGAAAACAGATGACTATGCAAAAGTCGAGCAAGGGTTAGAAATGAAGACTTCATCTGATGGGGCTGATAAGGATGACAGCAGTAGTGCAGATACCGAACCTTTGTTGCAACAACGTGCTGTTAAACACTGAATTTGTAACTACGAATTCTTCTTAAAGATTCTGTTGCTGAGAGCAATACTGATAATCTGCGATACAGTATTAAACTCAAGATTCTACAACTAACATACTAAAAAGGAATGAATGTGACAGCGTAATAGGATATGAATGTTTAAGACGAATTCTCCAAATTGTATAATCTCCTCGAACGTGGCTCGATTGATATTAAAAGAGTACAAAAATTGGTCGAAATTAACTTGTCTTAATAAAGCTAAGAAAGAATATTCCTATACCACCGGCTGCTAGTGGCAATTTCACCCGAAGAAAGAGCACCGTTTCCATACTGCCTTTCACATGTGTAACACTTGGAATGCTCCCACAACAGCAGCGACCATCATTGACATAATTTCTTGGGGCTATTCTGGCTAATTTTTTCCTCCTAACCAAAAATGATACTCATAAACCTGGTCTAATCATCTGGATAATTTTTAGTAGACCGATTTCGATATGAAGATTATTGTGAACATTCTATAAAAGTGTATAATAATCTCCTTTACCTCTACCGTGTTGCTCAGTGAAGGTACTAGCGATGGCACTCTTGACGATCGAGTTCTACTGGAGTGTGTCCATAGCCGTGGGCAGAAGCAATCATGCCAATACAGAGAGCCTTGGTATTCTCTTATTTCTATTTTTTGTGTTCGTCTTGCTATTACGGATTCTGGTACTCAAGTGATCGTACAGTAGTACAGCATTCGAATACTGTAGGTATACGTAGAACGGTCGTTGCCGAAGTTGGTATTCCTGCCTCGAACCAGACACAGCCAACAAGCAGTTGATCTTGATTCAATCATAAAATGTCATCTAGTCTCAAGCGTAAAAATTGGGATGGTCCTGCATCTCATAGATTTTCTCCAAGGCGAAATCCAATTACACTAGCCTTTACAGTAGTATTATCCTTGGCGTTGATTTCCTTTTTGATGTACTTTATTCATCTCCACTTACAAATGGGAATGGTGACAGTCCATCCTTCGATTGTATCGAAAGACGAAAGACGAGCTACTGTAAAAAGTCTACCGAGTGAGATTGCATTTCGGCTCACGTTGCGTGACTGTATACCGAATACAAAGGTACCTCATGGAGATACAACCAATGAATGTTTACAATCAACACCTACGGGTAGTATTGCTCGTCAACGTATAGCTATCATGTCCCCTGAAAGTCGTGTACGATCACTTTTCTATGACTGGCTCCACCAAGTACTACTGATACTCTATAATTATGATCAACTACGGATGAATCAAGAGTTTGAATTCATTTCTACAAGCCATGTTCCACCGTATGGATATGGAGGAAATCATGGTTATACGAAAATCATTCGTTTGGTACGATTACCACTCTCGGTTCATTTCATGGACTCTACCCTTTGGAATAATAATACCTCGCCGCCGTCACTCTTCTATACCATCGAAGATCTTAAACAAGTTACACGGCAAGTGATTCGATGGCATTGTCGATTATCTCATGTAGCTGCACATACTGCTTTGTTTACAATGGAAATTACAGATATTACTATGCCATGGAATGAGTTACTGTACTTTATCTTATCAGCTCCCAATGAGGATGAAACTCATACTTTACTACCTCTGGCCTTATTGGAAACTAAAACGATTCGAGACCATATATTACAAAAAAATCAAAACTTTTTTCAGACATTAATCATGCCTATCCAAGGGAGTCATATGATAACACCTTTACAATCGAACTTGGATACTCTTGAAGAAGTTTTAGCAGATGAGCTTATCAATACAAATCAACTCCAAATATGGCCTTGTATATCCTTTTGGGATGTTGGAGATACTACACTTTCGCAACAAAGTCAATTTATAGCCACTCAACTTGTACCTCATTGTTCCGCTCCATTCACAAAATGCGTTGTAGAAAAGGATAGTTGTGAAGAAGGAAAGAATCCTAAATGTGCTTAAAAATGGTGTTATCAATATGTTAACTAATTTGATACACTTTATCATTTAGATCTGTAAACGATACCACCGTTTCGTCGTCCAGATCTGTATTACATGTATAGGTAGTAATGGAAAATCGGTTCACAATATTATTATACCAGCATCTCCTCACAATCATGCACATATCGGTTTAGTAAATGTATTGTATTATTGATATTTATTTACTTTTCTTGTGGTTTGGATGATTTTTACTACTACTACTAACCTGATAGAGAAAAATCCTCGCCACGTTATATGCAATGGTTCAGAGTTAGACTAATATCCATGCATGAATTACAGCTACATCATTTATCGTAACTTATGAATGCCCAGCTTCCTGCGAAGTTATAGGATAGAACTTCCATAGTGAGCCTAGCTTACCCATAAGTATTGCTATATATATATATATATATTTAAAATACCTGTCACTATGAAACGTACAGTAACCTCATCTAGAAACCATTCTATTTCCATTGAAACATGAACCGTACATAGCCATTGACGCGAATCGTAACCCTTACCTTCCCGCATCGGACATGTTTGTCCATATGTGTCAAATCATGAGGCCAGCAACAATATTCGATTCCTGGTACTGATGCAAAGACCATTTCCACATTCCCACTTCCTATACGAACATATCAATGATATATCCATACATCCGCAGAGGTCGAATTCAAACCCCTTCACTCGACTTCTCGACTTAGCTTACTAAGTTTACGTTTTCTGATAACAGATAAAACAATCAAACCATTGAAGCCTCTTTTCATGAGCGCCTGTGTATCTGGTCTGTCTGGCTGTCGGTTTTACTGCATGTCCTACACGAGTTACTAATAGTGAGTTCTATACAATTATAAATCACCAATGGAACTGGAGATATCCAACCGAACATGTCTAATTCATGGTCTCGAAACTCTCATACAGGCAATGGAAGGAGGCCGCCATATTACGGCAACTCAAATAATGAAGACGGTGAAATATATTGGGGTCCGTCACGGACAGACAGTTCAGTCCGAGTGAATGGTGGTGGTGACTCACAATCTCAGGC
>Ga0169931_10011560_pt1 | contig 12409 bp, 9 predicted proteins | sample Kivu_15m_20L_FD_129675 | JGI IMG/M metagenome (GOLD analysis project Ga0169931, IMG submission 129675) | Freshwater microbial communities from Lake Kivu, Western Province, Rwanda to study Microbial Dark Matter (Phase II) - Kivu_15m_20L... | ecosystem: Environmental > Aquatic > Freshwater > Lake ...
ACCAAAAAACAAAATTAACAACAAATCAAAAAAAACATTTATCTTTAAATTATTAACTAAACACTCTCTTAGCAAAAGTCCACTTTAGTTTGAAGACATACAACTTGCCAATGAAGCCTTAGCGATTGTTGTGCTATCGCTTCGATAGGCATTTGCATGCTGAATAATAGAAGGATGATTGTGCTTTTTTTCATCGCACTTAGTGTGCAAGGCCATTTTGGTGAACTGATTTTTTGTTTGATAGCGAACAGAAGTCCCTGAAACCTACACGTTCAGCATCAAGGGTAAATTGTTCAAAAGCAGCCTTACTCATATTTTTTACCGGCAGCCTGAATTCACCACAGTCTAAGCCAATCAGTTTCATGAAAGCTTTTCCTGTGGCGATACCACCGTACTTGCCAAGCAGTTCAATCATATCAATTGCTTTTTGTTGCATGGCAGTAGCATGTCTCAAATCACCAGCCTGGAAGGCATCGATGAGTTGTTTGTACAAGGGTGCTGCATAATTATAAGTGCTACCAACGGCGCCTTTGGCGCCGATAGCCAATGCGGATAAAAAGGTTTCATCACGGCCCCACAGTAAATTAAATTTACCATTGCCATAGTTCAGACAAGAGAGGTAATCCATTAAATCTTCGTGGGTATATTTAATACCTCTGAAGTTAGGAATGCGACCATCAACTGCCTTAAGAAAATCAATCATAGGAAAATTTACGCCGGTCAGCACCGGAATATGATAATAATAAAAAGGCAATTCAGGAGCTGCAGCAGCAACCTCTTCACAACAAGCAGCCAGCATCTCAACATTAGTAGGCTTGAAATAGAAAGGGGCTAAAAAGGATACAGCATTTAGTCCGGCGGAAGCAGCATGTTGAGCCAGTTGTTTACAATCTGCCAAACAAGTACCTCCAACCAGTTGCATGATAGAAAGCCGATGCTCTTGTCCATTACAAGCGGCCCATGCACTTGCAAGTGCCATTTTTTCTTCCATAGTCAGGGATACTCCTTCACCGGTAGATCCACTGATGAACGCACCATTGATTCCGTTCCCAACCAGCATAGCATAATAGTCAGGAATAAGGTCAAGGTTCAACGATCCATCAGGATGCATTGGGGTGAATGGAGCTGCAATGAGCCCATGGATTGGTGATTGTCCCATGTTATTATTTTATTGGTAGTGATCCTATCCCAATATTCAGATAGGCATAATTTAAGTTTCTAGACTTATAGATTCTATCCTAAATTTTGTATCTCTTCAAACTAATTGGACTTTTGCTAAGTACGTGTCTCGTTAATCATTTAAAGATAAATGTTTCTTTTGATTTACTATTAATTTGAATTTTGGCACTCATCTCTGCGCTTAATATGGCCATTTTTTTGAGTTTTTCTTTTTCTTTTAAATCGGTTCAACTCTCCTAAACTAGAGCTGACCTCCTCCTGTTAAACACGACAGTTGTAATAAAAGTTTCCGTGTAAACGCCATGGTTTCTCAGGAGCCGAGGACATCATGAAAGAATTCAATCAGGTCAAAATTGAGTAGGGGTGAGTAGTGATAGAAGTATTTTGCCCAATCCACTGCAAGTTTGACTACAAGGTTCCACTAAAAACCCAAACAAGCGTTGAAGATTAGTTTATAACTATCTGAGCATCATTTTCGTGGTCACGGCGGGAATCCCTGCTTGCCGGCAGGCAAGGAGCCCACATCTAAAGTTTAGGAAAATTCTATTCTATCTCTTTTTGTAAGGCCTTGGCCCTAATTCCCAATTTCGTGGTCCCGGCGGGAATCGAACCCACATCTAAAGTTTAGGAAACTTCTATTCTATCCGTTGAACTACGGGACCTTTATTTTTATTATCTATTCTATCTTTATCCGAACGGCATTCTGCCGGCCGGCTTTATTTTAATACTTCTATTCTATCCCCGTCCGAACGGCGTTCTGCCGGGCGGGCGTTGAACTACGGGACCAGTTATTATTTTACCACACTGCCATTATTCATACCTGCAGGAGGAGCCACAAAACTAAGCTTTCCATCCGAATTTTCAGCCATCAGAATCATTCCCTGTGACCATATCCCCTTTATTTCCCTGGGCTCCAGATTCACCAAGATAGAAACCTGCTGACCAATGATCTGTTCAGGTTCAAAATACTCGGCAATTCCGGAAACTACAGTTCTCTGATCAATTCCGGTATCAATCTTGAGCTTTAAAAGTTTTTTTGTTTTTGCAACTTTTTCGGCTTCAAGGATTGTTCCAACCCGGATATCCATTGCCGCAAACTGGTCAAAACTGACGTTTGGCTTTAATTCTTCCGGCTTCCTGTTAGCCAGTTCGTTCGCATGTTTACTTTCCATCAATCTATTAATTTGCCTCTCCACTGCATCATCCTCAATTTTATCAAATAGCAAGTCAGCCTCGTTCAATTGGTGACCTAAAGCTACTAAATTATCCTTTCCTGCCTGGTCCCATTCCAGGATTTCCAGATTCAACATCCCAAACAGTTTTTCTGAACTGAATGGAAGAAATGGCTGAGAAAGTATAGCTAGATTCGCAACCACTTGCAGACCTACATTTAAGATAGTCTTTACTCTTTCCTCATCGGTTTTAATCAGCTTCCATGGCTCGGCATCAGCCAGATACTTGTTCCCCAAACGAGCCAAATTCATCAATTCGCCTAATGCCTCCCTGAAACGGTATTGCTCAATGGATGATCCAATTCTAAGCGGATACTCCTTTAATTCCTGCAAAACTTCAAGATCGGATGAATTCAGAGCAGAGCCCATCAGTACCTTACCTTCAAAATATTTATGCGAGAGAACCAAAACACGGTTCACAAAATTTCCAAAAATCGCAAGTAGTTCATTATTATTGCGGGCCTGAAAATCCTTCCAAGTAAAGTCATTGTCTTTGGTCTCGGGTGCAGTGGCAGTCAGCACATAGCGCAAGACGTCTTGCTTGTTAGGAAAATCCTGTAAATATTCGTGCAACCAGACTGCCCAGTTTCTGGAAGTGGAAATCTTATCCCCCTCAAGATTTAAAAACTCATTGGCAGGCACCTGATCGGCCAGATGAAATTTTCCATGGGCCATGAGTACGGCAGGGAAAATGATACAATGGAAAACGATATTATCTTTCCCAATAAAATGAACCAATTTGGTGTCTTCCGAGTACCAGTATTTCTCCCAGCTATCTTGAGGCCTCAAGGAATCATTTAAATAATACTGAGCTTTTTTGTCTTCCGTTAATTGAGTATTACACAAATCCTTGCTTGCCGAAATGTATCCTATAGGTGCCTCAAACCATACATATAATACTTTTCCATCCGTCCCTCGAATTGGAACCTGAACTCCCCAGTCGAGGTCGCGGGTCATCGCCCGAGGATGCAGCCCGCCGCTAAGCCATGATTTGCATTGCCCGTATACATTCGGACGCCATTCTTTATGTGACTCGATGTAGGCTTCTATCTGAGGCTGCATTTCATCCAAAGGAAGAAACCAGTTTGTAGTCTTTTTTAAAACCGGCTGAGCCCCTGAAAGGGTGGATCGCGGGTTAATCAGTTCTGTCGGGCTAAGCGAAGTACCGCACTTCTCACATTGATCTCCATACGCTTCCTCATTCCCACAATTCGGACAGGTTCCAATGATGTATCGATCGGCCAAAAACTGAGCGGCTTTTTCATCGTAATATTGCTCGGTTTCTTCTTCCTTAAAAACACCCTGATCGTAGAGGTTCTTAAAAATAGTGGAAGCCGTTTCATGATGTGTTTGGGAGGATGTACGGTGATAAATGTTAAAAGATATTCCAAAATCGCGAAACGAATCCCCGATAATCTTATGATATTTATCAACAACCTGCTGAGGTTCAATGCCTTCTTTACGTGCCTTTAAGGTTATTGGAACGCCATGCTCATCAGACCCGCAAACGAATATGACGTCCTTTCTCTTGGATCTGAGATATCGGACATAAATATCTGCCGGAATATATACCCCTGCCAAATGACCAATATGTACAGGACCATTGGTATATGGAAGCGCTGCAGTAACCGTGTATCTATTGAATTTATCAATTCCCAAAATCAGAGTATTTAAATATTTTTTTTGCAAAGATAAAGGCTAATGAGTTAAATTACTAATGGCATAAGAGAACAATTTGTTGTGGAGGTAATTTGTAAATTTGAAATGTATGTTATTTCCTTTGGTTGGTGTTCTCCGTACCAAGCGCAGCGAAATATTTTCATTATGCGCCACGCTAGAAGCCCTCATTAATTAGCTTTCTTCCTCTGCCCAGGGCGGATGGTGCGGCAAAATTGTCCAAGCCCAAGCAGAAACCTTCATAGCATTCCCGAAGATTCGGGACAGCGGCGGCATTTATTCGCTTTTGTTCATTCTATTTAAGGCACTCATGGTCTCGTCGTACCTCCTCGGCATGTTACTTTTCTGCTCGTCCGAACGGGTTCATCCGGGCGGGCTGCAGGAACCTCCCGCAGGGAAGCTTGAGCACAAATGAAAACAATAAAAAAAAGCGAAAAAAGTAAAGAGAATAATTAGGAGTTAAGAATTTGATTTTTTATTTTATAAATTAAAAGTCACCGGACACCAGTGCTAATAAAATAAAACCTTATTATTACCTAACCCAAATCATAAAAAATTGAGTAAGGAAATCAATCCATACAAAATCCCATCTTATCTGCAAGTCGGAGACACCGTAGCCATTACTTGTCCGGCAAAAAAACTCCCCCGTACCATTGAAGATGCAGTCAAACTTCTTGAATCCTGGGGTTTAAATGTAGTTCTTGGAGAAACCGTTCATGCCTCCTGGCACCAGTTTGCCGGAAACGATGAACTGCGCACCTCTGATTTTCAGCGTTTTCTTGACGATCCCTCGGTCAAAGCCATTTTTGCAGCGCGTGGAGGCTATGGAACCATCCGCATCATTGACCGCCTTGATTTCTCCGGATTCAGAAACCATCCCAAATGGATTATAGGATTCAGTGATATCACCGTATTGCACAGCCATATCCAGTCTTTGTACCAAACGGAAAGCATCCACGGACAAATGCCTTTAAGCATCAGAGAAGGTTCTGAAATGTCTTTGGAAACCTTAAGGAAAGCACTTTTTAATGAAGCGTTTCAATACCATTATACCAGCATCGCCAATAATCGGAGTGCTGAAGCCGAAGGAATATTGATTGGAGGAAACCTCAGTCTGCTCGTGATGATGTCCGGCTCAGTTTCTGAACAGGATTTCTCAGGTAAAATCCTCTTCCTGGAAGATGTCGGAGAATACCTCTATTCCATCGACCGGATGATGTGGAATTTGAAAAGGGCCGGCAAATTAAAGAATCTGAAAGGCCTGATTGTCGGAGGTTTTACCGAAATAAAAGACAATGATATCCCTTTTGGCCAAACGGCAGAGCAAATCATCCTAGACCATGTTCAGGAGTTTGACTTTCCGGTGTGTTTTAATTTCCCTGCAGGACATATTGCAGATAATCGCGCCCTGATTTTTGGCAGAAAATGCCGCTTAAAGGTCAAGGGACAGCAGGTTGAACTCAGTTATTTAAATCATGATCCAGAAACATAATTTTATTCATAAAAAAACATCTCATTATGGCACTATTTGATTCATTAAGTAAATACAGAAATACCGGATTGTTAATTATCAGAATTGGACTTGGAATCCTGTTTATGTTTCATGGTTATCCAAAACTTTTGGGCGGACCCGAGCAATGGGAAGCCATTGGTGGTGCCATGAAGAATCTAGGAATTACTTTCGCGCCTGCTGTTTGGGGTCTGATTGCCGGATTGACAGAAACCTTCGGTGGTTTTTTAATCTTACTCGGACTTGCATTCCGACCGGTCTGCGTGCTGCTTACATTTAATTTGATGGTTGCAGCATTGATGCACCTGAAAGCCGGAGAAGACTTTATGGCAGCATCTCAGGCCATTGAAACCGGATGCATGTTTTTTGGTTTACTATTTATCGGACCGGGCAAGTACAGTGTTGATAAGAAATAAATTCCAAGGGAGTTCTCTGGTTGGTGATAATACCAAGCACAGGATACGATGATGAGGCCGACTACAGGGGGGGGGGATAATTTTAGTGCCCAACCATGAAAACAGCATTGCTGAACAGCAATTTACCATTCTCCCAAAAGCCCCTGAACAACGGATTATCAGCCATATAAACGACCGAACCACTCCCAATTTCCTGTACGCCAAACAATAAACCATCAGCCAATTTTTTCTTAGCTTCTACCCCGACAAAACCGGTCACATAGTTATTCTTTTTAATTATTCCTACATTCCATCCGCCGGTCAAATATTTATAAACCTTATCATCCAGCTTGAGCGTATGATAGAAATTTGGAAAGCCGAAGCCCAGTGGATGGGTGTTATCCAATTCAACTTTATAAATAGCTCCGGGAATATTGGCACTGACATGCTCACGCTCTCTTTGTTCATAAGCCTTTAGATCCTCATAAATATCTGGATCGGCTTTTTTAGATTCTTCTTTGTTTTTTATGTCAAAACCCTTTTTACCTGCCAATTGAGAAACTGCATTTTTCATTACAATGAGCTTACCTCCGGCACGAATCCATTGCAGCATTTTTTCATTTCCCATATCAGAATAATTTCCATCGGGATAAATAAGAATATCGAAATCATTCCAATTGACATAATTCAAGTCCTGCGGCCTTACAATACTCAAGGGATACCCAATCTCCTGCTCAAAAAAATGGCAAATCTCACCAAGGGAAAGGGAGGAGACAGACTCGCCACCAACAGCAACAACTCTAGGTTTTTTAATAAAGCGCACTTTATTGGAACCTAAATCTGCACCCTTATCTACAAATGCCGAAGGAATGGCGAACAGATTGATACCCGATTTTTTTGCAATTTCATTAACCACCTTTTCAAATCCGCCATTAATGGCTTGGTTTCCATTTCGGGTAATAATTAATGAACCCGCATTAAATCGCTTTCCTGAAGTTTCAAACGGAATTTCAGAATACCTTACTTTCACATTATTCTTGAGTAATTCGGTCAAAAATTTGACGTCTGAAATTGAATTCCAATTTGCAACAAAGGCTACCGGATTAGAAACTACAGCAGTTGACAAATTGTTATCTGGAATTTGCGTTGTTTCAGGTTTAATACTTTCCTTCGTGGCATAGGCCTGAAGTCCGTGGGCATAAGGCAATGACCAGGCAGTTATATCATAGGTTGCCGAATCTGACACAAAGGTGTTTGGTTCAAATAAAACTTTCAAAAGCACTGATTTTGGTTGATGGGCACTAAGGACCATATCGGTTTTATCGACCCTGAAACTTTCAGTTTTTCTACTAAAATAATTAAAACCCTGAGCCGCTTTCGAAATTCCAAATCCAAACTCAATTCCATTCCTCTGGAGTAATAAAGCCAAAGATTTAATTTTCTCTGTATTCTCACCCTTAATTATGTAGGATTTAAACTCTCCCGGAGGATTCGATTTTCCGGATGTGAAATAATTTTTAAATTCCAAGATGGCTTTTTCTGCATATTGGGAAGCTGCCTCTAAAGTTGATAATCCGGAAGTATGGTGGTGATCGATGCGGTCTTTTAGTGTGAGGGTATCTCCTTCTGCGTTTATTACGGCAAGACCCGCTCTTCCGGATCCACCCTGTTCATAGGTCATACCAATTGAGCCGTTATAAATAGGATAAGTGTCGCCATAGGAAGGATAAAGCAAGTCAAAATTCTCCTTGGTAAAATACATCCATCCGTTTTGGTCAAAATAACGCGCATTGTTCTTGCCAATGATAGTTTGAAATTCCACCTGCCACTTGCTGATATCCTGATGATAGGGCTCTGCAGCGGGTGCAAAATAATACGGACTATTGATTCCCTGTTCATGAAAATCAACATGAACCTGTGGTAACCATTGGTTGTAAACAGCGAGCCGCTGCCTGGATTCCATCTGGCTTTGCCACACCCAGTCGCGATTCAAATCGAAATAATAATGATTCGCTCTTCCGCCCGGCCAGGGTTCCATGTGTTCACGGGTGAAAGGAAGTGCATCAGGTACCAAATTTTTTATCGGATTATAAAAATTGATATATCGTTCGCGTCCATCCGGGTTTAAACAAGGATCTAAAATGACTAAAGTGTTTTTTAACCATTCTTTAGTTCTTTTATTGGAGGGGTCGAGTAAATCAAAGGCCGTTTGCAAGGAAGCTTCCGTTGAAACAGATTCATTTCCATGTACATTGTAGCTAAGCCAAACCAAAACAGGCTGATTTTTTAAATCTTCTGCAGGATTTGGAGTATTAAATTCATTCTTCAAACCGGTTAGGTTGATATTCTTCCTTCGGATGTCCTCCAAGCGTGAAATATTGTCATCAGAAGCAATAAAAGCAAGTAACAAAGGACGGCCTTCATTGGTTTTGCCATAGCTTTTTAACTTGATATTTTTGGATACAGAAGCCAGGTAGTGATAATACTCAAGAACCCGGTGGTGTGGTGTAAATTGATCGCCTAATTTATATCCAAGAAATTCGGACGGGGATTGAATCGTTTGTGTGAATCCACTCAGTTGCACTCCTGCTAAAAAGAGAAGCAAAGTAAAATATTTCTTCATTCAGAATCTGCTAATTAGTATTTTTAATGTCCTATAAGCAATGGGCAGGAAAAAAACAACTGCATGATCAGTAATATTTGATCCCTTTTTCTTTTACCAATGTCACCATTCAGCCAATCAAAATGCCTTTAGAACCTCACCGAATGTACGAGAGAATCTCATAATTACCAAATTCTTCGCCCGAAACGACCAAAAGTATTATCATTGTATTAAGCAATCCGAAATGACTATTGAAGATTTATACAAACTATACAGGAAACACCCTGTGATTTGTACCGATACCCGTAAGATCAGTCAATCATGCCTGTTCTTCGCTTTGAAAGGTGAGCATTTCAACGGTAATGAGTTTGCCAAAAAAGCCATTGAAAGTGGAGCTGCTTTCGCCATTGTTGACGATCAACAATATGCCATAAGTGAGCAGTTTATACTGGTTTCTGATGTCTTGGAAACGCTGCAGGATCTGGCTAAATTTCATAGAAAACAGCTTCAGATCCCCATTATCGGAATTACAGGGTCTAATGGAAAAACCACCACAAAGGAACTGATTCGATCAGTACTTGCACAGAGATTCCATACTTTTGCCACAGAAGGGAACCTGAACAATCACATTGGAGTTCCATTAAGTATTTTATCCATCGACGACTCCTACGAAATTGCCATTATTGAAATGGGAGCGAACCATCAGAAAGAGATCGCCTTTCTTTGTGAAATTGCTCAACCAAGTCATGGATTAATCACCAATATCGGCAAAGCCCATTTGGAAGGGTTCGGTGGTATTGAAGGAGTAAAAAAGGGGAAGGGTGAACTTTATCAATTTTGTGCACATACCGGTGGTACCCTATTCCTTAATGGGGATGATCCGGTTTTAACAAAAATGAGTTCAACATATGGAATTGAACGCATCATTAAATATGGTTCAAATGCTGATTATTTCATCCGTGCAGGGATCAAAACATCCAGCCCTTACCTGGTTATTGCGTGGAAAAACAACAATAATGTTTCTTCTGAATTAACATTCACAGCAAATTCAAATTTACCCGGGATTTATAATTTTTATAATATTGTATCGGCCATCTGCATTGGCAGCTATTTTAAACTCAATCCTGAACAGATTAATGAGGGAATCCGTTCTTACTTACCACTTAATAACCGGTCTCAGATTTTAAAAACCGAACACAACACGATAATCTGTGATTTTTATAATGCCAATCCAAGTAGTATGCTGGTGGCCATTGAAAACTTAGATTCAATTGAATCAGCCTCCAAAGCAATGATTTTAGGAGATATGTTTGAACTTGGATCCGAGGCTGAAAAAGAGCACCAACTAATTCTTGAAAAAGCAATGGCTGTCAATTCCGAAAAAAAAATCTTTATTGGCGAGGAGTTTTACAAATTAAAAAAAGGGAAAACTGCAGAATTTTTCAAAACAGTTCAGGAGATTGAGCATTTTTTAAAAGATCATCCCATTAAGAACTCTACCATTTTAGTGAAGGGCTCCAGAGGAATGAGGCTTGAATCCTTATTACCTTTCTTATAATTCCATCGTCATTAATCCCTAGGTATTGGATTTTTTTATCAACTTTTTTCTGTACTGCTGCAAGATCAGAATAATGGGTGCAAAAAGGATTGAAAAAATATAAAGTGAATGTCCGGCCTCAAATATTAGTATTGAAAAAAGGCAAAAAGCAATCATAAATAGTATAAAATAGATATAATAAGGACTTAGCAGAAATTTTTTAAATCCACTCATCTGGATGTTTTATTAATTCGGATTCCGGCATCCGTAACATGATTCAGGGGATTATCCCTCATGTTTTGTTCCAATTCAATGAGGTATTTCCCCTTTAGCCGAAATCTGTAATTTTCTTTAAATAAAATCTGGTAGCTGTAGATATTTCCGGAGCCGCTACCCAACCATTCGCCATCGGGCAGTGCCAGTTTGAATTCCTTTCGCTCCGTAGTTTTTTTGCCATCCGGTCCGATGATATGAATCAACAGAAAAATATTCGAATATTTATAATCTGAAGTATGACGTAGGTTGAGATACAGGTTATAGGGAATCTCCGTTGCATCGATAGTGAACGGAACTTTTACTTTCTCTGAATAAGCCCAATTATGCTTTTCGAGTTTTGTATTGACATCGAGAATAGCCTGCTGATCCTCACAGGAAGAAAGAAAGCCGACCAAAAAAACAAGAAATAAAAACGATAATTTACCCATTTTCATCCGTCTTATTCTTTGGGGTTTCCGGACCCGGGATTTTCACCGGAAGGCCTTTCACGATTATTATTCCTAAAATTTTTTCTTCGTTTATTTCTGCTCATGCCCTCAGGTCTGTCGGCCTGCTGACCCGCAGGTCGTGGTTGCTGATTTGGATTCTGAGGTTTTGGTACCCGCTGTGCGTTTTCCAGATTAGTTGCTGCAGCAGCCTGCGGGTTGCCTGAGCCTTTGGATTTATTTCTGTTCTTACGGTTATTTTTTTTGTTTTTTCCTCCCTTATTATCCAAACGCGTCAAACTATCCTGGCCCACCACATTTTCGTAGTCAAAAACCTTAGGCGCCTGGGGCTTGTTTTCTTCAAGAATCTCAACTTTCAAATATTCAGGCTTTATTCCCTCTTTATTTAATTTTTGAATTTCTTTTACCCTGGCAATATCTAAAGGAATCCAGTTTTCATCATTTGGATAACTAAACCACATCAATTTCTTAAATATGTCAGTTTTCTGGAGCCTTACCGTTCCGGTCATGGTCTCTAAGCGTTCCACATTGTCTGGAATATCTCTCAAGGCATCCATGTAGGTATCGAGTTCATAATTTAGACAACATTTCAACTTTCCACACTGCCCGGCAAGCTTCAGCGTATTTAAGGATAGATTCTGATATCTTGCTGCTGATGTAGAAACTGTTTTAAAATCCGTTAACCAGGTTGAACAACATAGTTCGCGGCCACAAGAACCTATGCCACCCAGGCGGCTGGCCTCCTGGCGCATTCCGATCTGGCGCATCTCAATCCGGATCCGGAAAGCCTCTGCCATCTTTTTAATCAACTCCCTGAAATCAACCCTGCCTTCGGCTGTATAATAAAAAGTTGCTTTCGTTCGGTCGCCCTGATAATCTACATCACTGAGCTTCATTGCCAGACCTAGTTCCTTGGCTAAAATCCTTGCTTTATGCATGGTTTCAAATTCCAAATCCTTGGAGATCTTCCATTTTTCAACATCTGAGGGGCTAGCTTTCCGATAGATCTTCTTGACCACATCTTCCGTCCGAACATGCCTCTTTTTTAGCTGCATTCGAACCAGCTCTCCGGTCAATGAAACATGCCCGATATCAAATCCTCCGGAGGTAGTTTCTACAGCTACCAGCTCCCCGGCTTCGAGGTATAAATTTTCTGTATTGACGAAGAATTCTTTTCGGGAGCCCTTGAATTTAACTTCTATAATGTTAAATGGTTTAAAATTGGAAGGCATATCCATATGCGACAACCAATCATAAACGTCTAATTTACTGCACCCATTGGTAAGGCATGAACCATTACTTTTGCATCCGGCAGGGGCACAGCCACCCGTTGAACAACTACCACATCCCATATCTATTTCAATATATATTGAGTCCCCGAAGGGAGCGTATTAAACTTTAAAATTTTTACGAACTGTAAAGATACATCTAAAAATAAAATTTTTGGATTTGCATTTCGTTCAATGTGATAATGAGCTTTATCGAGCTCATTTATCAAGGCCTCACATTTAGCATAATCCAGTTGCTTGCTGAAATTTTTAACAAAATCGAGTTC
>Ga0169931_10011562_pt1 | contig 12407 bp, 11 predicted proteins | sample Kivu_15m_20L_FD_129675 | JGI IMG/M metagenome (GOLD analysis project Ga0169931, IMG submission 129675) | Freshwater microbial communities from Lake Kivu, Western Province, Rwanda to study Microbial Dark Matter (Phase II) - Kivu_15m_20L... | ecosystem: Environmental > Aquatic > Freshwater > Lake...
GATTGATTTTTTTATTATTTCCTATCATTCGATTTGCTGATTGTTTGAATATTCCTACGGTCCTAAACCAAAATACACCCACAACAGCATGGTCATAAATTGGATTATCACTAATTGGATGCTTTACTGAAACATACTCAATCTTACTACTTTCTTCCTTAGGTTTAATCCAGGCATATTGTGAAGCCTTATCAACCACTGTTTGATTATTTCTAAATGAAAACACAATAACGTCATAGTGCATTTTAAGATATTCAAACTTCGCATGATCATATATTATACCATTGTCACACGCAGCAATCAATAATTCACTCTCATTATTTATACGCTCCAAGCCTATCAAGCATGTTCTTGCCTGCCCGTCTGTAACTTCTGGAATAGAAACAAATGTGGAAAGGGGAATGTGTTTCTGAATTAATCGATCGAGCTGATAGTCTTCGATATGTTGAGTTAAACATATAAAAATATAATCCCTTGCCATGGGCAGGTCTAAAACGGCTTTCACCACCATTGGAACACCATTAATTGGAAGTAAAGGCTTCGGAATTATATACCCGTTAGAAGTGAACCTAGTCCCTCCCCCAGCCATTGGCAATACGATTATCATTTATAATTAAATTTTTTAAAGACTTCCAACCAATTACAGTATTCACTTAAATCGACAGGAGTACCCCACTGACAAAAATGTAAAACTTTATCATATACTGTAACATTCAAATTATCTTCCCTTAATAGATTATAAACCATGCTAACATAAAATTCACCATTCACCGAAAGATTCGCTTTAAGTGATTTGGTGAAATAGTCAAGCATAATTCCACCTGTCTTAAAATAATATGCACCAACTGAATGATAACCTTTCATCTTATCAGATTCAAAAGAATACTTTTCTTTTATTTCGAGAAGTTGATTGTGTGCATTTATTCTACAGCCGGCATAAAAATTATTTGGATGTAGTAAATGTGGGTGAAACCCAGTATAACAAATAACATCGCCATCTGACTGGTCCTTTTGCTTTTGTGATATAAAATCGTTGAAATCCCATTTCATATAATAATCGCAGTACGACAAGATGATAGGTTCAGCTCTTCGAATAAATTTGTCTGCTTGGACTACTGCATACACAGGACCTAATTTGTGTGGCGCTATAGTGACTATTTGAGCGTTTTTTACTAAAGCCCTTAAATATTTTTTTAGCATATAAACTTTTGCATGATCCTCCCTGCAAATAAAAATAAATTCATGATCGCCAGGAAACATACTCACAACATGCTCAATCATGGGTTTACTATCAACCGTTATCAATGGCTTAATGGTATTATAACCAGCGGCTCTAAACCTAGAGCCCTCGCCTGACATAGGAATAATTACTTGCACTGTCCTGATTTATAAAAGTGATTGCCTGTATTTTTCAGCTTGAAGTCCATGAAGTAAGTTTACATCCAAATTTGAAATATAATCTGTTTCTAACTTAAGTTTCTTATGTTGTGCTAAAATATAGAAAATCATTCTTAACATGTCGTACACAGCATATTGGTACTTTTTAGAACCTTGAACAATTACAGTTTGATTTGGGAAAGAAATAAAAATATCTTTTGTGTCGTCACTGTCAGACATCTTCCCTCTAAAAAATATTGATTGATCAGGGACCAATATTTTCTGGGTTAAGAAACTTAAATTCTCAAAATTTAGCCCATGCGTAAACTGATTAAATTGATAAACTCCTAACTTTATAGTGTGACTAAAGTGAGAATGTTGTACATCTAAATTCAAACTTTGTATGATTGTTGTTTGAACAAACGAATAAAGAGCATGAACTTCATCGATCGTTTCTCCATGCACAATAATACCATGATTTTTCAAAAAGAAAACTCTTACTTTTTTTCCACTGAGTTGGTGATTATAAATACATTTTGCAAGTGGCAAGCCAGGCGTAACAAATGGAATGAAAATATAATCAAGGTTTGGAAACATTTGAGCTAAAAGTAATTCGCATGCCTTACTACAAGTCAATATGTTTACATATACATTGTGTGTGTGAAGCACGTACTTACCCAGTACTGCATGAAATTCAACCTCCATAGAAGCTCGAAGATCAGACTTACTCAAATAGCTAATTGAATGCTTAGAGTCTTGCAATTGTTCATTGATAGATCTAAATAGCAGTTTCAAGATTTCATCGACTCTTAAAATAACTACGCCAGCATTCTCACACACATCGTCAAAAGTAAAACCAGAAGCTTTGATAATCATATGATTGCCATCCTTGGCAGACGTGTTTCCGCCTGGCCCTTGTACGTGCACCCAAGACGATGCATATGGACAAGTAAGATTTCTAATATTTTGACTTAAACTTTCGTTTTGCGTAGAACTAATCACAATATACTATTCGTTGTGTTAACAAGCATTCCTTTCCGTTTGAACTGTGTAAAAATTTGATAAAGGATAAAAAGCTGCATCAAACCTAAATAACCACCTCGCCACACAGGAATTGCACCAGTCATTTCTTCCAGATCGAGTCCAGTCCTATACACAACCAACTCAACTAAATCCCTACTAATATCCCCGGAGAGTGTTATGACCTGATTAGATTTATCTATATCATGAGAAACCTTTATACTAGTATTTGCCTTAATTATTTCCAATAAGTATTCAAAGTAAATGTCATTTGAGCAAATCACCTTTAAAAGAACGGAATTTACATTTTGTGTTAATTGATCAACTTTTTTCTCCATTGAAAAAACTATATCAGCTTCAATTTCCTGATTATGAATATGATTAATTGAGTCCACCATTCGCTTTTCAATAGACTCAAGAACTTTTTCCGCACTATAGCCACGAATTAGAACATCCCTTTGAATTTTCCAATGCCGCCTCAGTTCTTCCGAAGGTTTCATGAATATTTTCATATCATATACTTTGCCAGCCTCCTTAAGATAGAATGAATGTAATCCTTCGTAAACAATCACTTTATTAGAATTTATAATGAGCGGCTTTGTAAACTTACCAGTGTGATGATCATATGAACGCCGATAAACATTTTTGCCAGATTTTAATTCAATTAACTGTGATAGATCACTATGCAACCAGTTTGCTTTTGGATTTAAATGTGTGAATTGATTCCATTTTTCATGACCTCTTTCCCATCTATGCATATCATCTCCTCTAACTACTAATGTATTTAAACTACCAAACATATCTTGTAGCGTCTCAGATAGAGTACTTTTTCCTGTGCCAGAGTCACCACATATACCAATTAGATAAGGTTGAAAAGAAATTTTATACCCCTTAATCTTAAGTACGCCTTGGCGCAAAACAGTTAAGCACAATAGCAGCAAGGTGATTTGAAGAAAAGTAAATGCCAATTGAACTACTAGCTCAGAATTAATTGAATTTACAGTCAAATAATGATAAATGTTTAATGCGTCATCAGGCATTAAGTATATAAATTTTGCAATTTTTGGAATATCAGAATCCGGGAATACGAGAAAAAAAATAAAATATGCAAGGTTTAGTAAAAAAAATAACTTTTTTACTTGAAAGTCGAAACGTATCATAAAATATATAAAGAATGGCATATTCCACATATACCAGCCTTGTCCTGGAACAATAAAAAATGTAAAGATTCCAAAACTCAAGGCAAGAAATATTAAAAGAATATCCTTATTGATAAATTTAAAATCAATTAGTACATATAAAATAATCATGTAAGCTGAAGGAATTAAAATAATTTTATAGTTATAGAAAATTTGAAACGAAGCTGCCAAAGCCTTTATCTGCTCGCTATTTCGATATACCATTTTGAGGTACTCGGGCTGAAATAAGTATGGGAGATTCAAGAATCCCACTAAAAGTAAAAAAAACACGCCCCCCCTTACCAAACTACCGATGCTCAGCTTTTTGGTCTTGAATAAATAAACTAAAAATAATGGAAGTGTAATGACTACATGAAACTTTGTTGCACAAGCTAATGCAATAAATACAACAAAAAGCTTCATTCGGTCAGTAAATAAATAATTTAATGCAATACACAAAAACGCTGTAGGTATTATATCGATTTGACCATGTATATAACTAATGTAGATTACTACAGGATTTAACCAATACCACTTTAATACTACCTCTATACTTCTAATCCATTTTACCAAAATAATAAGAATAGCAATATCTGCGATAAAAAAAGGAATTCTGAATAGAAAAAAATCTATAGCACTCGGCGTAAAAATATTATTATTAAAAAGATGAGCTAGAAAGCCCGGAACAGATAGAATATATAGCATTACAGGAGGATAGGGAAACGCATTACTCTTAATCTCAAAAAAATCTGCATAGGCATTAAATATGGATCCTGATACAGCTGACTTAACAAATGGGATAAATAGTTCAGATAAAAAAGGAGAAGCAAAGGAAAAAGATAGTACTAGTTTAAATAGTAGCCCAATTAAAAACGTCTTATTAGTGATCAAACAAAATATAAGTATTTTTAGGTTGTGTGACGAATTAATTCGTTGTTCAAAAGGTATCATGAGAGTTTAAAAAATATTTTTTTAATATTGCAACTTACAATATTTATTTATTAATTACTGAAACTACAAATACAGCCCCACCCATTCCATAGTTCATTAAGTTTCGAACTTCCAGCTTATTTTCCGCGCAAAACTCATTGAATGCTCCACAAACTCCTCTCCGCAAATCACCCTTGTAAGAAAAATAATCATCAAGAATAAGATAAGTTCCTTCCTGAATAATGCTGCTACAAAAACCAAGAGCTGTCTTTGCTGAGGAGAATGTATCTGAATCGATGAAAACAATAGCTGCCTTTTTACAACCATATTGAGATGGAAGGTTTTTGCCAACAGTATCTTCAAAAAATCCTTTGACTAACTTAAAAGAAATTTTATTCGCTGTAACACTTTTTATCCTTCTATAAACCCTGTCATAAGATGTTTCAAAATTCTCATCTTGGTAAAATGCATGTTTGTCATCCTCCGTCAACTCACCAAACCCCTCAAACGAATCAAATCCGATGAAATTCATTGATTTACGATAAGTAACGAGCTTGCTAGAACTTTTATAGCATCGAATTGAATGTGCAAACGAGGATCCAGTATAAACCCCAAATTCCAAGTAATCACCGCATAGATTTTCAATAGCAACCAAATAATGAACTTTTTTTAAAGCATAATACTTTTCAATATTATGAATGATAGCCGGATTGATTGCCGAGACAAATGAAGAAGTCCAAGTTTGCAAAAAATTAAGTTTTGCCAAAAAGCCAAATTTAGAAGACATAAATTATAATTATTGGGTTATCGTACTACCAAATAGCTAGTAACCTGATAGCAATCCGAAAAAAACAAATCCTTTTCAGGGTTGTCACCAACCACAGCAATTTGACGAATATCAGATAATAATAATTTGGATTTTTGAATTGCTAATTCAAAAATGCTAGGGTGTGGTTTCTCCCTAGCAGCTTCTTCACTTGTTACAATAAAGCTAAAAAAGTTACTGATACTCAAATGCAATATTTTCTTGAGTTGAATTTCAGCTACTAAATCAGTAACCACTATAATGGGAACTTTCAGAGTCTGGCATTTTTGAAGAAAGATTAAAGTGTCCTCGTAGAGCTCCATCTTAGAGAAATACATTTCCCAATACAATTCATTCAGGTATAAAATCCATTGAGGATCTGTTTTCCCAATAAGTGTTTCAACAAGTCCCTGGATATACAATAGACGAGAATGAGCAGCCGCCTGACCTGCATGTCGTATACTGACCAGTTTTCGTGAATTATAATATTCTTTTAATATAAAGGCTTGATCTAAACCTAATTTTATAGCAATGTCGCATGTTATTCGCTCTAATGCGGCATTATGACAAATATCGTAAGGATATAATGTATTGTCCAAGTCGAGTAAAACAAGGTCAATATTATCGAGCTTGATATCAGTGAAAGTGCTTATTTCCAAAGCTCTGGTTTTTTTGTACAAACTGCATCAATTTCAAAACCATTATATGCATTCTTGAAAGAAATTATCCAATCCAAAGAATGACGCTGTAATTCAGGCGATACTAAACAAACTTTAAAATACTGCCGCAGATAATTATAAACTTCTGACGTTAAACTATTTTTATTAAAACAATCGACCCATACCCAGTCAACCAAATTTTGAAATTCTTTCACAAACGCTAGTGGTTCGTACTCAGAATAGCGAACTGCAATCTTGCGAAATCCAACCCTGCTAAGCTTTATAATTGTGGGAATTGGGAGATCAAGAAAAAAATAATTATTAATGCCAAAATGGTTCATTAATTGTATTAAATTATCTTCTATACCGTCTACTTTTGTGTTAAGAATGATACCGGCATGGTTGAATGCTTGCAAATAATCTACCAACCTTTCAGAGGGAAGAAATGGATCGTGATTAATAATAATATCTTTTTGGTTTGTCCTCAGGTCTACTTCAACCCAAAACTTTACATTTGTTTTTTTAAGTTCAGATATAGTGTTAACTCTGTGCATAACAAAATCTGAGATTATCATACTTAACCTAATTTACCTTGATTTATTTGATTCTCGATCCACTGATACTGTTGCTTTAATCCGGTTTCGAGTGATATTCTAGGTTGCCACCCTAGTATTTTCCTTGCCTTAGAATTATCAGCACTCCGGGATTTGTCACCCTCAGGCTTAGTTAAATCATATTCAATTAAAATTTCTTTTTTGGAGATAGATGCAATTAACTCCGCTATTTGCTTAATAGAAGTACATTTTGTAGGGCCGAGTTGAATATGACCATGCCTCCATCCCTTATTAAGAGCTAAAATAATACCATCGACTACATCATCAACATGAATAAAAGCTCTACCCTGCCGTCCGCTACCCCAAACATTGAAGGTCTCTTCCGGATATCGAATTGCTTTGCGAATCAATGATGGAATAACTTGGCTTTTTTCCACTCCAAAATCACAAGGCGTACCATAAACATTATGAAGCATTAGCGTGCATGTTTTGATTGCAGTTTCTTGTCCCAATAATTCTGTTTCGTATTGACCCATCAATTTGCTCCAGCCATATGCAGATTCGGGATGCGCAGGATAAAGATCACTTTCATTAAGTAATATTGGAGTCTCAGAGGATTGCAATGATTGAGGAAAACTACACGCTGTACCTATGTATACTAAACCCTTAATTTTGCTTTTTCTAACAGAGTTCAACACATTTGAATTTATTAAAATATTTTGCCGAAAAATATTACCCTGGTTATTGAACACATAACTAATCCCAGCGACAATATCTGCTAAATGCACGACATATTCAACGTCATCTAAAAGATCATCACACGAACCACTTTCAGACAAGTCGCGGTTAAAGAAATGTTTATCAATATCAATGACTGGATTACCAAATACATCATTCAAATACTCAATCTTTCCTCTCCACAAATTATCGACAACCTTAACTTCATAACCTAAAGAAATCAATTTCATGGTAAGGTTGGAACCTATCATGCCTGCACCACCTGTAACTAGTATTTTCATCATTGAAATTTAGAGTTTATATTACCTAATTGCTTCGGTTTTTTGTAGTAGGAAAATAAAAATCTTCTAAGAAGAGCAGAAAGGGCTCGGGTTGATTGGTTTTTTTCCAACAAAAATCGAATGTATATGAAAATAAATGATTGTATAAAAGAAAATAAAAGGCCATTTCCAAGTTTTCGTCTTAATCCGTATAACTCGTAAGACATTGGAATTGAAGCACCACTGGTTATGCCACCTAAATAAAATGTACTAAATACCTCTTGTCGAATTTCAATATCAGCATTTTTTCTTACATCGGCAAATAGATACTGATCACTTGCAAACCTATACTGCTCTGGATATAGCCCAACCTTCTCGTGAATTGTTCTTCTTAATACTACAGATTGGTGAGGCCAAATCGATAAATGTGTTGGATAGAATGAATAAGAGAGATTGCCCGATTGATCAATGTAATCTTGAGCAAAAACCACAACATCCCTTTCCGAAAACTTGACTATCTCTAACAATGATTTTGCCCCGCTTTTTAAAATATCACCTGCCGTTATCATGATAATCCAACATCCGTAGCTATTTTGTACACCAAGATTCATTGCATTAAAAACACCTTTTTTATTATCCAAAACATAAGTCAATGTTAAACTACCATCTAAAAGTTTTTGCACGCGCCCTTTTGTTAATGGAAAATCACTACCGTCCACAACAACCATTTCAGAATTAGGTAAGGATTCACGCACTATTGAATTGATAGTGCGATTAAGCTCGTCCTCATTATTTCTTGTTGTAATTATAAATGAGAAATCGTACAACGGAGTTGCTGGACTTAAAAACATTGACTGTAGTTTATTTTTTTAATTGTTAAAAATTAGGTTCTTGATTGTACACTTATATACAGTAAGTTGACATTTTACTTTATTCTAATTATATCTAATTCTTAAGTCTGTGCGAATCTAATTTAATGGTTAAAATTTAATTCAACCAATTTAAAAATTGATAAAATTACACCAAAATAATCTGTTAAAGAAATTTAATCTAAAATTTAATAAGAAAATAGTTTGGCTAAAAATTCTTTAAATGCATCTCGGAATGATTAATAAATCGAACTTACAATCTATACTATGACACTAAAACACGAAAAGCAAAACCAAATAACCACAAATTAAAGTTCGCTTAGCCTGTTATATTCGAAATTTTACTAACAAAACAATTCTTCTTATTGACTTTTTTGAATTGTATTAATTGACACAGGGTGCCTTATGTTATAAAAAAAAGTCATTCACATCATTCGGTATCAAATACATCTAAAAACCCGCCTCTAGTTTTATTTATAACCTGAGTTCCACTGCGCTCAGCAGAATTTTTAAGAGTATAATAAATCCTCCACATTCTTTGCATAAAATTAATAATATCGAGATATCTCCATCTACCTAATTTATCGATATCATCTTTTTCGTTAGAGTAAAAATGTCGTGAAAATTTAGGCGAGGCCAGCCAATCATGATCAAACCCTATCAAAAATATTTTTTTAAACCCCATAAAAATTGCAACTTGTATTGCCAATTGTGCAGTAGTTTGATACCCCAAAGTTGGCTTATTTAAACTAACACTTTTTCTTCCCCATAATCCAGGTTCTAAAATAGGAAATACATAATAGAGCTTCTTATCATCCGTATTAATTGGGATTTTTTTATAAGAAGTAAAATGAAACCAATAACTGCGACTATTCGTACCCATAATGCTATTACAAAAAACATCTTCTGACCAAGAAATAGAGTCATATGGCTCGCCTATACAATGTGCAACAATTTCGAGTTCATTTTTCCATGTAAACTTTTCGAAACAATTCATCACAATCACCTTCTTACCTTTAATAAATGCAAAGTCAATGTCTGCTAAACTCGGGCCATTACCTATAATAAATACATCTTCCCCACTATAATAGCCATTCCAATCATTGTTCACTTTAAGAAGATGTCTGTATTTAATAACTTTGGGTACTTGACGTAAATAATTATATAAATCATGAAAAAATCGAGGAAATATATACTTGATCAATGACTTAATATGTATTCGCATAATAAATTAAATTTTAACTCAATTATTAGAAAATAGCAATTCAGTCTTGTGATTATTATAGGTCCTAGAAGTAATACCAAATAAGAAAAAAGCAAATGGCATTAAGGTGTATATAGATGAAAAAAAGAGAATTTGAATCCAGAATAAAATAATTATGATATTTCGAAAACTAGGGATGGCAATAGATTTCTTTCCTAAGAAAAAAGTTAAAAATAACAGTCCTGTTCCAATTATGCCTAATTCGAATAAAAATTGCAAAAACACACTTTCTATAGTTCGATAAGAACCAGTTAGATCATGTAAAAGCATAGAAGAGGATGTTAAACCACTTCCAATGATCAAATTAATAATATTAAGATATTGAAAAGCGATATCATAAAGAAATGATCTGTCATCCATTGAACCTAAATCTTCACCTGATAATCTTTGAACAAAAGACTCCAAAATTAATAGAGCATCATCATGCACATAAAGGATAAACACAAAAATAAGTGATAGAACCAGTAATTTTCGGCTCCGACTACTCTGCCAAAATTCCACAACAAAAATTAATAAGGCAATAACTACAACTATCCTAGACTGTGATATAAATGTGAGAATTAAATTAAGACTTGAGGAGAATAATTGAGGCTTTCGATTAGGTAGTAATAATAGCGATGCGTAAAAAAGGCTGCAGATTGTAAGTGGCAATTCAATAGGATTTCCAATTGAAAATCTAAAGACACCTTCCGATAATTCTTTTTGAGTTAACTCAAAAAATGTTATTACATCAATTGCTCCAACAGTAATTGAATAATATATAAGTAATGTACAGAGATTGAAACATGTAATTCCGTGAACTAAAAATATGTATACCTCATTTATTTTAGATTTCTTACCTACGTAATGACCAAATTTAAAAAATGTAATAGAAGACAAGAGGGATAATAAAACTAAAATAAAATCATTTTCATTCGATGGAATAGTAAACATCCTCAAGAAAAATAAATAAAGTATTAATAAAACTAATAAAACGATATTGAATTCACGATAAAAACGAACAATTAGAAATATTGGGAGAATTACTAATCTAAAATTAATTAAAAGACTTTGCAAACCCTTTGGAAAAAAAGGTTGCATCCCTATTAAAAAAGGTAAACAAAAAAGTAATATACTATAAATTGGATATTTTTTAAAAAGAGAAATCATCTTCATATCGTTGTTTAAATTTTTTTATAACCTGAAAATAATTTAAACCATGGCATAGGATATAATCTGCTACTCAATATCCAAGTAAAAAGAAACCACAAAAAGAAACTACCAGCGAATGCCATTCCAGATCCAATGGCGTTAAATTCACGAATTAAAAAATAATTTAATGGTATATTTAGCATCCCAACAAAAATGGTAACAAAGGCTTGATAGCTGGTCTTTTCAACATAAGAACTATAATTTACGACCATAAAATACATCCCTTGAAAAACAAATCCAATAACTAACCATACTAAATACTTATTCGAAGAACTAAATTTCATACCAATGAAATATTTAAAAAATAAAGGACAACAACTAAAAAAGATAAACCCAAATACTGAAATAGCTAAAAAATACAAATACGTATTCTTAACTATTTTAATTCGTGAAAATTCTGAATGATTATTTAATTTTTGATACAACCATGGAACATAAGCATTATTAAACGATATAGTAAAGAAACTAAGAATGCTTGCTATTTGACTAGCTAGACTAAAAAAACCTACTTCTTCAATATTCACCATTTTCAATAAAAAAAACCGATTTGTTATTACCATAAGTGACGCACCCAGTGAATGTGGTATTAAACCTAATCCAAAATTTAGTGCATGACGTATATACTCGTAATTTATAATAAATTTGACTCGTCCTGTTCTAGTCAACACAATTAAAGCGATAACGAAATAAAGTGCGGCTGAGCAAACTATAGAGATCAAGCGACCCTCCCATTTCATAGCCATTGCCATAATTAAGAAGGTAGTTAGTATAAAATTAAATAGCGACTGTGTTATTTGAAAAACCCCATATTTAATAGGCTTTAATTCCATCTGAAAGAGGGTGATTAATACCAAACTTACATATTGACAAAAACAAAAAAGTGGTGTTAAACATACCCACAAATCAGAAATGCCTGAAAATTTACTTAATTGGCCACGGCATAAAAAAATTAAAACAGTTGTAAATAAAAACCCAAAAAATCCAATACCTAAACAAGTACCGACGTAAATGTCAATTTTTGTTGAGTCTTTGTAATACATCCTTGCTATAGCACCTTCTAAATTTATTCCAATAAATGGCATCATTAATCCAGTAATACCAGTAAACATGCTAATAATACCAAAATCAGAATTCGATAAGTGATTTGTTAAAATCGGCAAAAGCAAAAAAGGAATGGATGCATTGATAAAACTAGACATTGTATAAACACCCGATGTTTTAATCAGTGAAGAATTTCGCACTACATCTAATACTTTAGTATACACCAGAGTTTATTACTTTATGAAAATTGCTCCATAATTTTTTTGGATCTTTAGATGTCGATGTATACTAAAGCCATTTTTTGCCAAGCCCGCAGGATCTTTATAACGGCCGACATAAATACGATCGCCATTAGCATCTAAATCATTACACCATAGAAAATCATGTTCCCAAAGAATTATTCCTGTATAAAAAAAATAAGCAAAAAAAGTATAGGCGCACAATACCGCTGAGGGAAAGTTTTTTTCAGAGTTTTTCTCGAGTAACTGTTCTGGAAGGATTCCTCTTGAATCTGCTTGAAC
>Ga0169931_10011563_pt1 | contig 12407 bp, 10 predicted proteins | sample Kivu_15m_20L_FD_129675 | JGI IMG/M metagenome (GOLD analysis project Ga0169931, IMG submission 129675) | Freshwater microbial communities from Lake Kivu, Western Province, Rwanda to study Microbial Dark Matter (Phase II) - Kivu_15m_20L... | ecosystem: Environmental > Aquatic > Freshwater > Lake...
CGTTAGAATTCCCTGGGGGAGATTCTGGAGCATGGTTCCAATGTCTTTGTTTTTTTCACGAAGCTGGCTGGTTCGCTCGGCAACGGTCTGCTCAAGACCCTCATTGATCTTTTGGATCTGAGAGAGAAGACCTCGATTATCCATAAAGGTCTTTGCAAACCTACGGGATGCAACTACCAAATAGGTATAGACCGCCATCAGTGTTCCAAAGAAACTCAAACCATAAGTTGAAGCCCTACCACTTACGAGCAGGATGTCATTTATCCCACAACCCAATGTGCAAAGGCTGCCAAACAAGAGGATACCCGCGTCTGGAAAACTACCGCGTCTCCAGGCCTTAAACACCACAACTGATGTGTATAAAAACGCGAAAAAGAGGGCTGGTAGCATGAACATCACCCCTTTTTGAAACACCTGAATGTCAAACTTCAGAATCATCGAAAATGTAAAGAGTGAGAAGGCGCCAAATATGAATGTTAAGGCCCGTTTTAGTCGAAGACTGAGATCTGTATTAATATGACCAATCAGCCATGGAACAACAGTAAATGGCAGAGTTGATCCCACATACATTCCAAGGAATGCGACATCGAAAGGGATAAACTTCTGAACAAAGTCAGTGGGCATGAAAACATAAAAGACAAACGTGAGCGGGATTAACCCAGTGAATAGATAAAAACGATCTCCGGTCCTAACTGATAAAGTTAGAAAGAAGATACCGAATGCGATAAATATCGCCGTCGCGATCAGACGAAGATCTCCGTACAGAAACTGAATAACCTGGAGAGATCGATCTTGTGGATCATATTTCCTAAGCTGCAGTGGGGGCTGGTAAAGTCCGGCCATCAACAAGGTATCCACTCGAATGGCAAGAGTATGCTCGAGTTTTGATACCTTAAAGCGGACCGGAATGGGTTGAGTGCTATAGGGTTTGTCGACACTATTTGCTTCGCCGCGGTGAAACAACCTATCCCCATCCACAAAGACTTGGGTCCCGGCCATATGTGTATTGAGCACGAAGACCACTTCCTGGCCGATCAATGCTGGATCAAACTTCAGGTGTGCACGGTACCACCCAACGCGAAACGCCTTCCCATCCGAGTAGACTTTTCGCCAAGAAGTGTAAGAGCGAGATGTGGCCCAATTGCTGATATCCGTCTCGGACAGAGCGTTCTCGGGGCGATCATCTCGGGTAAATGCCCAATTTCCTACTAGTGAGAGCGGCTCTTGAAGAGACTGAATTTCAATCCCGCACGAATCGCAGCCCAAGGGAAACTTACTCCCCTCATTTGCAACCCCAGCCTGAGCTGATGCCAACAGAAGTAGGGCTAAGGAAATAATAAAATTTCGTGACTTCCCTCTCGATCCTGAGCGCCTATTGCGAATCATTTCCTTGATATTCCCTTGAGAGTTGAAGACGAGACTCTGAGGTCAGTGCCGAGAAATTGACTGGCCATCTGAGTCTCGTCCTCAACTCTTCGGAAAAACTGAAAAGAAGTTGATTCGAATGTCGCCGTCCGACCTAAGTAAGGGCTCGGAAGCAGGCTACTTCGTGAGGAGAGCTATTCGATGAAGGAATCTTTTCTAAAACTGGCCTTGCCTGCTTACAGCTCTCCACCGCCCGAGAGCAACGAGGATGGAATGCACAGCCTGCTGGCGGATGAAGGGGCGAAGGAACATCCCCTTGCAGAATGATTCTCTGTTTGCGGATCGTCGGGTCAGGGATCGGGATCGCAGACAATAGCGCCTGAGTATAGGGATGCTTTGGTGACTGATAAAGCTCTTCTGCCTCTGCAATCTCGGCAATACGTCCCAAATACATAACGGCAACTCGGTTCGAGAGGTGCTCAACCACTTTTAGGTCGTGAGCAATAAAGAGATAAGTGAGACCAAACTCTTTCTGAAGATCCTGCATGAGGTTGATAATCTGCGCCTGAATCGACACATCCAAAGCAGAGACTGGCTCATCACAAACTAAGAGCTCTGGCTCCACAGCGAGCGCCCGCGCAATACAAATCCGCTGGCGTTGACCTCCAGAGAACTCGTGGGGATACCTTGAGACCGCATCGCGCCGCAACCCAACGAGATCCAATAACTCGTAGACGCGTTTCAGTCGAGCTTCTCTGCCAGGTCGGAGACTGTGAATTTCTAAGGGCTCAAGTAACAACTCTTCTACCGTCATACGAGGGTTCAGAGAAGCATAAGGATCTTGAAAAATGATCTGCATCGAACGACGCATCTTTCTCATCTCTTCTGTCTTGAGATCCAAAATATTATGACCCTTGAACATCACCTCTCCCGAGGTCGGCTCGATCAGTCGCAAAATACATCGCCCCAGGGTGGACTTTCCACAGCCTGATTCACCAACTAGCCCGAGAGTTTCCCCTCGGTACAAGTCGAAGCTCACATCAGAAACAGCCTTAACACTCTGTTTCTCACGGGAGAAAAAAGATGAATTGACCGGAAAGACTTTCGTCAAATTTTTAACGGAAAGCAGAGGCTTTTGTGGGTTTTGCATCGATCGCTCGCAGAGTCTCTTGGTTTTCTAGTTCAAACAGTTTTTACACAGCGGATAAAGTGATCGGAGCTTACTTCACGTAAGTCCGGCTCCTGGACGCGACAGCCTTCATCCGCGTATGTACACCGTTCTTGAAAACGGCAACCTTGTGGGAGTCGAAGCAGATCTGGTACCAAGCCGGGAATCGTGGTCAAGCGCTCCTTCTTGAGCTTTCCAGTGGGATCCTGACTCAAAACGGGGACACTTGCGAGTAAACCTTTTGTATAAGGATGCTTGGGTGAAGCGAATAAGGTTTTCACATCGGAACGCTCGACCACTTTTCCCGCATACATCACAACCACCTCATCAGCCATTTCAGCCACAACTCCCAGGTCGTGGGTGATGAGGATAATTGCCATCCCCAGTCGCTTCTGCAGATCCCGCAGCAGATCCAAAATCTGCGCCTGAATCGTCACATCCAAAGCTGTAGTTGGTTCGTCTGCGATTAATACTTGGGGGTCACAGCTAAGAGCCATCGCGATCATCACCCTTTGGCGCATGCCGCCTGAAAGTTGATGAGGGTAGTCGTAAAATCGCTTCTCGGGTGCAGGAATTCCCACTAACCGAAGCATTTCGATCGCTCGTTCTTTGGACTGTTGTGAAGAGACATTCCTGTGTAGTTCAATTGCTTCGCAAATTTGATCCCCAACCGTAAAAACGGGATTCAAAGAGGTCATAGGCTCCTGGAAAATCATCGAGATTTCATTTCCACGGATCTTTCTCATTTCTTTCACTGGAAGCTCGAGAACATTTTGTCCGTGAAACAGGATCTCCCCACCCACTACCTTTCCGGGAGGCGAAGCAATCAGTCTCATGATTGAGAGAGACGTCACACTTTTTCCACAACCGGACTCACCCACGATGCAGAGGGTTTTTCCTTTTTCTACCGAAAAACTCACGCCATCTACTGCACGAACTTCGCCTTTTTCTGTGAAAAATGAGGTCTGCAGATTTTTTACATCGAGAATCACGTCACTCATGGAGATCTCCCTGTTGTCGCACTACCTTCACGGGCAAAAATCATCTCAACATTACGCCACTTCACGCTCACGCTCCCTTGATCCGAGCTGGCTGACCATTTTCTGGGAACTCCCCAATCCGGATGTGGATCAGAGAACTCAAAACGAACCTTTTGTGGGTGACTGCCCCCCCGTGTCCACTCCAAAGCCTTTGGCCACTCTCTTTCGGCCTGAGACTCAATCCAATACTGATAAACCTCCTCCACGCTTTTGCGACCCGGACGTTTCACTCGGACATTGAGAATCCACTCTCCGCGCTCCGAACGAATCCATTCGAGGGGACGCTCAGACATCCCAGAAGTGATTGTGCCGTTTTGATCAGGACAAGGCACCTGTCCTAACAGAAGTGAGGAAACCCACTCAAGAGGGATCCCGGACCAAGTCTGATCTCCAGCTTGGAGAACCTTTCCCTGATTCACACCAGAATTTGTCCCACCCTGAATTTGATATTTTCCAGAACGCACCTGAATTCGAGCCTCAGTGCCGCCAAACGGATTCAACACATCCAGAGTGAATGGCCCATCCCGCTCCGCCTGAAACACGGCGGAGAACTGTCCTGAGGACTTTGGAGATTTTGCTTTCATCCAGAGGTCACCCTTCGAAGTGATCGACTTAGCCCCCAAACTACAGATTTGTTCCAAAACACTGCGCGCCTCTTGTAGTGTTCGATGGGAGCGATGATCCTCAGCGCGTCTTAGCGTGCTACAAGATACGAGAGAAAAGAGCGGCACGAGACAGATCAGTAATTGAAAAAGACGACCCATAGGCCGGGATTGTTCCTAATGAGTCACTCAAGATCAACGGAGAACCTTGGGTTAACTGAACAAATCCATTTCATGCACCCAGATTCAATCACTCAGACGCGGGAGCGCGCCCCTTACCCTTGGGGATTTGTTTCACGACTTCCAATCGAATGAGCTCCAGCTTTTCCTCTAACTTCTTTCGAGCTGCTTCATCCACCACGACCTGCACCGCTTCCTGGTACTTACGGGCGGCTTTCTCGCGCAGATTGTAACGAAGATAGGCGTCAGCGAGGTGCTCAAGAATAGTCGGCTCATTCGGGCTCAGTCGTGCAGCCTGCTCAAGCTGAATAATCGCTTCTTTAGTGCGTCCCCGGACATACAGGTGCCATCCCCAGCTATCCTGAATAAATCCATTATTCGGACGAAGCACCATCGCACGCTTCAAGAGCTTCTCGGCGTCATCCAAACGAGTTCCTCGAGTAGTCCAGGTGTAGCCAATGTAATTAAGCGCGTCGACATGATCAGGATTCACGGCGAGCACACGCTCCATCTTATCCAGACTTTTCTCGATCTCCCCTTTTCGATCGTAGAGGGTTCCCAGGTAATAGAGGAGTTTTTCGTCCTCCGAAAACAGAGAAACCCCTTTCTCTAATACTGTAACAGCCTCAAAGATATTTCCTACATCCTCTTCCAGGGCCGCTAAAAACAAGTAAAGGCCCAGAGTCCTGGGAGCACGACTCAATGCCCGCCTAACGACTTTGCCCGCTTCATCGGATTTGCCGACCTTCTTGAGCAGGTAAGCCGCATGAATGATCGAGTCTCCGAACACTTTAGAATCGATTGGGATCTCTTGGAACAATCGAATGGCGTCGTGAACTCTACCCATGTCCTCATACACATTGGCCAGGTAGTACTGAATTCGATCCGAGTCCGGATTGCGTGCTAAAACTGATTCAAATACAGACACCGCTCGATCATACTTCTTGAGCTCCGTGTAGATCAGCCCCAGCTTGACTCGGACGTTCAAGTCGTCCGGATCCTGTGCCTCGATCGCTTCTAGATAGGGTATGGCGTCACTGTATTTCTCGAGCTTAAGAAGTACGGTTGCAAGTCGCGAGGCAGCTGCAAGGTCTTGGGTTGAATCATAAACCTCTGCATAGACCTTTGTCGCAAGCTCTAACTTACCTGCCTCTTCATACATAAAGCCCAGGGTCATCCCAACCTGACTGAACCCAGGCTTAAGATCCATGGCTTTGCGATATGCCTTTGCGGCTTCTGACTTTTTTCCAGATTTTTGCTCTATTCGACCGAGATAGTACCAGGCGAGGGCAGACTCCGGGTCGCGCTTGAGAAACGCACGAATCAACTTTGACGCTGCCTGAGGTCGATCGCGGTCTAAATCCAATTGCGCGCGATAAATCAAGGCCTCCTCATGAGTCGGATCCAGCTTGAGAATCCGATCATACTCTCTTTGAGCAGAATCCATATCTCGCAAAGAGACGTAAAGACCCGCCAGCATCAGTCGAGAGTCAACATTGTCGACTTCAACGGAAAGCGCCGCTTTGCAACTCTCCATCGCCTCAGACATCATGCCTTTTTTCAAATATTCATTGGCGAGTCGGTTATGGATCAGTGCTGATTTGGGATCATAAAGCAAAACCAGCTTGTACTCTTCGATGGCGCGATCGGAGTTTCCCTCTGCCGCATACGCACCCGCGAGACTAAAATGATGAATGGCCAATGCCTTTGGATCAGTGAGTTTCTGGGCTGAAAACTCTTTTGCGCCCCCACTCTCAAGAGCCCGGGCCATGGACTCATCTGTCCCGAGCCAACGACCAGGCCCTGCGCTCTCTCCTCCGAGGAGGCCCACGTCTTTCGAAAAGCTAGCACATCCACCGATCAAAAAAGTCCCCAAGAGAACCACCGCTGGAAGAAGAGCGTACAGACTGCTTTGCGGCATGCCCGATTGCTTTGCATTTTGCTCGACTCGATTTCGATTCCTGCAAGCTCGCCCCATAATCCTCCTCGATTCCTCACCGTATTGATCGACCGGATGAGCTCAGAGCTTTAAGGGTTTCCCGCACAGTCGGCGGATCAGCCCAGTTGAAAGCCCCATAAAGGTGGGGTCGTGCAAATGTTGGAACACTCCGTGCAATGGGCTTACACAACGCTTGCTTTTCCTGACGCATTCAGGCAGGTCACGGCAAGCCGCGGCAAACCACAACGCATAAAGTCAAAGTCGCTTCCAGTGCCTCTCTTGACTTTAGCGCAGTGAGTTGCTATCCGGCGAATGGGTCTTAGTTGACACGTGGTGTTAAACCGAACGCGTTTAACGGAAGACACAGGGTAACGAGTTTAAATCAGTGCATCTCGCTTCCGATATAAGCAGCCCGGACTGGCTGATTATATGAAGAGGCAATCAAGAGACGGTTCAATCCGTGTAGGGGGAAGAGGTATGAAGGAAACGAAAATCATTAAGCGCTACCAAAATCGCAAACTCTACGACACCCATGAGTCCAGCTATGTGACCTTGGACGAAATTGCGAAAATGATTCGCAATGGTGAAGAGCTGCGTGTGATCGACAATAAAACGAAGAACGACATCACTGCTTCCACTCTCACCCAGCTGCTCTATGAATCCGAGAAAAAGTCGAAGACCCAACCTTCCGTTGAGCTTCTGAAAGAAATCATTCGCCACGGCGATGGTTCTTTCTCTGGTTTCATCCAAGCAAAAGTGGGTTCGGACTTCGCCCGTTTTGACGATATGGCCACCACTGGATCCGTGAGCGCCAACAACTTGGCAACCAGCTTGAACCAGTAAGAAAAAATTGTTTTTTCTAAAAATCTAAGACCAGCGGGTTTGCAGCTGACGTCCTGATCGTTACACTCATAGTTATGAAACGGTCGACCCTCTGCAAAGTCGCTGGTTTTTTTTCGTCCATCCCTGCCCTCAGTCTCATCCTGATGATACTTGCCCCGATTGGGGCCAAAGCAGCGACAGACCCAGGAAGCACTCCCAAAGCATGGGGACAACAATCTGGATGGATCTCCTCCGTCGGGAACGAGGAACCAACTGCAAAAAAATCAATCGCTCGTCGGACCTATCTCAATCCCGCACCGTTCACCCCAGGATCCCAGAACCTTTCGATCGACGTTGGTCAAGTGTTCCTCATGGGGGGACTCTCGGACCGATATAGCGACAGTATCGGATCCCAGCTCCACTACACCTTCGGAGTGAGCGAGATGTTCGGATTTGATGCGAGCGTCGGGTACTCCGCCCATTCGGATGGTGCGTTCTCAGTCGGTTCAATGCTGACCGGCCTTCGAGTGAACCTCGCCTGGTACGACAAGGTCATCCCTTACTTCATCGCTGGACTTGGTTTTTATCGCCCAAGCTTCGACGTCGATAATAGCCCGACATCCATTTCGTCTCTTCTCTTCGGACTACACGCTGGCCCCGGAGTAAATCTGGAGCTGACACGCAACCTTTTCTTTGGCGCCTCTCTCACTTTCCATGACATCTTTGGCACCCAAAAAATGAGCCCATCCGGCCAGCTCTTTGATGTGGATGGAACCTTCACATCATTTTTTCTCACCGCAGGCGTCACCTTTTAAGGTTTTTCCTATCTCGAGTGCTCAGCTATCGGTCGGAGAGCTTTCCTGAATCAAGGCTTCCAATTGAGCGGAGTCTGCGACGTACTCTTTCGCGCAAAAGTCGCAATGGATCACCGCTTTTCCTTGAGTCTCCTGAATCGAACGCAGCTCTTGAGCGCCGATCAGTAAAAGTGCTCTTCGAACCCGATCCCAGGAGCAATTGCAGGTCGCAGACAACGCACGAGTCTCAAGAACGTGAAACGGTGAGGACTGCATTAGCGGAGCAATCAAACCGACTGGGTTCGGATCAGCAGCGAGGAGCCCCTCAATTTGGGGAAGTTCTTTGAGATGACTTTCAATCAGGCGAACTTCTTCGTCGGATGCGCCAGGAAGTGCCTGGATCAGAAACGCACCCGCTTCAGTCACCTTTCCCGACACAGGATCCACAACCACCGATAACCCCACAGCAGACGGAACCTGCTCGCTCTGAGCCCAGTAGTAGGTCAGATCCTTTGCTAAATGACCGGTCACCAATGGAACTGTTCCAATGTAAGGCTGCTGGCCCTCTGCACCTTTGGTCCGCAAAACCGACATCAAACCATTGCCCCAAGGACCCTGCCCCACTTCGGACAACCCTCCGGACTCTCGTTCGACCAGGTATCCTCGAACCGTTCCGTCGGGATACGCGTCGACCAAAGTTTGAGCAAAACGACCCTGACTCTGAATATTCAGGTTCACCCGCTCACCCTGCTTGCAATAAGACGCAATGAGAAGGGCCCCCAAAGTCGCCTCACCCAAAGCACGGGTGCACTCGGGATTCAACCGATGCAGCTCCGATATGTACTGAACCAAACCACGAGCTTCAATTCCCACGGCTCGTACATTCCCATGCGTGCTAATACCCTTTACCCAGGATCCCATCGTCGAGGTCGTCATACCCGGCCCTGTTACCACTTCCGGTGCAACGTTTGTCAAAAAAGTTGCCCTTCTGACACTCGGCATTGTATCGGCCAACCAGCTTAAAAAACCTTTCACTTGCCCACTCTGGCCAAGGAGATTTTTCGATGAGACTTTGGAACAGCCTTTTCACTCAGTCGATCCGCACGCTCTCCGTGCTTTTCTCAGCTGTATTGGCGTCGACCTCGATCGCTCAAGCCAGCGACGGCTTCCACACTCGACACATGATCGAAGTGGGCACAGGTATGGAAGGAGCCATCGGAAAAGACTCTTTCGGAATTCTTTTGAGAGTGGGCTACAGCTACAACCGTTTGGCTGAAGACTCACTCCCCGGTGAAATCACTGGACCCGAGCAACTGATCTGGGCCCACTTTTCTGGAGACTTCTCCATTTCTCCATGGGGCGATCCAAATGCTGGCTTGCCCTACATGAATATTCACTTCACTCCAGTGAAGAACTCACTTGAGATCATTCGGGACAATGGCGACGCTATCATGGGCGAACTTCGCGCGCTCCCGATTCAGATCAAGCGCGATATTCGAATCGACCAGAATGCCATGGTTAAAGTCAGTCTCGCAGGAGTTCAGTTTGGCCTCACTCGATTTCAGTCCGACCAAATGGCTTTGATCGCACAAGTGGCGGTCGACCTTTTGGGTTACAAAATGTCTTCGTACGTGAGCGAGAGGGGTGCTTTTCACGGTGGTCACATCGGAGGAATCGCAGCCGAAGGGGGCGCAGCCTACTTAGTGAACGAAGACTTCCTGGTCCGACTGGTCATTGGGGGCGAGGCCGACCTCAACCTCGGTGGCAACCAAGGTGGCGGGTTCGCAGTGAACTCGGATCTGGCTGCTTATGTCGCATTGAAAGCAGACCTCTATCGATTCCTCCAGCTCTTCCTGAAGCTCACTTATTTTGGAAACTGCAATAGCGCCAACTCCTATGGTTGCGATGGTGCGGCCCAGCTGATTGGTGGAATCACTGTTCTATTCTGAGTAAGGCTTCTCTCGGACAAGCTTTCCTCGTAGAATGGAGTTTGTGAAGACCATTAAAGGCCTCAATCTCCATCCTGCAAAAAAACGAATCGTACTGATCGCCCACGACCACCTCAAACCCATGATGGTGGAGTGGGCGAGTCAGCATTTGAGGGTCCTCAAGAAGCACCAGCTATTCGCGACCGGAACCACCGGTAAACGCCTTCGCGACGAACTCGGCCTGGATGTTCACTGCTTCAGAAGCGGTCCACTCGGGGGAGACCAACAAATCGGGGCCCGTATCGTAGAAGGCCAGATCGATTTGGTCATCTTCTTTTGGGACCCACTCGAAGCCCAGCCGCACGATGTAGATATTAGAGCCCTGCTTCGTGCAGCCGTGCTCTATAACATTCCTATGGCAAGCAATCGGGTAACCGCTGACTTCCTACTCTCCTCCCCCATGATGAAACGTGCGTTTCGAGCGCCCGCCGACCCACGTGTGGGATGACCCTAATTGGCTCATGAGCCTGCTAGCTCAGGGCTGGGCGATACTGAGACGCATGAGTTTGATCGATGGAAAGCTCATGCAGCCAAACATACCGCAGAAAGTAGCCATCTCCGCATCTGCAGTCATGTACAAAGCTCCGTCGTGAACGATGGTTGCGTATACTTGATCACTTCCCCCCGACATCCAGTCTGAGAGCCGCTGGATCCCAAGCCCCTCTCCCGCATACTTGAAGAGTTTAAAATGGGTAGAGGAGGTCGAGTGATAAGCCATGAAATAGAGCTCATCATTGAACACGGTGAGTCTCACAGGATAATCAGCTGAAGCCCCCGACCCCACCACGTCCGAGAGCGTCTCAATCTGGTTTGTCGTCGGATCAAGTCTCATGAGTTTGATCCCTCCAGACGCACTCTTTCCACCGAAATAAAGATGATCTCCCATCACCACCAGCTCCGACACCCCGTCATTCGCACTCGACGCAGCCAACTGACTGACTTGAGTTAACGTGTTCGAACTAGCGCGATAACTGTAGATCTTGGTGTATCCCGATGAATTCAAAGCCGTGAAGTAAAGCTGATCACCGAGAACGCGAAGAGATCTCGGATCCTCATTTTCGGTACTCACTCGGTAATTTGTCACTTGGGTGATCACATTTGAGGTCGCACTATACTTATAAAGCCGTGTCCTTAAACTCGCATTCAATGCACTAAAGTAAAGCTCCCCATTATAGACTGCGAACTCCTTCGGACTATCGTTCGCACTCGATCCATTTAGGTTAGAGACCTGGACAATCGAGGATCCATCATAACGAAAGAGCTTTGATTGGGAGCCGTTCATTGCTGAGAAATACAAAGCGCCCGAATAAACCGTTGGATAAAGAACTCCATCTGATCCGCTCGGGTTGATATTGGAAACCTGTACGATCTGTCCCCCCGATATCTTAAGGAGCTTCTCAAACCCACCTGCATTCCTCGCTACAAAGTGGACTTGATTATTAAAAACCACCAGGTCCAGAGGAGTGTCATTAGTGGTATTGAGATCCGAGATCTGAGTGAACTTAGTTCCATCGTACTGAAAAAGTTTTAAGTTTCCAGCCGCGTTGAGAGCACTCAAATAGAGCACTCCACCGTGAGACACCCACGAGTGCTCTGTAGAGGAAAAGTCACTCTGATCAGCTGCTCCCTTCGTATTGGAAATCCGAGCCAACTGGTGGCGCCTTAAGGGTACTTCCCCGTCCTCACCATTCACTTGTACCAATAGGTTTTGAAGACTGGAGCCGATCACACTCCGGAGAAAACTAAACGAGAAAGAGTTTCCACTTCCGGTAGTGCAATTGGCAGCAACACCGTCCGCGATCGAACAGGCACTAATCGGATCATTGCCCGTTCCCGAGACCGATACAGAGGTCGATGAGTCGAGTAAATTAGTCATCGTCTCAACTTGAGATGCGAGGGAAGCAGTCGAAGTCGTCACTGGTGAGCCCCCCGATCCAGAGACCGAGAGATTCAACGCCGTACCCAAGGGCACCGCTGCATCCGATGAAAGGGATAGAAGACTCGAGTCATGAACCACACTCGTGTAAGCAGTCGATGCGTAGGATGAAACGAGATCTACATAACTTTGATCCAAATTGTAGGTCTGAGGAACGAGAGTGGAAGTCCCTCCTCCCGTACCTCCCCCACTGGAGGTTCCAGATGATCCACCTGAAGCGGATCCAGAACCTGTAGATCCTCCCCCACTCGTCGAGGACTCATCACCATCCGCCTCCTCCTCGACGCGAGTTATAGTCATTTCAGGATCATCGGGAGAAAGACAAGCCGATGAACTCAAAAGGGCACAGACGGAGAGAAATGTGTAGCCTGTACTAACCTTCATCGTTCCATCTTCAGTATCTATCTAAACAAATACAATTGCGCCTCCCTAGACCCATTTGTGTCATGGGTGTGAATCCAAAGCGATTCTGTCCTCGCTTAATTCCGAAGCGAAAATGTCCCAAGTATTGAGAGGTAACTCCCTGTTCTGATTGTCTCTTTCTATCTCAAACAGAGGAGGGGGATAGCAGGA
>Ga0169931_10011564_pt1 | contig 12406 bp, 11 predicted proteins | sample Kivu_15m_20L_FD_129675 | JGI IMG/M metagenome (GOLD analysis project Ga0169931, IMG submission 129675) | Freshwater microbial communities from Lake Kivu, Western Province, Rwanda to study Microbial Dark Matter (Phase II) - Kivu_15m_20L... | ecosystem: Environmental > Aquatic > Freshwater > Lake...
ATTAGTGTTAATATATTCATCTTGTAAATTTATGCCTAGTTACTTAATCAACAAATATTAGATGAACACAACTCTTCCTCTGCATTCAAGCATGCCTAATAGTTCTTTGCCAGAAGAAGGTTTAAACACAAAAATTAATAATCAAATCAATTTTTCTAATCCAGTTCCTGTCCATCCTCCTCCACCTAGCGAGTCATATACATTTAACAAAAAATTATTTCATTTACCGATGGTTTTATTTAGTAGAGAGTCTATTTATCGGGGTTTGATCGAGTCTTTTGCGGTAGATGTGCCCTCCTGCCTTGCTGCCGCCACGCGCAATAAAACATTTTTCTTGGAGACGATTTTTGAGACTCTAATGAATAATTTTATTGTTTATGCAACTCCAAGTATCACTAAGTTAATAGCAGGGGCCCGATCTAAGGCTATCTTCAATGGCTCTGCTGGACAGTATTACAACTATATGCTTTTTAATCGAGCTGATCTGGATAATAATGAAAATTTCGACAAAGCGCGCAATCGAATTCTAGAAGATGAGGTCTCAGATAACGAAACTATGCTTGGAATTTTTGGTAATCGAGGGGGCATGCCTAATGAACGCACTGCTCAAATCCAGCAAATAAAAGACTTCATGGAAAACTATAAAGCGAATGATATACTTCGCGAAAAAATTCTTCAGTTAAAAGATGATGTAATAAAAGCTCAATCTTGGGTAGAGGGTATGTATTGGGGATTTATTCCTCTTGCTCGCAGATTGTTTCGTAAGTATGTTTTGAACCAAGATAGATTTACTGGGACACTTGCTTATCTGAGCAATGAAGACAACAACAAACTCGGTAATGAAAAGGGTTTTAGCTTTAAGCAGATACTTGGCACTTTCGTTTCAATGTCGCTAACGCCTTTTTTGGTAAATGGTTTTCTTAAGCTTATAAAAGATCCTGAGTTGCTCGCTAATAGCTTGTTTGTGCGCAAGCTAAAAGATGAAATGGATACTAGTCATGGCTTCCACCCTAAATTAGGCTTGTTTATTAGCTCCGGTGAGTTATCGTTTTTGATTTCTCGAATTTTTAATGCGCAAGATATGTTTGAGATGCTGGAAAATGTTCTAGAGTTTTTTACATCTGCAGGCTCTTTGCTTTTTGGGGACAGAGTTACAAATGGAGTCTTCGCTAAAAGTGCTGATGCTAAGCTCGCTCAAGAGTTTAAGACCAAGCCCGGCATTCTCTATGAGCAAAGTAAAGCTAAGCCAGGAAGCCTGGTAGAGTTTTTTGATTCGGTGTTTCCGCGCGCGTCTAAATATGTCCAAGTGCTCTCAAAATGTCTAGGGAACAATGATCTAATAAAGAAAGCTTCTCAAGAATATAGTAAGGTCTTTTATAAAGGTTTTGCTACTCATGGCTTGCTTACTTTTGGAGCTAATATGCTGATTAACTTGGTTACACGCTTGCGGGTCAAAAGTGCCATGAAGTCATAAATAAGATATAATTTTTTCCGTGTTGTGTAATTTTATTGTTATCTATATTTTAGCGACATTAGCAATAGGGCTTTTTGTAAGTAAGTTTATAAAAAACCCTGAAGATTTTGCGCTCGCTGGTAAGCGAATGCCAGTTTTTATCACAGCTTCAGCTCTTTTTGCTACTTGGTTCGGGTCTGAGACCATTATGGGAGCGAGCTCTGAGTTTATCGAGCATGGTTTACTGGGTGTGATAGAAGACCCTTTTGGAGCGGCTTTATGCTTACTTTTGGTAGGAATATTTTTTGCAAAGATTCTTTATAATATGAATCTAATTACCATGGGCGATTTATTCGCTAGGCGTTATGGTCCTCAAGCTGAAATCATTTCATCTTTTTTTATGATCCTTGCTTATTTCGGCTGGACATCCGCTCAGCTAATTGCTTTTGCTCTTGTACTCAAGTCAGTGAGCGGTTTAGATATAGATGTCGGTATTTGGCTCGCGGGGCTTTTGGTGCTGATCTATACCTATGCTGGTGGAATGTGGGCGATTACTATTACAGATTTTGTGCAGACTTTAATGATTATTATCGGCTTGGTGTTTTTGACTAATAAAATAGTCGGTGATGCTGGAGGATTGGTCTCTGTTGTAATCCAAGTGCCTAGTGGGTTTTGGGACTTTGTGCCCAATCCGGAACCTCAAAAAGTCATAGATTATTTAACAGCATGGATAACTATAGGTCTCGGTTCTATCCCTCAGCAAGATATTTTCCAAAGAATAATGTCGGCGCGCTGTGATAAAACCGCTGTCAGAGCTTGCGTTATAGGAGCCCTTATGTATTTGAGCATAGCTTTTATGCCGCTTTTAATTGCTCTTGCTAGCCGTCAGCTTTATCCAGATATTGCCAGCGGTGATTCCCAGACTATTATTACTGACACAGTCATGCGTCACGGTGATTTGTGGATGCAGATCATGTTTTACGGAGCTTTATTATCAGCGATCATGAGCACTGCGAGCGGATCGATTCTAGCATCGGCAACCCCGCTTGCAGAGAACGTTTTCAAGCCTCTTCTTAAGAACATCACCCAAAATCAACTTTTGGTTTTGATGAGGATTTCGGTGGTTATAATGACTCTTTTGGGTATTTGGTTAGCGACTATCTCGGAAAGTATTTTTGTGCTGGTTAGCGAGTCTTCTGCACTTAGCTTGGTGACATTGTTTGTGCCTTTTATCGGAGCTTTATGGTGGAAGAGTTCTAATGCTCTTGGAGCTATTCTTTCTATGATTTGTGGATTTACAGCTTGGTTTATATTTAAGAGATTTGATTTTATGATTTTAGGAGTTTATATAAACCGCACTATGGGAGCTTTTGCGGTGAGTTTTATTGCTATGTGTGCTGGTATTTTATACGAAAAAATCCAAGACTTTAGAACTGCTCCAAAAATCTCTGATCACCATTAAACATCATTCTAATATCGTTAATTTTATATTTAAGCATGGTAAATCTATCCAGACCCAGTCCAGCCGCGAATCCTGAATAGGTCTGTGAATCTATGCCAGCCATCTCTAGTACATTAGGATCTACCATCCCGCAACCCATCAATTCTAGCCAGCCTCTACCGCCGCAAGTGCCGCAGCCCTGTCCTTTACAAAAAACACACTCTACATCCAGTTCAGCAGAGGGTTCTGTAAATGGGAAAAAATCCGGTCTAAATCTAGTCTTCACCTCGGTCCCAAAAAACTTAACCAAAAACTCATTGAGCACCCATTTCATATGCCCAAAATTCACATCTTTATCAATCATCATCACCTCTAGCTGATGAAAAAAAGGCATTTTTCTAGGGTTCACTTCTTCATTACGATAAACCCTGCCGTGCCCAATAATTCTAAAAGGTGGCTTGGTTTTTTCCATGGCGCGAATTTGTATCGAAGAAGTGTGAGATCTCAAAAGCAGTTCAGGACTGATTTTGGTATAAAAAGTATCTTGCTCGTCGCGCGCAGGGTGATCTTCTGGAGTATTTAGAGCAGTAAAATTATAATAAGTAGTTTCTATCTCAGGACCGTCTACTAAGCTAAAACCCATGTTTTCAAAAATCCCTACAATGCTCTCTGTGACTTGAGTTAGCGGATGCACTGCTCCTAAGCTCGTGCCTAAGCCAGGAAGAGAAGGATCGATTTTTTCTTTTTCAAGCTTAGCATTTAGCTCTTGAGTCTCAATTGCTGACTTGGTTTCATCTAGCGCGCTCTGGATAGTGTTAGTAGTTTCGTTTATGATTTTCCCGAATTCAGGTTTTATTTCAGCTGGTACATCTTTCATCTGACGCTTAAGAGAGACTAATAAACTTTTATCTCCGAGATATTTGATACGGCTGTCATTGAGCTCGTTTGAGGTTTTGCAGTTTTTAAAATCCGCAAGCGCTAAGGTTTTTAGATCTTCTAACTGTTTTTTTAGCTCGTTTATAGATATTGTCGCGCTTGGTGGGTTCTGCATAAATGCAATTTTAGCAGATTTTATTATGTGAGCGTAGATACTCCGCGCCAGCCCTTACACCAAGCGAATTATATTCTTCTGTCCATCTATCTAGCTCGCTCCAATCTGCTTCAGATTTATCTTTCCAAAGTCTCAAAAAACTTTTTCGGCTCGCCCCAAGCATAATCGGCAAGCCAAATTCGCTTTTGATCTTCGGAATTAATTCAATTAGCTCGAGGCTATGCTTCAGGTTTTTACCGAATCCCAATCCTAGATCAAGTATCAAGCGCGATTCATCGATGCTAAATTTTTTGCAAGCTTTTATGCTCTCATCAAAAAATCGCCTCAAATCCTCTTCCAGCCCGCCCTCAGCATCATAAAAGTCATCAGGAATTTCACTGGCTTTTAAGCTAGGGGGCACGCCGCCTTTAGAGTGCATCCCTATTAGCTTTACGAAGCTCTCGGCGTGCTCTGCGACTTGATAGAGTAGGTCTGGGTTTTGCAAGCCTGTTACATCGTTTATGTAGTGAATTGAAGAGCTGTGGTAAAGGGCGTTTTTTATGGTTTCGGGCTTAGAACTGTCTAGGGATAGAGGTTTGCTTAGATTATAATTAAGCAAAAAATCTTTTAGGCGGGACCATTCTTGTTTTTGGGTGATAATATCAGCGCCAGGTCGGGTAGATTCAGCTCCGATATCGATCACATCAAACCCTGTGTTTATAAGGTTTTTAGCTTTTTGTAAAAAAAAATCTAAATTACAATTATTTTCTGCGCCATCAGAAAAAGAATCTGGCGTGAGATTTAAAATTCCAAAATTTATTAGCACCAAGTAAAATTTTACTTGTTTTTGTTTGATAGGTGCGAGCTAGTTATCCCCAGTCCAAACACTCCTAGCGCCACGGTTGTAAATATCGGATGCGCTTTTACGAAGTGAGTAAACTTTTGGCAGAGATTCTGGAACTGGTCTTGCGCGGCTCTTGACTTGATTGCTCTTCTCAAGCTACCTAATTCAGCGTCTCTCTCGACTTCTTCTTCAAATATAGGGTTATAAACCATAAAAACTCCCTTAGTTTTAATCGTCTTTGATTTTGGTTAAATGATTTTCTAAAAACCTAGTTTTTAGAAAACCTTTAATGGTCATAAAGTCATTATTCCCATTTTTTTGGTGTTTTAACCTATATCCATAAAAAGCAAGGAATTATGCGGATTTTATATATTTACACATTGATTTTTGGCTTTTTTAAAACCTTTTTTGTAATCGCGTGAATTCTTTGAAATCGCGAGAATTCTTTGAAATCGCACTAAATCTTTGAAACCGTGCGAACTAGTCTATACACCCATTGCCAAAGGTACTTGCCCCCGCCGCGAAGGCCTTTCTGAGTAGGTCCAGTAAATCTGCTGGGATGTTTTCAACGGCAAGAGGGTTTAGATTTTTGGAGCGAGCGTGTTCGAGGATTTTTGAGATAGATACGGCAATTCCCATGCGCGGAACGGCGGCATCGTTTCTGCGAGCCAGTAAGAGATCTCTTTGGGCTGGGTCGTTTTGCATTAGCTCCTCGAGCTGGACTTTTTTAGGATTAGATACTCGGTAATCTTTTATGAAGGCAATAAAATTCATGGTGTCTTGCTGAGCTTTTAAAAACTTAAGTATAAGCAAATCGTCTCCAGAGCGGTAATTGGGGTTAGTTGCTTTTTCGATGATCGCGTGGGCGCGCCGGTAGCACTCCTGATCCGCTGTCATAATGCCTTTTTCAAGCGAGCTGATCATGTGTGATAGTAATCGCCATTCTTGGGAATCATCGTTTAGGTGATAAAAATGCTTGATCCATTCAGTGCAAGTTTTGCGAATAGTGCCAGCTTGAGCGGCGAATTTTTCGGTGCAGTTCATCAGCTGATCAAAACCATAAAAAGACACGTGATTCCCGCCCAGCAAGCTAAACATAGCGGCATAAGGGATAGCACGAATATCACCAAGAATTTTGACGATTTGGTCTGCAGGGAGTTTTTCAGCGAATAAATCTAGATTATTTTGGTAATTATCATCACTAAGAAGTTCTTTTATTTGAGCGCCTGAGCGGGATGTAGGTCTGCTTGCAATATTAAATAAATCGAGGTAGATTAGCGGCGATTTTATTACATGTCTAAAATAATTTCTCAAGCACTGCTCATCACTAATTTTGTTGTCATCATCTAGATCTAGCCCAAAAACCTCTGTGCGTAAGGATTTGCGCAGAATCTCGACTGCTCGCGACATTGATTCTGAAAAATCAAGATTTAGTAAATAAGCCGAAGCGAAGAAGTTTTTCTCTAGAGCAAATTTTCTAACGGCGATTTCGGTTACTCCGTGAATAAAATCTTGAATCGCTTGGCGGGTCCTTAGAGCAGAAGCTAGCTGTTGAGCTCCGCCTCCTTGTAGAGTGCGTTCGTAGTAAGGAATAGAACCCACTGGCAGAGTGCACTTGACGGTGTTCTGGAATTCTAGTCCTCCACCGCGCTCGACAGGCTCGCCCCAACCATCAAAATTAACCATGCGAATGCGATCGAGCCCAAGTTTTTCTTTTGCAAGTATCCAAAGATCCTTGTCAAATTCTTCTGAAGCGAAGAATTTTTTAAATCTATCTAGGGATTCCGTGATCACCAAATGCTCTTGGGAACTAGGTTTTAGCTGACTGACTAAATCTTGCCAAGATTGCAAATGCTCAGTTTCTTGATAAAGAGAATCTTTTAGATAAGCATTAAATATCTCAGCTACTATCAAGTCTAATTGCTTAGAACGGAACATTTCCCACTGTGAAGCCATAAAACCGTTTTGTTTACCGCTATCTGATGGTCCGCGCATTTTTATAAACTTGCCGTTTTGAGCGACTAGGTAATGATGCCAAGCTCGGTTACTAAGAGCATCGATGGTGACTTTATAGGAGTTTCGCAGGTCTGAAATCTGCTCGGTGAGCGGGACTATCTCGAGTCTGGATTGGGGAAGATCGGTTTTGGTTCCGGGCTCAAACGCTTTTATGATCTTGGAAATAACTAGTACATTTAGCATATCCTCAAAGCTAGTGTTCATGCTGATAATTTGGCGTTTTATTGCTCCCAGTTCACTGAGCTCGAGTAGATCAAAACTTTGTTCGAGTTTTTTGCGGATTTTTTCTGGATGAGAGCCACTTTGAAGTGTAATTTTGTTTTTTAGCATTCCATAATTAGCACTGGATTTTTGAAGGCTAATTAAAAAGCTTTTGGCAAGCTCGGGATCAAGATCTTTAGAGAGAGCAATTTTTTCGTCGGTAAAAATATATTGTGTTTTTTGATCACAACGACCTGGAAAGATGGCCGTTAAATACTTAGTCATCAAAGCCAATGTATCAGCTCCTTGGCGCGTATGACCGTGGGATCCAAATCCACCAAATATATGGGCGCGCTTAATAATCAGATCGATTTCCTTGGTGTTAACCTGTTCTTTATTAGCTCTAATTAATTCAAGTGGGTATATTAGATCTTTTTCTATATCAAACTCCTCAAATATCTCAAAATGTTTAGAGTTGATTTCTTCCAAGTTCGGTACAGAATCTAGTACATAATTAATTTTGTTTAGGATTGCATATTCGATAACTATTCTGTAAGCCTGGTGTTTATGAGGTATTGAGGGGTTTTGATCAATGATTTCATCGTATAATTTTTTGAATTCGTTATCTCTAAAAAATGTTTTTGTAGGTAAGCTTGGATCGTTAGTAAAATCATCACTCAAACTCTGCCACAGCTTCATTATGACTTCTCTATATCTTAGTAAAAAGTAGATTCGCTCGTTATAAATCGCATTGAGGTGTATTTGTTTAGTTACAGTCGGATTTCCATCGATGTCCCTTGCTACCCAGCTATGTATTCTAAAAAATTTAGGATTAATTCTAAAGTCATTGCCCAAATATTTTTTTAACTCTTGTTCAAGTGCTTGAAGCTTCAAAGGGACTATGTTCCAGGCTTCTTCGATGTTAGATAAAAAATTAACAGATTCATGATAAGGCGTCAAAACTTCTTCGTTATAAGGTTTTGCACGTACCATGTGGCTCACGCTTAGGCTAATATCCTCGATAATATCTGCTACCGCTGATTCCAGAACACTTCCATTAGGATCTTTCGAAACATTTTCCCAGTCGCTAGGATCCAGTCTAAGAGACATTTTCTCTACTGCGCTCACCATGTTTTTGATGTGATTGATGTAGTCAGGCTGAATCCCTGCTGTGGGGTGAGCGGTCAAAACCAGGTTAGCCGAAAAATCTTTTGAGAAGACTTTTTCAAGATCTTGTTCTTGTAAGATGCGAGCGCGAATGCTCTCAATCAGCCTTTTCATCAGCAGTCTATCCGGATCTATCGCTTGTGGATTAGTTACTTCTGCGCTAGCTGTGCTTGATTGATTAAGCAATAAATAGGCTTCAAGTATCCATGAAAACTGCTTGCTGGCTTGGTTAGAATTTTTATCAAACAGTCTAAAAATTATTTCTTCGATTTTTGTGAAGTCTCGCGAGGAATAGAGCTCTCTTCGAAACTTACTTATGGTATCAATAACTTCAAGAGCTAGCGTGCGCCTATCTTCTAGGCTGTTAGCCAGGTTATTATCGTTGCAAATACGATCAAAAACTTGCTTGCCAATAATCTTGCCGATAGTGCGGTACAAAGCTCTTACCGACAAGTCTATTCCTAGAGTTTTATTATTGTCTTTAGCAATGGACACTTACTATAATTTTATCAGTGAATTTACTGATAATCCGATTTCCCAAAAAAAATATGCTGAAATTAGCTCTATATGCAGAATTTTACTAGTATTGGCAATTTGGATTTACTCAAGCAAACCTATAAAAATATCGCAGTTGTCGGTGCGCGTCGAGCATCTGTCTTTTCCCAAAACATCGGCTATGAGCTTATAAAGCATCTGGCGCGCTTCGATTGTAATATAGTCAGTGGTTTGGCTTATGGCATAGATAGCACTGCTCATAAATCCGCTTTGGATAATGGTTTGGACACTATTGCAGTTTTGGGTTGTGGAATTAATAATTTCCCTGAGCAAACGGGTAACCCCTCTCTAGCTCGTCGTATCCAATCTCAGCCCTCGAGCCTCATTATTAGTCAGTTTGAGCCTAATTGCCCAGCTTCGAAATTTAGTTTTCCTTTGCGCAATAAAACTATTGCAGAGATAAGTTTTTGCGTGATCGTGATTCAAGCTGGAGCTGAAAGTGGCTCTCTGATTACTGCTACTTGGGCTCACAAATTAGCCAAAAAAATTTTTGTTATTCCAGGTCAGTTTTTATCAGATAGTTTTGCGGGAAATAATTTGTTGCTTTCAAGTGCCTTGGCTGAGCCAATTATAGATCTCGAATCCCTCGGCTCTCGGTTAGAACTAGTACCTAAGCCACCCAAAACTTATCAGTGCACGCTTTTAAGCCCTGTAGCTCAGGCGATTTTATCAACACTTAGTCTTGAGCCTATAAACATAGAAGAGCTTATTAGTAAAACAGCTCTTGATTATGCGCTTGTCTCTAAGCAATTAAGCATGCTTGAAATCCAAGGTTATATAAAACGTTCTCCAGGAATGCTTTTTAGCCGAAAGTCTTAGCGAACAAATCCTTGTAAGCTCTCACGCCTTCGCTTTCGGTTTCCACTTGAGTGTTCATTGAAGCAAAAATAAATACTCCGTGACCTACTCTTTCTTGAGTGCCATCTAGAGCAAGTGTAGCTCCGCTCACAAAGTCAATCACTCTCTGGGAGACATCTCTATCGAGGTACTGAAGATTTACGATAACTGATTTTCTATCTTTTAGGTGGTTTACGATTTCTAAACTATCACCAAAAGATCTAGGCTCTACAACTACGATATTTAGCTGTCCTGCGCCTGGTTGAACTAATTGGAGTGGGGCTGGTCTTGCCATAGAGATTGGAGCTTGGTCCATCGGCTCGAGGTGCAAAGCTTCTCCTTTTGATTTTTTACCAAAAACTGTATCCATCGCCGCTTCAAATCCTTGCATCTTAGTAAAACCTTCCTCTTTTTTAGTTGTATCTGCGTTCGCCATAGTAGTCAAGCGTCTTTTGACTTCAGGTCCTGGTGGTGGAATTTTGTAACTATCTTCTACCTGGAATAAATCATCGAACCCTTCATTGACGATATTTTCGTCTGGTCCCATCCAAAGGTTTTTTATTTTAAACAATCCCATTTCTTTTTTGATCTCCTCTAATCATCAAAAAGTACCCTGCCAAGACGAATCATCGTTGATCCATATTGACTAGCGAGCTTGTAGTCATCACTCATTCCCATTGACAACTCTGCCAAGGAGACGGATTGAGATGACTCCAGTTCCTTTTTTAATTGACGTGTTTGCTCAAAAATAGTTTCATTTTTTTTTGCATCTTGATAAAATCCCATCGTCATCAAGCCACGTATTTTTAGATTACACATATTTTTGATTTCTGTAAAATTTTTTTTCAAATTTTCTGCTGAAAATCCATTTTTATCTCCCGTTGAATTGATCTGTAGGAGAACTTCTTGTGTTTGGGCCAATTTTTGGGCCCGAGAATTAATCAATTGGGCCGTCTCAAGCGAACCGACTGATTGAATAAGTTTAAAATTACCGACAGCTTTGTTGATTTTGTTAGATTGAAGTGGCCCCAAGAGATGCCATTCGATTTCGGGGACCTCCTGTTTCAGGCGGATTTGCCGCTCCAAAGCCGGTAATACATAATTCTCTCCAAAATATCTGAGCCCCGCTTGATAGGCTTCTTTGACTTGGGCGTCGCAAGCGTACTTACTGACTGCGATTAATTTAATTTTGCCGCTGGAAATAGCTCCGTCTAGATCATCATCAATTTTGCTTAGTTTGCTTGCGATGTTCGGCATAGATAATTTGAACCCTAAATAATATTTTTATCTAGTTTTAGGTATTTGTCATTTTTTTGGCTTAAAATTGTGCTATTTTTTTAAAAGATAAAGGTGGGTTGCCTAAACCCGGGCTTGTGGCGGAATTGGCAGACGCGCTTGACTTAGGATCAAGTACCTCACGGTGTTAGAGTTCGACTCTCTACAAGCCCACCATTTTTTATATACTCGCAAAACTCAATAACAAAGCAAGTCCCAGAGCGAAGTTAGTCTTATGGAGCATTTCACTTTGTTGGTGCAGACGCTCAAAACTCGGAAGATCATTTTCGAAACTATCAATCATTCTAGGAGAGAGTTTAAATGCCAAAACCAAGCTCACTATACCGATCCCCAGCGCCAAAATTGAACTGCTAAAAAGACTGGTATTAAAGGTTTTGATAATTGCATCTTCTGAATTATTGATGATGTAAAAACTTGATTTATAAACGATCACGAACTCAAAAAATTTAGCGATAAGTAAGGTGATAGCCGAAAATTTTATCCAGCGATCGAAGCGGCTAAATAAATCTATCATCACTGCGCCTGCTTCTTGACGACTAAGATTGCCAAAAATCGAGGGAGCCGTCAAAGCCCCAATAGTAATGGTTCCTCCGGTTATAACAATTAAGCTAATTAGCTGAAGTGCAAATAAAAATTCTTGAATATTTGGCATATTTGACATAGATAACAATTCTATAGTGCTTTTGATAAGTTACAATTATTCTGCTAAGGATTTAATCCTGATTTAAGCTTGTTAATATGCTCATACTAGCTATAGACTCTAGTGCCGATAGGATTTCGATGGCGGTTTTTGACTCCGAAACCGAGTCTGAGTTTTGTAATTTGAGCTTGGAGCTCAGGTCTTCTTCTCTAGTCTCAGTTCTTGCTTGCGAGTTTCAAAAGAAAAATCTAAATGTTCAAGATCTTGGTTTAATCCTAACGGTGAGCGGTCCGGGCTCTTTTACTGGTATTCGCACATCCGCTACTGTGGCTAAGACTTTATCTGCTGAGCTGAATATCAAGATTTTTTCGGCTAATAAATTTGAGCTTTTGCGCTTTTTTCTAGCTGATCCCAGCGCTAAAATCGCTATTCCAGCCGGGAAAAATGACTTTTTTGTCTCTCTGAGTGATAATTACGCCGATTTTAACGAAAATTATTTTTCTCTAGAGCGCCCTAGTCAAGATATAAAACTTTTGGATAATGTCTTATCTTTAAATATCTTATCCGAATTTTGGAAAAATAATATGTGCCTTAAGTCACATTATTTTGATCACGAGGGCTTCCAGCCATATTATCTTCGTGAACCAAGTATTGGCAAGGTAAAAACCCCTAATAAAACTTCTGAGCTTATTTATTAAGCCTAAGCCAGCTTAAGTATTCGCCGAAAAACGATTTTTGAGGCGGAATCCGCTTGACAAAAAATTGAAAAATAGGTCATTTGGCCTATATTGTGTTTTGTACTGGCTAGGGAATAAAAAGGTATAGCAGGTAAAAAAATGGAACTTAGTAAAATTAACTCACCAAGCGATACTCAGACTCAATCTGTATCCTTACAAAATTTAGAAAATTCAAAACTAAAAAACAAA
>Ga0169931_10011565_pt1 | contig 12406 bp, 8 predicted proteins | sample Kivu_15m_20L_FD_129675 | JGI IMG/M metagenome (GOLD analysis project Ga0169931, IMG submission 129675) | Freshwater microbial communities from Lake Kivu, Western Province, Rwanda to study Microbial Dark Matter (Phase II) - Kivu_15m_20L... | ecosystem: Environmental > Aquatic > Freshwater > Lake ...
TAAGGAGTAGGACTAGGAGAAGAAGTTTATCGAAAAGAAAGGATTGGGGTGGTGTGATTGTCTTAAAGCCTTTTGGAAGTGATCACTCAGATTGCATTTTAATAAACTAGTAAATGAATATTATGAGAATATATGATATTTTTTGTCATAGATAGGCTTATAGTAGTATATAGGCTTAAATTAACAAAAATAAGTTTTTAATAAAGAATAAAATAAAAACTACTGATGAAACTCTTCACATGATACTTATACACTATAAGTGATTACTTTTTATTATCTCTTTATGAATGTATTCATATAATAAGTGCATATACTCATATTAGATAGTAACTATGTTCCAAAACTACATCCTCTCCAACGTCCAAGTACGCCTTTTGCTCTTCGACCGCGAATAGACAAACTAGACTGACATCTAGGTAAGTCCTTCAAACTAAGTCTACCTGGGTTACTTGGCTTCCACCCTGCGCTAGACCTACCAACTCTAAGCCCACTCCCTCTTATTTTACTACGACCACGCCCAAAACGCATACCAACTACTGCCATAGTAAACAACAACACATATCCCCCTGCCTTCCATAGTGGCAGATAGTACATACATGACAATACAGATATAATTACCTTCAAATGTGAGAGCAAATTGTCAGATTAGTTGCTGGCTAACCCACCTATGGTTGAGTAGTCGAGGAAAACGAGGAATCCGTAGAGGGGCATAGAGGAAGCGTTTTTGTTGACGGAAAAGTGGAGGTATTTTTATAGACATGGCATTGAAGATTAACAGGTATGAGCCATAAGATTTAGGTATTAGAGTATGGATGTAGGGGAAGAAGATGAAAGTCAATTTAGATCAATCCGCAGATATGATCGGAGTGCCTCGCAAAACACTATAAGACTATTATCTACTCTTCAGGATGGGTCGCAATTTGTAGTTCAATTTTACGTCATTGATAAGGTAGAAAATAGGCGCACTACGGTCGTTTATTCGCAGGAAGGGGAAGATAAAGCTTAGTAGTCAATCGTTCGATGAGGAGGAGTTTTTCAGGTTGTTGAGGTCTTAGTTGTATGGGATGAAGGAGGAAGATATTTTTGAGGTTCTAGAGAGAAGTTCGGGAAGTGACTAATAAATGATTTTTGAATAGTGACCACTCATTGCACTAAATATCAGTATATAGTATAGAAGAAATAGGAAATAAGTGCATTAAGAATACAAGAATCATTACAATATTCTTTATTTGATAGTTAAAAGTCATTATAAGTACATAATCTCGCTTAAGACTCTTAAATCGATACTATTTTTGTTATGGCTATGTATACTCTATTGTAGTTTGCATGTTTATAGTTCATTTTCTTTTTCTACCATATTAATAATAAGAACTTGATGGGATGCGGTGCAGTCTGTGGTGCTCAGTAACCCACTCCCCTCTACCTCTCCTCCTCCAAACACGCCCTTACCCGCTTCCTACCAACCCTCATGCCCTGCCAACCCTTCCTCTCACCACTAACCCACACCATCTTCACCTAAATCCTCCGCAATCACCCCCAACAACTAGTCCTCCCCCTGCCCTCTCAACTCCAAGGCTAATCAATATAAGCAACAATACTATAAAAATGGAAGAATCTCTTATATGGTAGTGACAAGATGGACTAAATATACAAAAAATGTCTTAGTTTTGAAGTTAGGGATGAAAAACATAACGTAACGGCATAGAACAACCACTCACGCACATAATTAACGCAAGCAATCGGCTAGAATAAGTCATACCATCAGCTGGCAGCAGTCACTCAGTATCATGAGTGTTTTGTACAGATATAGAAGGACCTGGGTAGGACTTTCGATTTCAAATAAGATAACAAGATCAAATTCTAATTGATCCTCAAAAGAATATCCAATTACTTCCCATCCATGGGATACACTCAAGGCGTCAATTTCGTAGTAGGTTATTTGCTACTACTGGGATACTCTCAATCCGATACTTTTTGGATATTCATTCACCTCGCTCTCAACAAAAGATACATGTTGCTAGGACTATACTAGTAAGGATTTCCACTCGCATACCTCTATACTTTAATATTCAAAAACATGCTAAGAAGATTAGATGCTAGATTGTACACTCATATCTACGATACTCTTATGCTGGACTAGTCGATATGGATTTTCAAGTGGTTTATAACTTACTATGTCTATAGTTTTCCCATACCTGTGTTGAAGTATATCTGGAATATGGTTATATAGCTGGGCGGAATCGGAATCGTCTATTTTGCTTTGGCTCTGGCTTTGCAGTTGAAGAGTAGTTTGTTGGGCATAGATGATCCATGTGATTTTGACATGTTTTGGAAGAATCTTAAAAATACATAGGAGTTTAATAAGATGGTGAAGATGGGGGATATTATGAATAAGGTGTATCAGATGAGTGTGGAGAACGTAGATTTGCAAGGAATACAACAGTCAAGAAACAGTTTTTACCAACAATACATGATGAGTTTGCTATAAGGTGGAAACAATATAGGTGAGTTGCTGAGTTGTAGAGAAAAGCCTAAGAATATGAAGACAGTTGATGAGAAACTACACTTATGGTGGGCCAAATTAGCATAATAAAGACTACAGTTTCAATAGCAATAGCCTTCTTTGAGATCAGTTTCTCGTAAATAGATAGTACCTGATTAACTCAAAAGCTAGTACCTAGACATGGCCAAAAGTCTTAAATAGCTCTAATAGAAAGTAATCCAAAACGACTAACTCTAACAATCCCGCAGATGCTCTATCCAATCAAACCATTGCAACATCAAACCTGACGACTTCTTCGCCAGTCTATCCTCAGCACAAGTGTAAGACCATCTCGAGTAGAGTGAGCCACAAACACATTAACTCTAAGATTAGGATTATTTGTAGCCGGTTGTAAAGAAGACTATAACGATTATAAAGCAGTTGTCGTATGATATGAATGCTGAGATAGACTAGGAGGAAAACTAGTCGGATAGCAATAACGATACACCTAGAATGAAAAATAGTTAAGAATTGGAAGCCAAGTATAACAATAGACCTAATGGTCAGCCTTTAAAATTCAATACGTATCTTGGCGGAGATATCCAACCATCAAAACAAATGAAGCCATACGTCCCCAAAATAAGCAATATTCCCATAAGCATCGACGATAAACGATCAGGGTTCGGCCTAGCAGGTCAAAACATCCTGTGCAACATAAGCGTAACAAACTCACACTACTCTTCATAGTCATCAAAACCACCTTCTCTTAAGCCAAAACGTCAAAAATAGAACAATATTTTCAGGCATCAACGAAGCAGTAAAGCAAGGACATAGTAGGGTAGCTTTGTATCGAATGACCCTTCATCCTAGAAAGATTCTTTGCCGGGAAGTAGTAATGTCGAGAAAGAGAGTGTTTCAGGGTATAGTCATTGTTAGGGGATGTGTTAGGTAGGGGAGGAGAGGAAGACTCAGCAAGATCTAATGACTTCATCGCATGGACCATAACAGGCAGAAAATAGGGTGATTGGCCCATAACTCACATCATAAGTGTAGTTGTTCAATGGCGGTAACTTGTTTAAGAAAAAACGTAGCTATAATAGGAACAACATAAATACTGATAAGGACAGGCCTAATACTTTGCGTTTGAGTGGAGTGTCTAAACTATCAAGGATACGCCAAGAAGGGCAAGATGATAATAAAATGGGGGCAAGTTCAGTCAGAAACAGACAATATCGATTGGAAGACCCAATAGATTAGCTTCTGTGTGAGATTTAGAGTATTAAGTGAATAGAATTATACGTGATTATGTCATTTTCTATGCTGTTTTAATTATATGGTATTTTTATCGCATATTTACTCTATTCTGCCCTTTGAGAGGGCGTGATACCTATACCTACCTATTTACTCTATTCATTTACACTGATTGTTTTTGATATTTAGTTTGTGATTTTGATCTACACTTCTTCCCTTTCTGTTACTTGGCATCATAATTTGGAAGACCATTTTATTGTATTTAGGAATAGAATAGAAATCATGAGCCACAACTACCCCACTCACAACTCACCCTAGCCCCACCAAGACTACTCCTAGGGCTAACAAGACTGGGTATGTTTCAAATGCCACAATCTAAACTTCTCCTTCAGGAAGAAATGCAATCGATGCAAAATGCAATCACGTTCCGATAATCAACTCAAAACAAACAACCAACAAATCGGATATCAGGATTATTACTACTACCAGTATTACTACCAATATCCCAATGGATAGTTAACGGGTCAACAAGGTCAATACTTGCACAAAAACTCTCAAAATAACTGTTTAGTTTCACCTAGAAAGAGTTAGAATAACAAATAAAACGAGGATGGTTTGCCGAGTGTGTCTCCTTTATTGAAAAAATGTATGAAATTTAAGAACAATAAATCGAGGAAGAATCAGTAATCGAAGGGGGTGTGGAATATAGTCGGAGAAGAGTTATGGGCATACCAAGATAGCAATATTGAAAGTGGTTGTGTTGATTACTATGGATTGGATGATTAGTAGAGCAACTAGGTGGTCAAATGCGTCAAAAAGATGATTTTATGAGTCATAGATACATACTACAAAAATACTATACAAACACATATTTTGTATTGTAGTACATAGGTTAGAGTGATTATTTGCCTAAACTAATAATATTTGATTAAATGTAAACAACTCCATAACCCATAAGCGACGTCATCCTGATCCGCCACGGTCAAAGCGAGTACAACCGAGGCTACCTCGACTACATCAAACTACACAATCTCTAACACAACTGGGATCATTGCTATTCCCTCGACGATTTCAACTAGAAAGTATCATATGCAAAATAACACATCGATTGCCATCTAACCCCCCAAGGAGTATAACAATGCCTTAAAGCTAAAAAATAGTTATAGAATGTATAGATAGATCTGGTACTAGTATCACCGCATCAGAGAGCTCTCTAGACATGTAGGGAGATACTTGGTCATAGAGATATACTTATATAGGTGCATCCTGTTATTTGCTAAGTTTTTAGATATGCCTGCGATATAAATAGTCATATCGATTAGAAAATGAAGTAGTTTAGCAAGTACGATTTCACTCATATGAAAGATAGATCATAGTTGTGGTTCATTTAAAATCTAGCACAGCATCATAAAGACACTTGCTAACTTCATATATAATAATCAATGACATTTGCCTAGAAACAAGCCAAAATGTTGGAATTGATCAAATCTAAAGTTATATTTGAATCGCCTTAGGAACTGAAGGAGAGGGTGTGGAAGGTAAAGAGTTTGCTAGGGGAGTATAGGAAAAAGTATAAGAGGATTGCGGTTGTTTCGCATTATTGGATTATTAGGTATTTGATTGCGGAAAGTTTTTAGGGAGAGGGTGAGCCAGGGCCATAGTTTATTGAAAATGCCAAGCCGCTCTATAAAAATGTATAAAAAATGCTAAAGTTCAAATGATACTATCGATTAATGCCTTAATAGTCTATTGTAGTCATCTATTCAATTATTGTATTTTTTTAGCTATAAATACAACTAAAAAGTTTAATAAAATCTGTTCATTCAATCAAATCGACACCTTAGCCAAGATCTGTTAAGCAACCTTCTCTTCTACTTCTTTAATCTAAACTTCCTAGATCTTTTCCACACTATTCTTATGTTCCTTATGAAAACACCCCCTACACACTGGCTTGTACATCTCATCTCCTCCAATCAACTGAATCTCCATACACTAAATAATCCTTTTGGTAAAAGACGCCTCTTTGCTACAATACACGCACACAGCTGATAGTTTTGTTAATTTTTAAGCTAGAGGAATCAAACCTATTATATTTCCGAAAGGTTTTCTTTAGAAAGTTGCATCTAGAGCAGCAACGATGACCATTTTGCCCAGGTTGGCCATTTGTTAACTGAATTATACGATGTCTGGGAAGAATTGACCCTAGTCTATCCCAATCACTTAGTATTGCATGGCCAGCTGAGATAGTTGAGTAAGTGTTAGTGCCTTTACTGCTTTTTTAGTGACTCTTAATAAAAAAATGATTACTTGTCGTGTGTGGCCATCTCATCTGCAAGCGAGTATCGATTGTCGTGAAGGTAGTTGACGACTAGACATTTCTTTTTGGCGTGCTAGAAGCGACGGATTTTCCTGAGGAGTTCTGAGGATTTGCCGGAGAACATGGGGCCCATGATGAGTTCGATCATGCCGTATTAGTGCATTTTTAGTATTATTTATTATTGGAGGGAAATTTAATTGAATACTCGAGAGGAAGTTATAAGAGTTAAAACATTTCTATAGGCATATCAACTTGCCAAAAAAATAAAAAAAACAAAAAATGAAAGAAAAATCAAAAGTCTAAATCTAAAAAATCTATAAAAATCTTTAATATCAACTGTCACAATTAAAAATAAGCAAAAAGTTTAATTAATGTATTTGATATGATTTCCTTTCAATCTACAAATATTTTCATGTCTTCGTTGATTTGTCCTTTGTTTTGGTTAATCATACTAGTATATTGCTATATGCTTTATATTTTCAAATTATATTTTCTAAACTAGCAGTTTATGCACAAGAAACCCACGCAACCGACTCCAAACCTCAACAACATCAAAAAGAACACCCGCACGACCTCACAGTCCGGCCCCCCTAACCCCAAAACGTAGTCCCATCCTAATGATTTCAAAAACAGGGACTAACAACTCCTCACCATGATCAAGGAACATCTCAGTCTCATGGGATACTCACGCACCTACGAAGTGCTCAAGAATTAAAAACCAAGTATCAGGGCGAGAACCAACCTAGCACCCATGCATCTGAGATCAGATATCGATAAAAATCATATCTTAGTGCTTTTTGATCGCGGAAACAGAGATGAGTTTTTCAAAAATACACATAAGATTTTTGGACTACCCGACTAACACGCAAAAAGATTATAATTCTAGCTTAACGTATATTTCTGCATTTTCAATATCCATCCTTGCCTCAAGAAACAGCCAACTATTGATAAAAACAGCACTTAAGCATTCAAGAAATACCTGGACACAAAGGGAGCCTAGCTGTCAGGAACAAACTAGTTTATAAGTTACTTCGCTTTGGCTTTCATGCCAAAACCCCAGTAAAACGCAGCTTTGAGCCATCTTTTCACTAAAGACTGGATCGTTAGGGTCAGAACGAGATTGATATAGACTATCAACAATTATTTGAAATTCCCTTCTCAACAAGGAAATAATCAACCTGTGAGGAAAGTAAGCGCATTGCAGGAGATTTATCATAGTATGGTCACGCAGAATATCAATAGAGAGGAATAAAAATAAAATGCTAATAATTCTGTTGAGTTGTAAGCACTTAGATTACAGTATAGCTAACTTCAGACTGTTAATGAAGGACTCAGGCATAAATTTGGAGAGTTTGTGTAGTCTTTGAAGGTCAATCTGATGGAAAGCAGTAAAAAATGGTTCCAGTTTTCACGGGAAATATTCGGAATAGCCAAGAAACATATGAAAGATGACAAAATTAAACTTTTAGAGAAGTATGATACTTTCTTTATGGGGAATATGGATGAGCATATCTAAGCTAACTAACTTTCTCTTTTCGATAAGAATTCTTACTTTAACGAAGACCTTTCAGTCACTCCTGACCTCTCTAAACGTATTTTTAATATCATTTAGAACGCATAATGTTTAAAAAGAATCTAACGGGTCATTTTTCGATTGATCTCAATCGAATCCGAACTCTTTTCTTGCAAAGCAATCTAAAAGACAAATAAATATAAATCTGCACTGTTCTTAGAGCCCTAAAATACCGATTGAAAAAGCAATCATAACCTGTAAAGCGAAGATAAATCATCATCTAGTACACAAGAGGTGATGTTTGTGGGGTTAGTGAATAGAACTACACCACTCAGAAGCGATTACTGTTTGACGGAGGGGAGCGTATTAAATTGTAATGTTTTTGTTATTTAGGTTTTATGTAAAGTTGATGGAAGTACTGACTAGTAACGCATCAGGGTTACAATATCTATCTAGATCGTCAAAACTAGTATAAAATCTGGTAGGGTTGTTCAATATGGGCAAATAAAACAGTCCATGCCGTAAACCCATCCTAGGCATATTGCAAAGACTATCCTTCAGTAAGAAACCAAGAGAACAAATGGTGCAGTTGGGCGTGATTCCTATGATATTTCAAGTGATTAGATAATAAGGCGATAACATTTCAGACTTCACCCTTCAGTTCCTAATAGCAATGATGATGAACCTTTCCCTAAAACGATAGTCCAAAAAAGACTTCATAAAACACAAAACGTAGCTAGTGTCCTTAGTGATATAACAAATGTCAAGCTAGAACGACAACATCCGCAACTACATCAACGGCACCATCTTCCTCTTACTACCCTGTCTATAAATCAAAACATAGGCATTGAAACAGAAATTAGATGAAGTGGTCAGACAGTTTATTTAGAGCAAACAGGAGGATGCTTGTAGTCAGCAGTATCATTATATACTTAGTCGGCTGGTTGGGTAGCAGGTGGAGGAAGAATAGGAAGATAGCGATTAGGAGTAAGAGGCTGAGGATTATGATGATTAGGAATTTGGGGAGTTTAGCTAGTCGTCTAGTGATTAGTGTCCTGACTAACTTTAAATTGCCAATGGGGATGAACTTTTAATGAAGAAATTCGCACTAGTAGGACCATAAGTTATACGTGAACATATTCTTACCAGATCAGTGCTGGACTAGACATCGAGAAGACTGAACAACATGACAACATCGATAAACAGATCGAGAAGACTTGACAATATATTTGTTCAGAAGAACAATGCAACTGTGCTTTAGCCCGAGCTGAACTTGTTTTTGAACCAGAAGAAATGATAAACTTACTGTATGTTTGTTTATCTAGTTAAGATATATTTTTCCTGCCATCGATTATAGAAAATGATATGATCGAGGTAAATGAGATTATATAGATGATTAAATATATATTTTACAAAAGAGTGAGACTTAAATTTCATGATAAAAATGATTGATCGATAGTATTATTTATAGTTTACGTTATAATCAATATTCTTCATCATTTATCCAATCTACGAGAATGTTCTTCTGACTAAACATCCTTGCGACTGTTATTTTTCGATTCTTTGCAATATCGTTGCTATCTAGATTAACTTTAATCTACGCACAATAAGCCATACCAGAAGTTACCAGTGCCCTATCGTCAGCTGCTTGCATCCTTACTCATTTATCTATGCTTTCTCTACTTTCAATGTAAATTACATAGAGTTAAAACGTCTAAACCAGGCCATTATCCTTTTGATAGGTGTTTACAGCCCTAAGAACCTATTTGATTCCCACCTAAATATTGTTTGTGTTACCAAGTTACAATTGGTGTAGTCTGGGCCACTGCCCTTTGGCTAGGTGTCTGCAGCCTTCTTTTTAAATACAATTATATTCTACTTTATTGTATAACTACGTAGACTAAGCATTCTCAGGGTTGGCCATTGTGATTTAGTCAAGTATCGGCATCCTCGACTTCGGATCTCGTTATAACCTATATCTCTAGCTACTTACTTAACCATAGCTTGTCAAGGTTGGGCCACTGACCTTAAGCCAGCCACTTGCATTAATTGTCACCGATGTGGCAAAAAGCTAAATATATGCTTTTAGACTTATTTTTAGCTATTGTAGTGCCTGCGATTTTAGGTCAATCATTTTTTAGATCGATCTTCTGCTTTTTTCTTACTCATCACATCTTTACGTATTTCAACGATTTTTCGGTCATCTTTTTTGACACTTTTGGGGATATTTTAGCTATCCATGATTTGATATTCAATTTTAGAGATATTTTAGCTATCCATGTTTAATCTTTGATTTTATAATATAAAAAGTATAAGTATCACCAATTAACTTAGGTTCATGCATGACTATTACTACTATATAACATTTTATACTGTTTAATTAAAATGGATCTAGTATATTGTGAGTCGTGTTAATATAACTATAAATAAAGTTAGTATGGATAAGATGTTCGAGTAGGTAAGGGATCAGATCAATACGGATAAGCTACTCAAGGGACACAAGTTGAGGACTGATCAGTTGAGGAAGAAACAGTTGTTGCAAAAACGACAGTGTTCGTTCTAGAAACCCATTATTTTGGATAAAGATAAGAAGTAGTAAGATCGAGATAGTCGGACCATCATGCGTACTTATATTGTAAAGCAGTAACTAAATACTACGAAAAGTTCAAAATAATGTAGACGATAGTGGATCCCATTATAATGACATCTTTTATTGACTACCAGAGAAACAAACAATCATAATAATCAAAAAGAAGCATAAAACTATTCATCGATAAAAAATAACACTCTTAGCGACACTCAGCAACCGCCATATCCCATCGTAGACCCACGACATCAAGGTCATAAGCACATCGATCTATCCAAACAACAGCCAAAGTCCGTAATTCGCATCGCCACACCCTCGACCATTCTAGTCTATAGGTCACCAATTCAACGAATACTTTATCAGGCAATAAGGTGCAATACACTTCATAGAATATTAGTGATAAAATGACTGATAAGTTAAATGCTTTGTTGCAGTAAGGAAATAAAACATCAATAGATATTACTCACTAATAGTTGAAGAAATTTGTTCCTTTTGAATCGATTTAGTTTAATAGGCTTTAAGAGAGTAGCTATAAGGACTTGAAAAGATGGACACATAGTAGGATGAACTGTTTCGTGAGGCAGATGAAAAAACAAAAAAATAAGAGAAGTCGGTCAAAATAACTACTTACAGAACGATAAAGGTTCAGTTCTTTGATGAGTATGACTTAGAGACACAATACTTCAAGAAATAATACGAGTATATCTAATTCAGGGGAGAGAAGTGATTTTAAGAAATACTAAACGATTAGTTAGTTGGCTAGGGCTAAGTTGAAACGGGGATTTAGATTTGCCAAAAATATATAGTAGTTCAAAGTGAAAGATAATAATTTTTCAATGCTACTTGTATCAAAACAACTTAACAAATGATTTTCCATATGTTTTTACTAGATAATTGATATTAAATCCTAAATAAACATAAATAAATTTAAGGAATGTCGATTTAGCACTACTCTCCCACCAACCTCCAGCGCATCAACCCGTAATTCCTGGGCATGGCCCACAAATACAGCTCCTTCAAAAAAGACAGACTATAGCTCTAGAAATAGAAGGAAAGATTGAGTAGTAATCTCATGTACAAACAAAATGTCTAACGCATGATCAGCAATAGCTTGGATACTAAGAGACATGAACTAACCACTGCCAGGAACAAGTTTAAAAGAAATCATTAGTATCATGAAAGGGTATAGATGGGAATATATAGAAAAAAGCGATGGAGGCTAAGAGAGAGAAGAATTTGTTTGAACTCAGAAGGACTATCCAGGCTACTCGTTAGGAGGCCATCTAGAACATCAGGACTGCTAAATTACGAACCAGGATGAAAAACAGAAGTTGCCACGATAAAATGAACAGATAATACGTGCAACTCTGCAACTAAATAAAATCATAGCAACTAAGCAAACTGCTATAAAACAAAGTACCCACCCATCCATCTAGAATCGATTCAAAGACGTCAAGCTGGGCGAGTTATAAGGCGCAATGACAGTAAACGGGTTCTACAAATAGCAAAACAGCACAAGCATAAATAACTACAAATAAATGATGAACACATAAATCAAGCAAGCCAATACATACCAGCAAGAGATCAGTATGCTAAACAAATCCATCTAACAATATGACCAGAAGATCACTGCTAAGAAGAAAAGGTTGTATGGTTTTATGGACGAGATAAGTAGTTATACGAAGATACCTGTGAGCTAGCAAAGTAAGATATTGCCTGCGTTTTTGAGGGATACGTTGTCGGCAAGTTCATCGGTTAGATCGAGTAAAGCTAAGGATTTATTGATTAATGGAGTCAGGGGAGGAAAACCAGCTTTCTTTTCGACCTAGATCGAGAAATGATTAGTGAATAATAAAAATATAGAATGATATATGAATAGAATCCACGTTTAAGGATGGATTATAATATTAAATGTAGTCTGAGAATAACGTAGAGATAGAGTAGACCGCTCTTAGGTAGATTTTACTATAGTGCTATGGTCGATTCAGAAACCAGGACTAGGCATGGACTGGTAAAGTCGTTTAGTAGTTCTAAAAGGTTCAAAAACAGGTTTTGTAGGTTGTTTAGATGCGAAAATAAATGTAGAGAGTTGTATAGATAAACTCTATACAAGAACATCATTTCAGTACTGTAGTCAATTTACTCTAAAAGCAATTTCAAACATAGTAAAGTTTAAATCAAATGGCCCTAAATCATAAACAACTAGTATAGACAAAAGTATCAGAATCGGTGTAGCAGATGTTGAAGTAACAGTAA
>Ga0169931_10011566_pt1 | contig 12405 bp, 13 predicted proteins | sample Kivu_15m_20L_FD_129675 | JGI IMG/M metagenome (GOLD analysis project Ga0169931, IMG submission 129675) | Freshwater microbial communities from Lake Kivu, Western Province, Rwanda to study Microbial Dark Matter (Phase II) - Kivu_15m_20L... | ecosystem: Environmental > Aquatic > Freshwater > Lake...
GTACGACCAACTCTGAAGATGTCAGTGGTTTGAGCGATAATGAACGCAGTGAGTCAATGGTGGATAGGAGGTCTGAGAACTCGTAAAGCGAAGGTCATGAGTTCGATTCTCATGGGCGGCTCATGACAGAGAGATACAGATTCAGAGCTGAGCCATGTCAAAAAGAAACGTATTCAACGATAAAAATTTTTAATCATGATTAACCATTAACAGCAAGTAAAATTCTACCTGCAATCTCCTCAGCAAACTTGGGGGAATAATGCGCTTCATCAATATAACAGTATTCACAATCCTTATCTAACTTAGTAAGGTCAATACTAGAACCATGAGACCTATCGACTAAGGTGCTTTGGTAGTTTAGATTGATTAGATATCTGTTTGTCAAAAAGTGCTCTGTGTAAAAAAAGGTTCTAAAGAAAGTAAGCCCAACAAAAAGAAGACTTCCAATTGATTTATCGCCGGGTAGGGGTGTAGTACGATTTGAGTTCCGCAAAGTCCCGTAGTTATGAGCCATACCAACAGGGAGTAGCATGCATAGAGATTGGCACAAAGAGTCGATTATGATTCAGGCATGGTGCGGCCATGATGCAAGGCATGCCATTTGATCATTTAAGAACACTCACTAGTTTATTCTCAAGTGATGAAAAGCTTCTTATCTTGGACGTGGGCGCAAATGATGGTTCATCCTCCCTGGAGTATCTACAAACTTTCCCAAAGTCTCATATTGTGGCATTTGAGCCGGGCGAACAGGCGTTTGGCAAATTAGAAACTAATGTAAGGGATTTTAACCAAATAAAAATTGAAAAGTTGGCCCTATCAGACACGATCGGTACAACAATGCTCAATGTCATTGACGCGAATGGGTACAAAGGCTCATCCCTTCACAAAGTTTCAATATCAAGTAAAAGCATCCAAATGAATCTACACCCTAAAGCGATGTTCGCTACAGCGAATTTTTCTGAAGAATTCATTGACGTGGTGACTCTAGACCATTACTTTTCCCTTAATGCACAATATAGACAAAAATTAGTCGAAATCAAATCAATAATGAAAATAGATACGCAAGGCAGCGAACTGAATGTACTCCGGGGGGGTGCCAGGTTCTAAAAGAAACACCTATTAGCGCCATTAGGTTGGAGTTGATTCTTGATGATGTCTATCAGATTCCGAAAAACAATGTCCCTGATATATTTTCTCTGCTTTACTCACTAGACTATGTACTCTATGATGTATCGCATCTTTACAAAGACTATAATAAAGCACGAACTCTTTGGATGGATCTAATTTTTGTGCAAGAGAGTCTAGTTTGAGTAATTGATTTTCATCTCAGTGTGCGTAAATCAAGCTTAAAGTAATTTGAAAGTGTATAGTTTCGACTAGTGGAAGTGTAGTAATTTCTACCTAATCATCTTGAAAGGTGTTTGGTTTGGGCAAAAAGGCGCTGATAATCGGTGGCGGGTTTGCGGGATGTGCGGCGGCCCATCAATTTCAGCTCGCTGGAGGTTGGGAAACAACTTTAGTTGAGGCTGGTCCTTATTTGGGCGCAGGTGTCCGAACTCAATGGTGGGGCGGACACCCTTACACATTTGGACCCAGACATTTTCTTACTCAGAATACAAAAGCATTTGAATTTCTTAATACTTTTTGCCCAATTCGCCTTTGCCCCGAGCATGAGTTCATCACCTATGTAGAAAAAGATAATGAGTTTTACAATTTTCCCATAAACAAAAGCGATATTCCTCGAATGCCCGATTCTGCAAAAATCCAAGAGGAACTTAGCTACTCCTCTGGTGTTGTAAATGCTAAAAATTTGGAGGAGTATTGGATTGGAAGTGTAGGAAAGACTTTGTATGAAAAGTTTATAGACGTTTATTCAAAGAAGATGTGGCAAGTAGAGAGCAATACAAAAATTGATACTTTTAATTGGTCCCCCAAGGGTGTAGCGCTAAAGGAAGGAGCCAGAGCAGCCTGGGATACTGCCATTTCTGGTTACCCCTTTGCTGATAACGGATATGATGACTATTTTGAAATTTCAACAAATGGTGTAACAGTTCTACTAAATACCAAAGTTGACATCTATGAAATTGGAAAAAGAAGGGTCTTCTTTAGTAACGAGTGGTGGGAATTTGACGTGATTGTTAACACAATTTCTCCCGATGAGTTGTTTGAGACTTGTTTTGGCACATTGCCATACATAGGTAGAGACTTCCACAAAATTGTGCTACCTCAGGAATTCGCATTTCCTGAAAACGTGTATTTTATTTATTATGCGAATTCAGAGCAATTTACAAGACTTGTGGAGTATAAGAGATTTACAAAACACAAAGCACAAAATACTTTAATAGGGATGGAAATACCATCAATGAATGGGAAGCACTATCCAGTTCCAATTAAGAAAGAGAAAGATAAAGCCAAAAGATATTTTGACTTGATGCCAGACGGTGTTTTTTCCATAGGTAGAGCCGGAAGCTATGACTATGCTGTTGATATTGATGACTGCATTGTGCAGGCGCTCGATATAGGAAGTGAGATAAAGACTCTCCTTTAAGACCAGTCTATTGATCTGAGTAACAACTCTTGCATACATCTGGAATTTGACCTGACAGATGCTGATTTCTAAAATCCTGATAGTCGGTGGATTCCCAGGATGAAGTGTGGTACTTGCTACCTATTTCATAAGTTTCAGGATTAGAAATCATGCAGCACGGAGTTACTCGCTTGTCTGAAGTAATCATGGTCCGCTCAAAGGGCCAAGGGCAAAGCAATTCAGGTTGAGAGATTGAGTACTTGGTTGCATTTTGCCAAAACTCGACTTTTACACCTAATCGCTTACCTATCTCCACTAATTCAAGAAATCGACTGTTGTCCAAGTATTCAGAACCGACTTCTACACCACTGTTAATCTTGTTCCATTCTTCGACTCCCCACCCATGTAAGTCGATAGCAAAACACTGACTTTTAAACCCCAAGTCAGAAGCTAGATGGACCAGATCCTCAAGCTCACCGACATTAGAGGTTTGAACGACTGTCCACATCTTGGCACATTGCCAGTTAGCTTTTTCAGCATAGGAGTTAAGAATCTGGCAATTGCTGAAAACTCTCTTTGCTTTACCTCCCTTCCTAATTGATTCAAATGTGCTGTCTATCGCACCATCGATAGATACTTGTATTTCACATATTCCAGAGTCTACGAGTTTTACATAGTTGTCATTTAAGTGCAGAAGTGAGGCGTTAGTAGTAGTTCTGACCCAAATGTGCTGGCGGCGAGCAAGTCGAATCATTTCAAAAAGTGAATCTCCCAGCATTAGAGGCTCACCTAAACCTTGTAGCTTGATTTCAACTACCTGCGGTTCACTTTCCAGAATTTGTTCGAAACTTTCTAGAGTTAAGTCCTGCGCACGTTTCCCTTTATCCCAAGAACTAACAACACACATTGTGCAGCGAAAATTGCATCTACTTATCGGTTCAATGTCAATCTTTATTGGCCGATATTGGAGCAATGGTTGTCTGCGGTTTGAATTAAGGTAAATTGCATAGTTCTTGCGAGCATCTGAAGAATGATCCAGTCGCATTGATAGATTCTTCTCGTAGTAAAACTGGCCAAGTGCAGGGGTTGGTTTTGGAAGAGTTAGTTGCCTATGCACTTATCAATCGTAACATCAGATATTACGATTCAAGCGTGATTACCGTGGGCATTCATGGAGGCCCCAGAGGCTCACATGAGCCGGGAGTTGCCTTAGTTGTTGATGGAAAAGTTAAATTCGCATTGCAAGAAGAGCGACTCAATCGCTTTAAAAGTTCTATATCTTGCTTCCCAATAAAGAGTCTTAATTCTCTAGTTGAAAATACTGGGATAAGTATTGAGGAAGTGTATCAGATGTGTTTTGCGGGGGAGACTTACGATGATATGAAGCTCAGATGGCCATCTTGTGTTCTTCACAATTTTGGTTCGCTACCGAAGAAATTTGTTCCATTACACCATCAAGTCGCCCACGCCACCAGTGGGTTCTACACATCTGGTCTCGACGATTCTCTTTTAGTGAGTTTAGATGGATTGGGAGATCGCACATGCGGTTTAGTGGCTAGGGGGAGGTCCGAGACTTTCTCCAAAGGCGCGGGGGGGATTACACCGTTAACCTTTTTGAGTGATCCCCTAAAACAGAGCATAGGATTCTTTTGGGCATTAGTTACACAGTTGATTGGATATGAACCGCTTGAAGAGTCCTATAAAACAATGGTATTAGCATGTTACGGAAAACCTACTTTCCCACTTGAGTGTGTGCTTGATCTTGACTCGGAGTCAGGGTTCCCTCGTTTGGCGGATTGGGCGGTAGAAGACAAAAACACTTTTATCTCTAAACACCCTACGGAAAGGGTGTACAAAAGCGATATAGAAGAGAGATTAGGCTTCACAAGAAGAGTTCCTGGTCAAGAAGTTCGTGAACAGGACGCGGATTTAGCTGCAAGTGCGCAGTTGCATTTAGAAAATGTAATTTTGGCGTTTCTGAGTTTTGGAAGGCGAAAACAAGCGAGAGAAATCTTGTATTTAGCGGCGGAGTCGCGATGAATAGCAAGATGATTGGGTCAATTGCTGATAGTGGTTTATTTGACAAGATTTATGTGCCACAAATTCCTTCAGACGGTGGGTTAGCGCTTGGGAGTGCGTTTTATGTCCACGCAAAGGAGACGCGATTACATGGCACGAATATGCAGGAGGGTGCCTATCTTGGTCCCAAGTATGCAAGTGAGACAATAAAAAAAGCCACATGGCGAGCAGGATTAAGAGTACAAAAATATAATTTAAATCAAGCAGCAAGCCTATTATCTGATGGTAAGGTCATTGCTTTCTGCTCCGGGAGGTCTGAGTTAGGTCCAAGGACACTTGGAGCACGTTCCATAATCGCAAAGCCAAATCCTCGCGAAATGAGAGATTTGGTCAATAGTAAGATTAAGTTTCGAGAAAGTTATACGCCATTTGCTCCTGTTATTCGGGACGTCGACGCTACCGAATACTTCCATTTAGGTACTAGCAACTTGAACTTCATGGGAACTGTCTGTAAAGCGAAAGCCAAAGCCATAAAGGAGGCTCCCGCAATAGTTCACGTTGATGGCACTTCGAGAGTACAAGCTTTATCAAGAACTTCACATGGTGGAGAACAACTTTATGACTTGTTGAGTCACCTAAAAGATCACTTCAGAATTTCCATTCTCTTAAATACTTCCTTTAATCTCAGTGGAGATCCGATTGTTGAAAGTCCAACTGATGCAATCCGAACATTTGTATAATCTGAACTAGATGCACTTGTATTCGATGACTATTTCTTGGTCAAAGAATACTGTTAATCTTTGGCCCCAAACTATTTCTAAAGAAGAAGTATATTTAGTTCTTCATGCGTGCAGCTTCTGCAAGTTAATTATATTCTATTCCAAACATCGTGGAATGAAGGCTATAGCTTGCCAAACAGATAAGAGTGTTTTGAAAGAAAGTATTCAGAAATATAATGGAGCGGAACTCCTTTGCTAGCAAAAGCAGATAAAGCCAAGTTCTGCGTCGTCCCATTCTTAGGTAAACCACAAAGAAGTTCTTGACAAGCATTCGCTATCTCATCACTCGTATTGTCTCGAAACTCTCGCACTGACCGATGGGGTGGCATATCAAAGCCAAGCGCGGTGCTCCAATGCCCCTTAGATTGGGCTGCTACGCAATTCAATTTTGGTATTGTCAAGCTATTCGGCATCGTGGGCTGAAGAGCAAGGTCAGGGACATTTGTCCAGAGCGTCGGAGTCCCAAAAAGATTAGGAATCTCTGAAATTCCCGAAGCTGCTCCAATGTGGAATCGAGCGGCGGAGAGCAAGAAAACATCTAGTCTCTCACAATGTTTATCAAGTAAATCAATAAATCTTGGATGTTGAAAGTCAATTGGTTGAGTGTCAAATTTACCCATGTGAAAAACCCAACCGCCAGCCTTCAAGATCACTTGAATAGCTTCTATATAGGTGCTTGAATCACAATTTCTTTCAAATGCGTAACGCTTTGAATTACGTGTAGATAAAGAAACAAACCAATCTGATTCTAAGAAACCATACTCTTTAAGGGCGCACATGCCAAAATTCAAATCATCTTCTGATATTTTTAGTAAAGGTTGATTGAAATGACTATTCCATTCTTGCTGGACAACCTCGATGCTCGTTTTAAATTCGACTAAACTATTGTGTAAAGGAATAGTTTCAATTGATGCTATTCTCGAAGGGTAGATAGTTTCAACAAGACTTACTGTTGCGTCGTCTAGTTTTATGACTGGTACCAAGGGGCTTAGGTATTGTTCATACAGCCAACTATTCGAAATTCGAGAGCAGAGAACAATCAAAGGATTTGTTGTTAACTCTAAAATCTTGGATTGAAGTAATATGGTGACGAGTCTCGTATGTCCAAAGTGGGCAGTAAACTTATTTGTTATAAATTTAGGTTCATGTTTTGAATACTTTTCCTGATAGATACTTGAATCACAACAAGTGCAATCAAAAATGTTTCCATACTCGTTATCAACTACTGGATCAGGCTTGGAGCCTGGATTATCTCTTAGACCTATGAGGTAATCAATTGCCAATAAACTATTTAAATCTTTGATAATTTTACGAAATGCTTGGTATTGCGGATTACTAAAGCGCGCGAGGCGCCCCATAAACAAGCAAAAGTGCCACAGTGTTTGAAGAGAATTAAAAATCTTCCCAGGAATTTTGAATTTCCTTATCAAATATTTGATGTTCATGACAAGTCTCAATATATATGCAAGGGTGGTATCATGACTTATTATGACCCTTGATGGTGAAATGTTATTAATTAAGTATCAGGACTTGCTGGAGCGCTATCGCACTAGCGAGACGATGGCGCAGAAAAAACTTCCCTTTCTTGCTCAAGCTGCTTTTCAACCAATTCACTTTCTTGCCTTTGCTTGGCCAACAAGGCTCAAGAATATTGAGGATTTGAAGAACTTATCAGACTCAATGCATGAGACAAGAGGTGAGCGATGGCTCAGCCGACTTAAAACAAAAGGTGGGCCAAATTCGGACGATGTAACCCTAATGGAGTCTGTTGCTGAACAAGCTGGACCCATGTTTAAAGCACTTTCTTTGCCGGCCCCCGACGCATCCTTAGTTAATGCTTTTTATCAACTTCGTATAATAAACGATAATTTTCCCGAATCTTGTAAAGTCCTGGAGATCGGACCAGGGAGCGGATGGCTAAGTCTGCTTTTGGCGCTATCAAAAAGGCGAATATTGATTGCTTTGGAGGCTACAGAGAATTTCTATGTATGGCAGAGCTTATTGTTTGAAAGGTTTCCAAAGATTAACTTAATTCAAACTTTAGATGGGTATTGTCCAGCAGGAGATACCACTAAATCATCCATACTGCATGTTCCCTGGTGGGAGAGTGTTGAATTGAGAAGGATGCCTGTTGAAATTGATTTAGTGGTGGCAAATCATGTAGTTTGCGAGATGCACGAACATTCTTTGAGGCACATTCTAAAACTGGCAACTACGTGCAAGGCTCCCCCCCATTTCTAATTGAGGGCGAAGGGGACCAACGAACCAGAAATTGGGAGGTGGTTGTTCAAATCTTTAAAGAGTATGGATATGAGTTAAGAATGATTGAAATCGGAGTTTTTCTATTCAAATTCACTGGCAATCCGGAAACTCCCAAACCTCCAATAATCACCAGGATCAAGGAGAAATTATCTCTGCTTGTGCGTTCAAATATGAATTCGGAAGTTCAAGAAAATGAAAGTTTGGTTAATAAAGAAAATTTAGCTTTGTTTGATGAGTCTAGAAAAGTGATTTCAGATACAAAAAATCTTAATGAAGAATTTATTGGCTGGTTACAGCCAAATAAATAGCTCATAAGTTAGCAAGAGTTATTTAATCAACTCAATAATAAACGCCCAAAACGGGTTTCTGTCAGAAAAATAATCATAAATCCGCGCTGTTATCAAGAAAACTAGTAATACTTAAATGAGAAAATGTAAGCCAGCTGAACTCAGTTCGCAATTTATCTGCATTGAAAGTTAGATCAAATCCTTGGTCATCTTTATCAATTGCTTCTATTTCATAATGCAACGGCAGACTCAATTCTGTAGCGAGAGTTCTTATCCACCAATCTATAGTCCTTGACGATCCTGACACAAAATTGAAAACACCACATGCTTTCTCTTCAGCCATTCTTAGTATTGCCGCAATTAAGTCCTCTTTATATATCCAATCTCTTTGTAATTTCAAAACCTGCATGTTTCGAATCTTAACCTTTTCTTGATTTATTAATGAGAATACGAATTTATTGAGAACACTCACCCTCGGGTCTGAACCTCCATAAATTCCAGGAAGGCGCAAAACGAGATACCTTGCAGGTCGCAAGTGCTGAAACAGAGTCTCTTCCGCTCCGAGCTTGCTAAGAGCATACGGACTCTCAATGGAAATGGGACTATTCTCTGTTATAGGCAATATTCGTGGAGTGCCGTAAATGTCCACCGAACTCGTATAAATAAAGTGGCAATCCTGGAAAATGCTAAAAAGATTTCGCAGGTGCACTGCTGGTATATGAATACCACTATTAGACCAATCGGATCTCTTTGCATTTGAAACCAAGTAAATTACAGAATCGTCTGGCTCGGGTTTTGCTTTTACCTTTGTTAACCAATTAGAAATACTTTTTAAGTCACTTAAGTCTACCTCGAGGCGTGTCGGACTAAGATAGGTTAACTGTCGTCTCTCAAGTTCGTTTCGAAGCCCAGACCCGATGTAGCCATAACCACCAAAAATGTACAACACAGACGCGAGTCTAGTCTCAGGTAGAGTGAGCTAAGGCTTACAATCATTGTTTAGCCGCTACCGCAAGGGGGTCTAGAGAAAGTGTCGATTCTAGGTGATGTAGATGGGCTTAATGGATATTACTTGGGCCTCTCCTTTACTTCTTCCGAGCTTACTGATGTAAGGAATTGTGTTCGCACGGCCTGGCTTGCGAACATAAAATCTGTTGCACCGAACTTAATAAACGAGTTCGAGAATCTACAGATGACTGATTACCACACCAAGGCACATCTCTTAGATCATGATTCAATTTGGCCAAAACGGAAGAGGATTCTTAATATGGGAGTTGTTGACCTAATTAAAAATACTTCTCTTTTCCAGAAACTAGAAGCTCAACTTGGTGAGGTGACTGTATCGGGTGAAGATGGCGTAGAGCCTCAGGAAATATACTGGAGATTGGTTAGACCTAACTCTCCGAATGATGTTGGTCCACTACATGCCGATGAATGGTTTTGGAGAATAGGAAATTGGTATACACCGGAAGGTTACCGACGACTAAAGATTTGGATAAGCCTTTTTTCAGAAAAAGGAAAAAATGGTTTCAAGTATGTCCCAGGGTCTCATAAGAAAGAATGGGATTTTGGTCAAGCAGAAAAATCGGGACTGATCAAACCAGTAATACGCGAAGATGAAAATAGCCTAAATGCAATCTTTTTTGAGTCAAATCCTGGAGATGCAATTGTGTTTCACGACAAGTTACTTCACGGGGGAAGTATCGGCGGTGAAAAAACAAGGGTTAGTATGGAGTGGACTATGTTTGTAAAAGCATAATCTTTGGTCATCCTTCGTAGGAGGGCTTGGTTGATTTCTTGATGAACTTAAAAAACAATCGATTTTTGTAACGCAAAATATAAAAGTATCTGTGAGTGGTATAATATGCTTGTCATTATTTATTGCCAGAAGTAAAACAGCTCCTCTTTCTGATACTCAATAATTCCCGGATAGCCATGACTCTCCATTACGGGATGCGCCTAATAGGTAATGAGGAGAGTCCTCGTAAATTCAATACCGGGTTGTCAAAATCTCGTTTTCAATCAGCTAAGCGGATCTTCTGTTTGATGGCTTAGTGATTAGTGATGTTACTTGTCCTCGTTTAATTCAAAAATCGGAATAATCTTTCTTATAGGCTCGTTGCGGAATTTCTAGAGCTTTGAAATTATAAGAGTTGTAGTCTTTACCATGATTTCTCAAGAGAGCAAAAGCGAGTTTGCATTGCCTAAGTTGAATCGCCAACGTCTTGCCTGATTGTCACCTTTTGATCTACTTGGGATTCACGCCAATGCAAAATTTAGCAGATATAATGGGGTGTACAGGGGCGGAGATGGTTCGTATTAGTTCTCAATACTGTTTTAGACTTGCGAAAGTTCTTCATTTCGCGAGAATCTTTTGCAACACACTTAATTCTGTCTTCAGAAAGCTTTTAAGAAACACTTTAGGTTATTCACTTAAATTGTTTGGATTCCGAATAGGCCTGATAAATCAGTCCGCCCTAGGTCATCTTGCATTTGATACTGAAGTACACTACTTGGAAAGTTTTAAAGAACGAAAACGCAAAAGAGATATCTGGTATCCTGTCGGTAATACAGCAAACCAAACCTTGACAGAATATTGGACAGCAAAACTATCAGCGAGTAGCAATCCTTTGATGTTGAAGATTTATAGTGCGATACAACCCCTTCCAAGATTTCAAAATCTTTTATTAAATCGTGAATTAGGTGCTGGCGATGGATCCATATTAGATAAGTACGGTCCAACGTTCCAATTTACTAAATTCCAAAATTTACGAGCCGAAGAATTACTAGGAAAATTGGGAATAGATTGTTCAAAACCTCTAGTACTTTTTTGTTTAAGAGATGATACGTATTATGCATCTAAGGGAGATAAACAAAATATTTATATACATTCGCACAGAAATGTAGACGCGAGTGAGTACAGAGATTCTATTTTGTTCCTTCTATCCAAGGGTTTCTCAGTAATGCGCATGGGGCGTGAAGCTGAGAAAGGCATAGAAATTAGCCATAAGGATTTTATTGATCTTCCATTTGCTACATATCTTGATGTTCAAGCCATTGGATTAGGTGACCGTGAGATCCTTGAATTAGCGCTGTTCCAAAGATGTGCTTTTGTTATCTCCACGGGATTGGGAATGGACGCCTTGGCTACTCTTTTTAGAAAGCGAGTTTATCTTACCGACTATTACAGTGTTTACAATTTATACTCATCAAAACTCTTCCCGATGTTTTTACCAAAGGGATACTTCAAAATTGAAGAGAATATAATGTTAACGCCGGGAGAGGTTCTCAATAGCGAATTTCTGAAGGCTAAATCAGCACTAGAATTTGAAGCCCAAGGAGTAAAGTTAGTAAATTGCTCTCAGAGTCAACTTCTTCAATTCGTGGTAGACATTTTTAGCTTAGAAACCCATCAACAACAACCAAATATCTCGAAACTAGCGACTTACCACTCTAAAGCCCTTTCAAGGCAAGATTTTCGCGGTAAGTATGTTCCTCCACTATCAGATTATTGGCTTAACAATATTTGAGTGGTATCAGAGAAACACCATTGTCACTTTTGATTTACACACAATGCAAAATAATAGTGGCACATTTCTGAGTGTCCAGTATGTAGAACTTCATCATTCATACCGAATAAGAAGACATTAGCAAAGTAACTCTTGCAGACCTCGACGAGTTCTTTGCCGGTCTTACAATTAATATGTCCCTCCTTACTTCTCTGCGAAGCATGGACTTGGGATGAAAGTGAAGGAGTTCCTACTATGAAAGTACCGTTCTGTTTTAATGAATGAACGGAATTAATGAAGAATTTGTGTTCATCTTCTTTGTTTATGTGCTCCAACACATCGCACGAAAAAATGGCGTCAAATTGATTTCCAGGTATAGGTCCTTCGAGAATATCGTGAACAAGAAAAGAGACTTTTTCTTCGTAAATTGGCTTAGATTTCGTAGCTTCTTGAATAAAAAGAGGATCGAAGTCCGTTGCAGTTAAATGACTTACTTCTTGCGCCACAACTCTTGAAGCAAACGCATCGCCGCAACCTAATTCAGCTACACTTTTCATTCCATGTAACATCTTGGCAACAAATTTATACCTTGATAGAGTAAATGTTAATCGCTTAGGGTCCAAAAACCAAGTAAAATTCACGTTTACCCCGAGATTTGCTTGACCAGAATTTCGCATGAATTCGAAATGGTCAGCATATTGAGGTTCTCTAGAAACCACTGTCTTGCTCTCCCACTCTGATAATCTTGAATTCAGGTAAGGGGACAATATAAATCACACTTGTAGGAAGAGTCTTGAAAAGCTTACCAAGAATCATTTGAGAAAAGCGCCAAGCAAGAACAATTATGTGAGTAGGAGTCTTAATCTCTAATTGGTCAGGAGGGTACACCTTTATATTGGTTCCGGGGAGGTATTTGTCATGTCGAATTGGGTTGTCATCTACAAGGTAACTAATGGCGTCAATTAATTTAAACTCGTAAGTCAAAGTTGTCGAAGTTGCAGAAGCTCCATATCCCGCAATTA
>Ga0169931_10011568_pt1 | contig 12403 bp, 10 predicted proteins | sample Kivu_15m_20L_FD_129675 | JGI IMG/M metagenome (GOLD analysis project Ga0169931, IMG submission 129675) | Freshwater microbial communities from Lake Kivu, Western Province, Rwanda to study Microbial Dark Matter (Phase II) - Kivu_15m_20L... | ecosystem: Environmental > Aquatic > Freshwater > Lake...
CGCTTCGCCGCGATCGTCGCGAAGCCGCTGCGGGTGGACGATGACGTCGGCGTCGGTGCGGATCTCGAAGCCGCCGAGCACGGTGCGTGCGGCGCGCGTCATGTGGTGGCGGGTGCGGGCCACCGCCTCGTCGATATGCGGGGCCTGGGCCTGGATCAGCACCGCGTCGTGCACCGGCGCGCAGACCTCGATGCCGTCCTCGGTGAGCAGGCAGCACGCCAATCTCAACATCTCCGCGCCGTGGGCCTGCATCGGGTGGTTCATCAGCGAGGTCGGCCGCGTGTCGCCGCTCACGTGCAGGCGCCAGCCGAAGCAGGTGTCGATGTGGCCGCGCAACATCGCCACGTCGCGCAGCCGTTGGCTCCAGGCCCAGAAGGTGGCGTAGGTCCTGCGGTGCGCCTGCAGCATCGCCCGCGCCTCTGCGGCGCACACCCCCATCGCCGCGGCGAGTGAGGCCTCCTGCATCCCGTACAGCGTGCCCAGCACCATCGCCTTGCAGCGCCCGCGCAAGGCGCCGTGGGAGGCCTTGGTGGCATCGGCTGGCGCCAGCCCGGCATCGATTGCGAAGCCCAGGTAGGGGTCGCCGTCGGCGTAGGCGCGCATCATGGCGGCGTCGCCCGACAGCGCTGCGGCGATGCCCACCTCCTGGCTGCTGAAGTCCACGTAGGCCAGCGCCATGCCGGGCTCGGGCTGGATCAGGCTGCGCAGCCACACCGACGGCGCGAAGATGAATCTCGAGGCCGCCGGCTGGTTCCGCCCAGTCCTCGCCCGAAAGGCCGACAGCAGTGCCCGATTGCGCCCGTCACCGCCGACGGCCAGATCCGTGATGCGCAGTTTGGCCAGGTTCTGCTGCACCTCGCGCACCGGCGCGATCACCGGGTGCGCGCGCGTCATCTCCTTGAAGACGTCCTGCGTCAGGCTGAGCCGGCCGCTGTCGGTGCGCGGCCAGGCGATGCTGCGCTCGGCCAGCCACTGCTCGAAGCGGGCCATCTTCAGGGTAGGGCCCTCGAAGAAGGGGTAGTCCGAGCGGATGCGGTCGATCAGTGCCCGCTTGAGCGGCTCCCACTGCCGCGTCAGCCGCTGCAGGGTGTTCGCGTCCACGGGGATGCCCACGTGCTCGATGCGGGCCGCCGCACGCATGTAGCGCCCGCGCAGCAGGGCGTGTTCCAGCCAGTGGGGCCGCTGTTCCAGGCGCGCCACCAGCCGCGGCAGCAGCTCGCGCAAAGCGTGCACATCGCTGGCGCAGTAGTCCAGGATGCCGGCCTGCTCATCGGGTGAGTAGGGCGGGCCCGCCAGGATGCGCTGCCGCCACACGGCCTTGAGCTCGGGATCCAGATGCGCGAGCCCGAAGTGCGACAGCGCGCTCAGCAGCGAGGCGCCCTCGATCCCGATGTCGCGATCCCGGCCGTTGGCGTAGACCCTGAACTCCGCGAACAGGTCGAGGACGTTCGCGGGCAGCGGCCAGCCCAATGCCAGGTGGCAGCCGCACTCTGCCGATGCGTAGTAGGCCACGTACAGTGCCGCTGCGCCGATCGGCAGGGGCTCGCGCAGCGCATCTCCCCAGCGCCGCAGTTGCCGGCCGCTGCGTAGTTCCAGCGCTACGCAGCACAGCGGCTCGGGGCGCTCGCCGGCCCCGGCGGTGAACTCGAAGTCCACGCACCAGATTTCGGCGAATCGTCCCAGCGCCGGGGGGATCTCGGCGCCATGCATCACAGGCCCAGCAGCTCGCGCACGACGGCGTGGTCGGCGGACTCCACCAGCTTGCCGCGCAGCGCAATCGCCAGGATCTGCGGCCAGGTCTCCTCGGGCCACTTCGGTTCGCCGAACTCGCCGCGCGCCACATAGGGCTGGTAGGCCCCAAGCGACATGTCGGCCGACAGGCGCAGCCACTGCGACTCGGCCATCGTCGCGGCCTCGGCCGCCGACTGCCGCCAGGCGTCGGCGCGGCGTTCGTCGCGCGGCAGCTTGGTGGGCCACAGGAACGCCGTGCCCTGCCGCGTCACGCACAGGCGCAGCCGCACCGGCTCGGCGAACTCCGGCAGGCTCGTGGCCACCTCGGGTACCACGAAGTAGTACTCGCGCTCGGTCTTGAGCTCGACCATGTAGCACTCCAGGAAGTGGGCGGCGTGCACGCGGAAGAACTCCGCCCGGTTGGGCTTGCGCACCGGCACGGTGATGAGCAGCTTCTTGACGCCCATCGTCTCGCCGACGTAGCTCTGGTCGATGCGCAGCTTGCCGAGCAGTGCGTCTTCGGCGGCTTGCGCGGGGGTGGAGAGAAAGTTCTGGTCCATGGTCATCCCTTGATGCGGTGGATGCGGGAGGTGTATCCCCGCGGGTTGGAAGAGGCTGGGTTCGAGGTGGGCCGGGCAGCGCCTGCCGTCGCGGGCGCGTCCATGCGCCCTTCGGTCTTCATGCGCTCGATGCGTGCGCGTCGCAACTGGGCGGGCTCTGGGGGCCTGCCGCTGCGGGGCATCGACTGCACGGCGTGGAGCAGCTCGTCGCGCACCCAGCGCCGCAGGCGAGGGCCGAGCGTGACAGGCTGGGGCATCCAGGCCTGACCCATCAGCTCCAGCCAGGTGCGCAGGCCCACGCCGAACAAGCTGCGGGCCTGTTCGTCGGACAACAGGATGGGCACACCGGTGGCGCTGGGTTCGGGGGGACGCGCCATGTCGGGCGGCCGGGCCCGTTGCGCGTTGAGGACATCTTCCTGACTCATCGGTGCACCTCCTGGGTACCGTTTTGACACGGTGGCCACTGTCGGCGTGGCACTCCGGGAGGGGCAAGCCTGTACCCTCGGCCTATTTGGGCCAGGGCAGGCGGTGCAGGGTTCGGCCGTTGGCCAGGCGACCGTCGGCGCGCAGGCGCTGCCAGGCCTTGTCCACGCTGGCCCGGGAGAACCTCATCGCCCGCCTGAGCGCGCCCTTGACCGGGCACGCGCGTCCTGCCGATGGCTCAGGCAGCGCCTTCGGGTCGTAGCCGTTGTCGCGCAGCCAGCGCAGGATCTCTTCCTCCTGCTGCCGCGCCACCGGCACCGGGCGTGCTGAGACGTTGGGCGCCGCACCGCCGGTCTGCAGCGATGCGAGCACCGTGTCGTCGATGAGGAGATCGAGGTCCTCCTCCGCGATCAGTGCGAGCAACTCGTTGACGCTGCAGGGCAGCGTCAACAGGCAGCCCTGGCGGTGTCCGAGTAGGGCCAGCCGCTCCTCGCCGCCGAGCATCGGGTTCAGGTGCAGGTCGGGGAACTCCCGGCGCCACACGCCGTCGTCGCGCAGCGTGAGGTTGCCGTGGAAGGCATCCGCTCTCGACAGGTCATCCAGGTCGAAGACGCGTTCGAGGTCGGTGCGGGTGATGGTGCGATGAAGGCAGGTGCGGGACTGCATGGCGGGCTCCTGTGTTGAGGACGCGCGCGCCGCTGTGGTCGTCGCGGGATTGCGGCAAGGTGTCAACAGCGCGCGCCAAGGCTGCGTGATGTGCCATGCTTGCCGCGACGCCGGGCGAAATCACCTCGATGAAAGGTCTGGAGCCGGGCAGAGGTACCCCGACCGGGGGGACATCTCCCCGGTGGCGCGAAGGTCAGGCCGCCCTGATCGCGACCACCTGGGCGGCGGGCTGCGCCAGGTAGTCAGACCACGCCTGCATCAGTGCGCGACGCTCTTCGGTGAACTGGGCACGGTTGTAGGCCGCACGCACCCGGTTGCCCTCGGCGTGCGCCAGGCAGGCCTCGATGACGTCGGGGCGGGCGGCAGCGGTCTCGTTGGCCCAGGTGCTGAAGGTCGAGCGGCAAAGGCCGTGCACCGTGGTGCGGTCGCGTGCGCCCAGACGGCCCAGGCAGGCCAGCAGCGCCATGTTGGACATGGGCTGGCCGGTGGGGCTGCGGCGTGTCGTCGGGAACACCCAATTCCCATCCTGACCACGTTGCGCCAGCACGATCTCCAGGGCCCGGGGTGACAGGTGGACGACGTGTTCCGCCTTGGCCTTCATGCGGCTGGCCGGAACCGTCCATGTGCGAGCTTCGAAGTCGAACTCGCTCCAGCGGGCGCCCAGCACCTCGCCGGTGCGGGCGGCGGTGAGCACCGCGAACTCCAGGCATCGCGCAGCCGTGCCGGGCTGCGCCTGCAGTCGTTGCAGCAGGGCCGGCGCTTCGCGGTAGGGCAGGGCGGCGAAGCGGCCCTGGACAGCGCGGCGCGGCGTGGCCTCACGCATCTTGCGCGTGATGGCGGCGGCCGGGTTGGAGGCCGCGTGGCCGTGGAAGATGGCGTCCTCGAAGATCGCGTCGAGCCGCTGGCGAATGCGACGGACGGTCTCGGGGATGGTGGCAGCCTTGTGGCGGCGCGCGCGTTCATGCGGGCTGGCCGACATCAGCGACGCCAGCAGCGCCGGCGCCGTGATCGTGTGCAGGGGGGCCTGCCACAACGCTGGCGGGATGTGGTTCTCCAGGCTGCTGATCCACTGGGCAGCGTGTTTGTCGGTGCGCGTGGGCGCGATCACGCGGCGGTGGTAGTCCCGCGCCGCGTGGCACAACGTCCACGCCTGGCGGGCCTGCTCGGCCTGACGGACACGCTCCGCTTCACGGGCGGCCTCGCGTTCGTCGTCGCGGGCTTGCAGCGGGTCGATGCCCTGCTGCAGGCCCATACGGGCCCTCTGGGCCGCGTCCCGTGCCGAGGCCAGGCTCTGCCCCGCCTGCGCCAAGCTGTCGCGCCAGGCGACGCCCAGCCCCATCTCCCGGCGACGCCCCACCGGGCTGGTGTACCGAAACACCCAGGACGAACCTCGATCGCCCACCCGCAGGATCAAGCCCCCGCCGTCGTTCAAGTCCCCGCTCTCGGCCGCCAGCACCTGCCTGGAAGTCAGGCGGTGCAAGCCCGCCGCCGCGCCCGCAATGGCACCCATCGTGACACCCCTTGGCGGGGGAGGCAGATCTCCATCCCCCGCTGTTCCCCCGAAATCGCGCAGCGAGCCAGCGCACGCAAGCGCACCTTCAGCACACGTTCAGGAGTGTCGGACTCTGGAAAAACGTCGTCAAATCAACGACTTGGGAGACTTCCGCTGCGCCCTTGCCGCACCTTCGTGCACCTTGGGGAGGGAGTGTCCTGGCGGAAGCGGTGGGATTCGAACCCACGAACCCTTGCGGGTTGCCGGTTTTCAAGACCGGTGCCTTCAACCGCTCGGCCACGCTTCCGTTGAAGATCGGGCGGATTGTGGCTCAGCCGGCGTGCGGGTCGCAGCGGACCTGGACGATCTCGCGTCGGCCGCCGTCCACGCGCACGGCGGTGAGGTCGCGGCCCCAGACGCAGCCGGTGTCGAGGCCCAGCAGGTCGGGGCGGTCGATCAGGCCCAGGGTGCTCCAGTGGCCGAAGGCGACCGGCGTGCCTGCGGTGCGTCGGCCGGGCATGTCGAACCAGGGCAGGTGACCTGGCGGGGCCGCGTCGGCCCCCTCCTTGGTGACGAGGTCCAGCGTGCCGTCGGGGGCGCAGAAGCGGATGCGCGTGAGCGCGTCGACCACGTGGCGGGCGCGGGGTATGCCTTGCAGGGCATCGTCCCAGCGCGTGGGTTCGCTGCCGTACATGCGCTGCAGGAACTCGACCAGGCCGGCGCCTTGCAGCACCGTCTGCACCTCCTGGGCCAGCGCCAGTGTCTGTGCGGCATCCCAGGCGGGGTCGACACCCGCGTGCACGCACAGCCAGCCCGACTCCTCAAGCGCCAGCGGTTGTGCGCGCAGCCAGGCGATCCAGTCGTCGCGGTCAGGTGCCTGCAACAGGTCGTCGAGCGTGTCGCTGCGGTGTGGGCGGCGCACGCCGTGCGCGGTGGCCAGCAGGTGCAGGTCGTGGTTGCCCAGCACGCAGCGTGCCGAGCTCTCCAGCGCGCGCAGGCGCTGCAGCACGCGGCGTGACGCCGGCCCGCGGTTGACGAGATCGCCCAGCGCGACCAGGCGGTCGCGCGAGGGCGAGAAGCCGCAGGCGTCGAGCAGACGGTCGAAGGCGTCGCAGCAGCCCTGGATGTCACCGATCAGCAGGATCATGGCGCGGATTCTGCTACCCTTAGGGCCTTTTCGTTTCGCCACCGCCCGGCCGGGCGGCGCGCATGGACGTCGCCCTACTTGCCTTCCTGATCCTCTTGAACGGTGCCTTCGCCATGTCGGAGATGGCGCTGACCGCCAGCCGCAAGGCGCGGCTGCAGGTCATGGTCGAGGCGGGGGAACCCGGCGCGCAGGCCGCGATGGACCTGCACGAGAACCCGACCAAGTTCCTGTCCACGGTGCAGATCGGCATCACGTCGATCGGCATCCTCAACGGCATCGTGGGCGAGGCGGCGTTCTCGCGCCCGCTGGCGCTGTGGCTCGACGGCTTGATGGACGTCGACGACGACGTGGCACAGATCGCCGCAACCGCCATCGTGGTGGTAAGCATCACCTTCCTGACGATCATCTTCGGCGAGTTGGTGCCCAAGCGCATCGGGCAGATGTTCCCGGAGACGGTGGCGCGCCTGGTGGCCGCGCCGATGAACTGGCTGTCCGCTGCCACGCGGCCCTTCGTCAAGCTGCTGGGTGCCAGCACCGAGGGCATCCTGAGGCTGCTGGGCCTGCACGGGCGTGCCGTGCGCAGCGTGACGGAAGAGGAGATCGCCGCCAGTCTGGAGGAGGGCGTCGATGCCGGCGTGATCGAGGCGCAGGAGCACCAGATGGTGCGCAATGTCTTCCGTCTGGACGATCGGCAGATCGGCTCGATGATGATCCCGCGCACCGAGATCGCCTGGCTCGACGTGAACGCCCCGATGGAACAGACGCTGGCACGCATGGCCGAGGCTGGGCACTCGCGCTATCCGGTGTGCCGTGCGGGCCTGGACGACGTGATCGGCGTGCTGCCCGCGCACCGGCTGGTGGCGCCTGCGCTGCAGGGCCGCGAAGTGCGGCTGGCCGACCACCTGCAGGCGCCTGTGTTCGTCCCCGAGACGCTCACCGGCATGGAGCTCCTCGACCACCTGCGCGCCTCGGCGACCGAACTGGTCTTCGTCGTGGATGAGTACGGTGCCGTGCAGGGCCTGATCACCGAGCGCGATGTGCTCGAGGCGATCACCGGCGAGTTCACCGTGCCCGCCGGCGAGGAGGCCTGGGCGGTTCGCCGTGACGACGGCAGTTGGCTCATGGACGGGCTCATCCCGGTTCCCGAGATGAAGGACAGGCTGGAACTGAGGGAACTCCCCGAGGAAGATCGCGGCCGCTACAACACGCTGGCTGGCATGATCATGCTCCTGCTCGGCCGCCTGCCCGAGGCCACCGATGCGGTGGAATGGGGCGGTTGGCGCTTCGAGGTCGTCGACATGGATGGCAAGCGTGTCGACAAGGTCCTCGTGAGCTCGGCAGCGAACCCGGAGTGAAGACATGATCAACCCCTTGCTGTACCGCAAACCCGTGGCCGTCGATCGCACGGCCCACCGCGACCTGCGCATCCTGCCGGGCTCGCGCGACTGGTCGGTTGCGCGCGACGTGAACGCGATGTTCATCGCCGCGGCGGAGTTCGCCGACGCCTGCGCGCACTATCCGATCGTCTTCGTCAGCGCGGGCAACGACGCGCAGGGGCAGCGGCAGGTCGCGCCGGTGGCGGTGTTCGGTCTGGCCGAGAAGGAAAACCTGTACGTCGAGGGCACCGGCTGGCGCGTGGACTACATCCCGGCGTTGCTGCAGGCCTACCCCTTCGGCATCGCCCGTGTCGACGAGTCGCGCGTGGCCGTCGTGATCGACGAGGCCTTCGCGGGCTGGTCGCGCGAGGTCGGCACAGCCCTGTTCGACGATCAGGCCCAGCCCACCGCCTATCTCGCGGGCCTTCGCGGGCAGCTCGAGCGTCTGGAGTCGGAGGTGCAGCGCACCCGGGCCCTCGGCCGTCTGTTGCTGGATGCCGGCCTGCTGTCGGACATGCGCTTCGATGCCACGCTTCCGAGCGGGCGCAAGGTGTCCGTCGAGGGCTTCATGTCGGTTGACGAGGCCCGGCTGGCCGCGCTGCCCGATGCCCAGGTCCTCGAATTTCATCGCAACGGCGTGCTCGGCCTGATCCACGCGCATCAACTGTCCATGCGCCACATGCGCAAGCTGGTGGCGTGGCGGCAAGCGCGTGAAGGCGCTGAAGCCTCCTGATCCCCGTCTGAAAACCACCTTTCCAACATGACCACACGCACCACGCCCCCGTTCCGCGCCGATCACGTCGGCAGTTTCCTGCGTCCGGCCTATCTGCTGGAGGCGCGGGACCGCAAGGCCAAGGGCGAGATCACGGCCGAGCAGCTGCGCGAGGTCGAGGACCGCGCCATCGACGAGATCATCCGCTTCCAGGCCGACGTCGGGCTGCAGTCGATCACCGACGGCGAGTTTCGTCGCACCTACTTCCACATCGACTTCCTCGAGCAGCTCGGCGGGGTGCAGACCGACATCCCGGTGTCGGTGCTCAAGGGCGACGGCACCGTGGCGCTGGCGCCACCGGTGATCAAGGTGGTCGACAAGGTGCGCCATGTCAAGGACATCCAGCTGGCCGACTTCCAGTACCTGAAGGCCCGCGTCGAGGCGCTGGGCCGGCCCGGCCTGGTGCCCAAGGTGACCATCCCGTCACCGACCATGCTGCACTTCCGCGGTGGGCGCGCCGGCATCAGCCGACAGGCCTACCCGGAGCTCGACCCGGTCTTCTACGACGACGTCGCAGCGGCCTACGGCGCCGAGCTGAAGTCGCTGGCCGATGCCGGCTGCACCTATGTGCAGATGGACGACACCAACCTCGCCTACCTGTGCGACGAGAAGATGCGCGAGGCGGCGCGCCAGCGCGGCGACGACCCGAACGAGCTGCCCTTCCGCTACGCCGACTTCATCAACAAGGTGGTGGCGCTCAAGCCCGAGGGCATGACGCTGGGGGTCCACCTGTGCCGCGGCAACTTCAAGAGCACGCACGCGGCGGCCGGCAACTACGAGCCGGTGGCCGAGGCATTGCTGTCGAAGATGAACCTCGACGCTTTCTTCCTCGAGTACGACGACGAGCGCTCGGGTGATTTCCGCCCGCTGCGCTTCCTGCCCAAGGGCAAGATCGTCGTGCTGGGCCTGGTGACGACGAAGTTCGGCGAGCTCGAAACCAAGGACGCGCTCAAGCGCCGCATCGAGGAAGCGGCGCGCTACGCCCCGCTGGATCAACTGGCGCTGAGCCCGCAGTGCGGCTTCTCCAGCACGGTGCACGGCAACAACATCGCCGTCGAGGACCAGCGGCGCAAGCTGGCGCTGGTGCTCGAGACGGCGCATGAGGTCTGGGGCTGAGGCCCATCGCTCCTGCCGGTCATCGCGCCTGCCGTATCGAAGGGACCGCTGGAGCTGGTTGGACCGGTTGATCCGGCAGCGCGGACCAGAACTCCAGCCGGCTCGACTCGGCCCTTCGGACCTTGTCGAGCTTCAGGTTCTGCGCCGCCACCAGCGTGCGCCAGCTCTGGAAGTCTCGCGAGACGAACTGCCCTAGCGCCGTGGCGGGGCCGGTGGCGGGTTCCAGCGCATCAGTCTTGAAGCGTGCCTGCACGTCGGACATCTCCACGATTTTGCGTACCGCGGCGTTCAATGTTTCGACGATCGGCGTCGGCATCCCCTTCGGGCCGACCAGCCCGAAATAGTTCGTCACATCGAAGCCGTCCAAGCCGGACTCCGCCATGCTCGGAACGTCGGGCAGAGTGGCGGTGCGCTTCGAGGTGGTCACGGCCAACGCCTTGACGCGGCCGTCGCGCACGAAGGGCGCCAATGCGGGGATGGTCCCGGTGAGCACCTGCACCTGACCTGAGATCATGTCGAGCGTTGCAGGAGCGATGCCCCGGTAGGGGATGTGGGCGATGTCCACGCCGGCACGCGCCTTGAGCATCTCGAGCACGAGGTGGTTGATGCCGCCGGCCCCAGCCGAGGCGTAGTTCAGCTTGCCAGGCTGCGCGCGCGCCAGGTCGATCAACTCGCGCAGGGTATTCACCGGCAGGTCCTTGTTGCATGCCCACAACAGCGGGCCCTGTGCGACCATGCCCACCGGCGCGAAGTCGCGCACCGGATCGTAGGTGGGCTGTGCCAGCACGGCGGCCACGGTGGTGAAAGGCGCGGCCACGAGCAGCAGCGTGTGGCCGTCGGCGGCCGCCTGCGCGACGTGCTGGGTGCCGATGGCGCCCGAGGCGCCGGTGCGGTTCTCGACGATGAACTGCCCGCCCAGCAACTCACCGAACTTCTGCGCCAGCAGGCGACCCATCGCGTCGGTGCCGGCACCTGCGGCGAAAGGCACCACGATGCGCACCGGGCGCTCGGGATAGGCCGCCCAGGCAGGCAGCGCCATCGTGGCGCCCAGCCCGGACGTGATCTGGAGGAAGCGGCGGCGGGAGGAGATCAGACTTTGCATCTTTCGAGTCCCAAAGGAATGACAGTCAATGCTATCGCGCAAAGTTGACAATTCGATGTCTCGATGAGTCCGTGTCGTACGTTGTCGGGCGGACGTCGTCATCCAGCGGCCCAACCCGTGCCGGGCAGGGGCGTCCAGTGACAGGTGGGGATCGCAGGCTGCGCGTCAGTCCAGATGTTTTCCGTGTGCCCACTGCGCTACCCTCACCGTCGTGAATCTCTTCGATGGTTACCGCTATCTCGTCGCGCTCGCCCAGCACCGGCATTTCGGCCGCGCGGCGGCGGCTTGTCACATCACCCAACCGGCTCTGTCCAATGCACTGCGCGCGCTGGAGTCGCACTTTGGTGTGGCGATCGTGCGGCGCGGGCGGGCCTTCGGTGGTCTGACCGTCGAAGGGCAGGAGGTCCTCGCCACGGCACACCGCGTGCTGCACGAACAGGAACTGCTCGCGCAGTCGCTGGCCGGCGCGGTGACGCGCCCGGTGGGCCGGCTGAGCGTCGGCGCTGTGCCCACCGCCGTGCCCGTGGCGGCGCGCTTCTGCGCCACGGTGGTGGCGGCCCATCCGGGCATCGCGCCGCAACTGCGCTCGCTGTCGTCGCAAGACCTCGAAGCGGGGCTCGAGGACTTGACGCTGGATCTGGCCTTCGGGTTTGTCGAGCGCACCGCCACCAACAGCCGGCTGGACGTCTGGCCGCAGTACGAGGAGCACCACTATCTGGTCGAGGCCAAGCCGGCCGGCGGCGCCGCTGGCCTTGGGCCCCGAGGTCCGGGCTGGCCCGCCAGCGCGCCTTTGCCGTGGGTCCAGGCTGCCGAGCGCGCGCTGTGCCTGCTCACGCCCGAGATGCACCACCGCGCGCTCGTCGACGCGGTGTTCCGCCGCCTGGGCTGCGAGGTCCGACCTGCTCTCGAGACCGACTCGGTGCTGGCCTTGGCCGTGGCGGTGCGCGCCGGAGGCCTGGCCGCGGTGCTGCCCGGCGCGCTGGTGGCCACCCTGCCGCATGATGCGGACCTCGTGGTGCGACCGTTGGTCGAGCCGGAACTGCGCACGGCCATCGGCCTGATGGTGTCGTCGGCAGGGCGTCCGTCACGCACCTTGCAGGCAGCGCTGGACCTGGCGCGCGGCTCGCCCTGGCTGGCGCAGGCCCGAGCGGTCAGCGGCACGTTCGGTCGCTGAGATAGGCGCCGCTCCTGCACCTGCGGATCGGCGCAGGGATGCGCGCCGCGGGTGGACGACCGAGCCTCTGGGGAGCGGTCGGTTCATCACTTGCGCGAATGGGGCGGTTTCGAGAATCCATTGGACGGCGGTGGGTTCGGCCGCCCATCATCGGGTGCGACGGGTTGTGGTGGGCCGCATCCGATGCCCAGGTGCGGGGCGGTGCGGTGGTCGAGTGGCACCAGCCGCCAAGATTGCCCTAGCGTTGCCGATCCCCGACAAGGCCTCCCTCGCCCGCCACGAAGACAGTTCTTCCCTCCCATCCTGATGAGCCCGCTGCCGTGACCGACGCCGCCGTGACCGCCCGACCCGTGATCCCGATCGTGCCGACCGGTGAGGCCGCGCCGACGCCGGGCCGTCAACGGCGGCGGCAGGCGCCCAAGGGCCGCCGGGTGGACCCGCTTGCGCTGGCCGAGCTGCGCGCGCTGGTCGGCGAGGGTCCGCTGCGGCGCGACCTGCTGATTGAGTACCTGCACAGACTCAACGATGCGCACGGCCAGCTCGGCACGCCGCATCTGGCCGCCCTCGCGCAAGCGATGGGCCTGGCGCAGACCGAGGTCTACGAGGTCGCGAGCTTCTATCACCACTTCGACATCGTGCGCGAGGGGCCGGACGGCGCCGTGCCGGCCGCGCCCGCCCTGACCTTGCGCGTGTGCGACGGCCTGTCTTGCGAGCTCGCCGGTGCGCGCGAGCTGCTGCAGCGCCTGCCGCAGATGCTGGGCGCCGAGGTGCGTGTGATCCCGGCGCCGTGCATCGGCCGATGCGAGCAGGCGCCGGCGGTGGCCGTGCACCAGCGGCCGCTGGC
>Ga0169931_10011569_pt1 | contig 12402 bp, 7 predicted proteins | sample Kivu_15m_20L_FD_129675 | JGI IMG/M metagenome (GOLD analysis project Ga0169931, IMG submission 129675) | Freshwater microbial communities from Lake Kivu, Western Province, Rwanda to study Microbial Dark Matter (Phase II) - Kivu_15m_20L... | ecosystem: Environmental > Aquatic > Freshwater > Lake ...
AGCAGGCCCTGCGCCCTGCCGCCCGCCGGTCCGCGGCGTTCGGCTCAGAAGAGCCCAGGCATCGCCCGCGGTCGATGTGGCCCGCGGCGCGTCCGGTTCAAGGCTGCGGCACGTTGCGGCCAGAGGAGTCGACCGGAGCCTCCAGCGGCGGCCCAGGCTCGCGTCAGTCGCGTCGCCAAGCCCGCCGGAGGCTGTCGGTCTCGACGGCCGTCGCGTCGCCGCGCGTCGGGCCGTCGAAGCGCGTGCACGCCGAGACAGGGCTGGCGAGAACGTTTCTCCCCCTTCGGTCACGCGAGGCTCGAACCGGACAGCGCGCGGGTCAAGTCGTCGTGCAACGCGATCAGAGGCTCGAAGCGGTCCAGCGCGGGCGCCGAACCAACGGTCGCCGCATAGCGGCACGTGGCGTAGCGGGCGGCGACGCGGTGGTAGTCGTCCGCCCACGCACGCAACGCGGCCGCCTCTTCCGAGCTGCGGTAGGGAAATCGGATCGTCGGCCGGGCCAGCCCGCACCGCCAGGGCTTGGGGGTCAGCCGCGCGCGGAAGCACTGCTGCACCTTGCACAGCCGGCTGAAGGCGGGATCGGCCCCCGTCGAGCGCAGCAGGTCCGCGGCAGCCCGCCCGCCGGGATCGAAGGGCCGGTTGACGCACAGCGCGCGAAATCCGCCCGCGGTGCGGTAGATGCGAAACGTGCCGTCCGGGTAGGCCGCCAAGTCCTGCCGCAGTCGCTCGAGCCGCTGCGTGAAAGGGCAACGCCCCCCGAGGCGGCGACGCAGTACGCTGGCCAGTCCGGGCTGGAAGTCGATATCGAGAAAAAGCATCCGTGCGGCGTTCAGAATCAGCGCGCCGTAGCCGTTGCGGGTGACGACGGCAATCGGCCCGTCTTCGTCGGCAGACGCTCCGAAAGATTCGACGACCTCCTCCCGCACCGGTCGCTGCGCGTAGCCATACCAGCGCTCGAGCGTCTGGCCGGTGCGGAGAAATTCCGCGAGCCGCAGCAATCGCTCTCGCCCCGCGGCTTCGGCGGACCTCGCGTCGGGGCCGTAGCCCCATGCCGAAAGGGGCGCCGGTCTCCCCTGCCGATCGGGGAACGCTCCTGAAACCAGTTTCCAGACGGGCGGAATCCGCATGTCGAAGTCTCGCGAGGCAGGGTCGGGCGAAGCGGCTGCCCGCCGTCGGTCGACAGTCCGCGGCGCGGCGTCTGGAATTCGAGGGAGACGCGTCGCCGAGCCAGGAATTCCGCGGCCCCCCTTGCGGGAAGAGCGCTCGCGGCCCCTGCAAACTATTGCTCCCTGTGCCGTCAATGAGCCGCCGCTCGCCTCTCTTCTCCGGCTTTCCCCCACGTGAGGAGCGGCGGCACGGGTCCCTGCGCGGCGCGATGATCACAGGCGACGCCGTCTTCGGCAAGGAAGACCGCGTGCAGGCTGCGAAGGCGGTCTTCCGACGCCGCCGTGCGGCGCCGGGACTGCGGAACGCGGTCTGGCCAGTGCGGCCGTAGGCTGCTGTGCGCCGGGAGCGGGCCCGCCGACGGTGCGGGGCGATCCGCCGCTGCGAAATGCCGAGAGCGTTCGCGTCGTAACGACTTTGCCGGCGCGGATCAGGCGTAGCGCGGCGGTGGCGGGAATTTTCCGAACGCAAGACGCCCGACGACGGCAGCAGCGCGGCGGTCGTGCACTACTAATCCTAAGGGGGATCGGCTGTGCGCCGATCGTTGCCCGAGTTGGGAATGCCGAGCGGATCCCCCGCAATCCGGGCCGGAGCTGTCGACGATGGAAGTCAGCGAGCGTCGACGGCGGCCGAGTTTTGCGTCGGCGGCGCCCCGTGCCGGGTCGCGGGGACGCCTCCGTGGCGGCTTCACCCTGGTGGAACTCACGATCGTTCTGCTGGTCCTCGGCATTCTCGCGGGGATCGCCGCTCCCAAGTTTCTACGCGTCAGCGACGAGGCGGCCTTCCAAGGCGCGGCGCGCTGCGTACGCACCATCCTCGACGCGGCGGAGCGGTATCACGCTGAAAACGGGTCGTTTCCCAGCGAAGCGGACCCGGGCGAGTTGCCCCCCGAATTGGCCGCGGCACTGCCTGCCCGACTCTTCTCCAGCGACACCCCTTTGGGAGGTAAGTTCGACTGGCACGGGTCTGCTTCGGGAATGGACTGCATCGGCGTCTCCATCGAGTTTTCGGAGTTTTCCGACGCGTTGCTCAAACGCTGGTCCCAGATGGACGAGCGCTTCGACGACGGCGATCTCAACAGCGGCGCGATCTTCATGTCGAGCGTTCAGGAGAACCATCTGATGTTCAAGCTTGCCGACCACGACGGGACGGTCGGGACGCTGCCCGTGGAGTCTTCGCCGTCTTCGCCGCCGAGCTTAGAATCGCCGCTCTTGTTCGGCAAGCCGAGGTTTCCCAACGCGCCGCCGATCATGTCGCTGCCGGCCATGCTTCCCGAAGGCGAGTCTCTCTCCAAGCCGTTGCTCATAGAGTCGCCGAGTCCATGAATGCCAGCCGTCGGTTGCGATGGCAGCGCCGAAGCGCGTCAACCGACGGTTGCCCGTCTTGATTCTTGCGCCCCGAAGGAACCGCCGCCGCTGCTCCTCACGGGGGAAAGCGCCGGCGGCGAAAGGCGCGCGGCGGCTCGGTGGATCGCTCGGGTCCGTCGGACCGCACTCGGCGGCTCGCCGGGAAGCCTCCCGGCAATCCGGGTGGCAATGCGGGTTGATCGGCGGTCCGCCGGTGACGCAGCCCCCCAAGATACGGATCGCTCGGCGTCGAGGCGTTGCAGTCGCCGCAATCGCGCCGCACCTGGCGGCAAGGCAGCGTCACGCGACGATGGCGGCCTCCCGGCGAGCAAGGCGGGCAAGCTCGCTGCGCGGCCCTGCCACGAGCCGGCGGAGGATTCTCCGCTGCGACTTCCCGCCGAGGGCGGTATTCGGCCAACCCGCCGCTTGCGCGGCCCGGTCGGCGAAAGCTCCGGTTCCCTCGGGCGCATGCGGTCCTCGCCTCCCGCGCGCACGGCCGCGCGACGAGCGCCGCGTCTCTCCGAACGCCGATACCCCGGCGGCGGTTCGTCGTGCGTGAGCCGCCTCCTCCGCCGAGGCAGGCCCCCGCGCGGATCGGCCGTGCACGTCGGCCGTCGGCCGCAGATCCGCTACAGCCGGCAGCCGAGGCCGACGGGCGGAGAGAAGTTTCGCGGCGGCTCGACGCCTCGCGCGGCGGATCGGCCTTCGAGGTCGGTCGCGCAAGCTAGGCTTCCAAAGGACGCGGAGCACGATCCCTGCTCTTCGGCCGGCGTTCGTCGGCCGGTTCGTGCACCGCCCCGAGCTGTCAGGCGTCGGCTTCTTGGGCCGAGCGGCGCGCCGGCGCTGCACCGCAGCCGGGCAAGGCCCGAAGATTTCCGCGTGCGCCGCGTCGCGGCGAGGAGTCAACCATGACGTCGTGGATGCGTTTGTCGGTCGTGGGATGTCTGGTTCTTGGGCTGGCCGACGCAGCGTCGGCCAGGGCCCCGGCCCCAGGGGCGCCGCAGGGCAGTTCGCCCCGCACCGGCGGCGGCGCCGCGCGCCCCGTCGCCGGGCGCCAACGGCCTGCCACGCCGCCGGCGGCCCCTGGTCCACGATGGAACGCGGCGCCCCAACGACCGGGTATCGCCGAGGGGGCTGGCGCCAAGGCGCCGCAGGGGGGCACGCCGGAGCCTGCCCGCGCCGACGAGAAGCCGTTGGCCGGAGGCCTGCCCCCGCGGTCGCCCGCCGACGCCGCAGCCTGGCAAGCCATCCGAAGAATGGCCGACCGAGACGGCAACGGAATCATCGACCCAACGGAGCGACGTCGCGCCGAGGAGATTGCCAAGCGAATGGGACAAAACGGCTCCGTGCCCGAGGCGGCCGGCAACCACGGCGGCCGACTGAATCCGGTCGAGCAGGAGCGGCTCCGCAAGCTGCGGCAGCGGAGCGGTTCGCCGGCGTTGCCCGACGCGGGCGCCGTCTCCGAAGCGGAGGGACCTGCAGCGGGGGCGGGGGCTGCGGCGGCCGCCGCAGGGCGGCGCGGCGCGCCGGCCGCGACGGAGGGCCTGCCCCGCGGCGCGGAGCGCGGCCAGGAGCGCTCGCCGCGAGGGGCCGCACGGCGCGGCTCGCCGGGCGGGGGCCGCCGCGAAATCGCTTCGCCCCCAGGCCCTGCGCCGGCGGCGGCCAGCGACGGACCGTCGCCGCCGGGGCGTCCGCGGGGCGGACGTGCGGAGGGGGCGGGCCAAGCCGACGGACCGCCGGTCGGCCGTCGCGGGGGCGGGCGTGGAGCGGGCCCTGGCAGCGGTCGTGGCGGCCGCGCGCCGCGCGGACGCTAGCGGCGCGTGGCAGGCTTTGCTTGACGTCTGTGCGGCTCAGGAGCCGCCGCCCGTATGGCGCCTCCGGCTTTTTCCTCCGTGAGGAGCGGCGGACGGGTTCATGTTGCATGCCGCAGTCAATAAGTATCCTGCCGCGGGAGTTGCCCGTAGTCGATGGGGAAACCGCGGTGGGTCGCGCTTGCCGCATGATCGGAGAGCAAAGCGTGCGATCTTGCCGGGTCGCACGATCGGCCGGTCGAGCGGGAGGATCGCGGTCGGGCGGTCTTCGTCGGTTCCTTCCGATCGACGTTTTCGCGGCGCGCGCCGGACGCCCAGCGCCCGCGGTCATCGCGCCTGCTTCCCCGCGCCGAGGTTGCCGCGCGCGGGGAGGCCTCGCGGCTTCGGGCGTCGTCGCCGGGATGGGCCGCCAGGCGTTCGCCTGCGACGGAACCCGCGCCGCCGCCGTCGTCCATGGTTTCCACGCCGGCGAGATCGTCGGGTGCTGCGACGCCGCCGCGCGTCGTTGTGGATCGGGCGGCTCGGTCCCTTGGCCGCCCCGCGCGGCGGCGCGAAGACGTCGAGCGCCGCGTCCCGCCCCGGCGCCGCGCGACCGCGGCAGGGCCCGTCGACGCCGGTCGAATTTTTTCGCGTGCCGTGCAGTGCGAAGCTCGCCGCTGGCGACGTCAGGCCGTGCCGCGTCAGGGGCCGCGTGCGGCGGCTAGGGCGCGTCGCCGAAGTCGACGCTTTCGTACTTGAAGCGCACGTTCAGCATTTCCTGCTCCGACTTGAGCCCGTAGCGGACCACGGCGGCGGGGTCCGGATTGTGGGGATTGAAGCGCGAATTGTCGAAGTGGGTCACCGACAGCAGCGCCTCGCCGGCCTTCAGTCGCAGCGGTTTCTCGAACTCGTACGTCCGCTGCCAACTGAAGTGGTACGTAGGCACCCGCAGCACCAGTTGTCGCTGCTCCCGCTCGGTTTGCGGCGCCACGACCTTGTACAGCGAGAAGTCCTTGCCCCGGTAGTGCATGTGCGGTCCGAGGGCATGGATCAGCACGTCGGTCTCGAACATGTGGTAGCACCGCTGCTCGTAGTGGGCGTCGCCAGGCGGAAGGCGGATGTCCTTGCGGTTGAACACCTTCGTCTTGAGCACGTGCTGCGGGGGGCCGTCGGCCCAGCGAATGGCCAGTTGCGACAGGTCGGATTCCTCGCTGGCGCCGGTCGGGGCGTAGTGCATCTCGAAAAAGATGTCGTGCCCGGCGGGAAGCTTCAGCGCGTAGCCGTCGGGATACACGCGGGCATTGAACGGGTCTCCGGCGATGTAGTCGCCGATTTTCTTGACCCGGTCGCCCGCGAGTCCGTAGAGCCGCAGCATGGCCTGGTTGGAGGTCAGTTTTTCGTCGCTGGCGGGCCCGACGATCGCGCCGATGTGGTGGACGACCGCCTTGTTGCCGGGACGCAGTTCGATGGCCTGGATGTAGCGATCCTCGGCGAAGTTGGCGGGGATGCGGTAATACTGGTACTCGTCGAGCCGGTAGGCGGGAACCCGATAGGGCTCGGGCATCTGGAACACGAGGTCGGGCGTGCCGATGGCCCAATCCCGGGGATCGGGCCATTCGCGCGGGGGCGGCGCGTCGCGCGGATCGCCGGCGGGGCAGCCGTCGTCGACCCACGCGCGGAACAGGTCGATTTGCCGTTGGTTCAAACGGGGGTCGTGTTTCAATCCGCCGACGCCCGCGTCGGGATGCGCCTCGGCGTGCCAGGGGGGCATGATGCGGTTCTCAATGCGATCGAGCAGCGTCGCGCTGAGGCTGGCGACCGTTTGGTAGTCGTTGAGAGGGGCGAACAGGGCGGCTCCGGCTTCGCCCTCGCGGTGGCAGCTCTGGCAGTGCTGCTGGAGCAGCGGAACGATGTCGCGGTAGAAGACGACTTCCTGCAAATCGCTGCGGTCGTAGAGCATGCGCGGAGCGATCCGGCAGCCCGAGGGCGCGGTTTCGAAGACGTCCGCAGCGTTGCCGTTCACGAAGCTGTGCAGCGCGTCGGCGAGGTACTCGCGCTGTCCGTTGTGGGCGCCGCCGGCCCATCGGCCGTTGACCTGTCCGCGATAGATTGTTTTCTTGGCGTCCACTCCGTCGCGGACGTCGAGCACCACGACTTCCGGCGTGACGGTCATGGCCAGCTCCGCGTGCCACGGCGACTGCGGATCGTCCTTGAAGACCGGAAAGGCGAGGTCCAGTTCGACCGCGTAGCGGGCGATCTCGGACAGGTCGTCGCTGGCGTTGGGGAACAGGCCGATGAACTGCACGCCTTCGCGGGCGAACCGGCGTTGCAGATCGCTCAGCAGCGGGGCCAGCCGCCGCGCCAGCGGGCACGTCGTCGAGCAGGTCACCACGACCAGGGCCCGCGCCGCGGGAGTCGCGTCGTCGTCGACCAGCTGTTCCGGCAGCCGCGTCTCGCCCCAGCGGCCGAGCAGTTGCGGACGGGCCGCCCAAGCCGACTCGACCAGCACGATCGGCAGGCACGCTGCAACCAGCGCCGCCCGCACGCTCTTCCGTGTTGCTCTCAACGCTCTCCCCGATCTGGTTTCGTCGGAACTTTGGCCACGCTCCTGCGAACCGGCGCCGCGCCGCGCCGATAACGCCCGTAAGAAAAGAGATTCGACCTGTCGGCGGCTCAAAATTGAGGTTCCGGTGCGGAGCCTGCGGGAAAAGGTTCGGGGCAGCATGGGATTTGCGGGAACGGCGAATTTTTCCCCCTGGTTGCGGACCGCGGCGACGCTGCTCGCCCTGCAGGGGCTCGCCGCACGGGCGACGCCCCCGGCCGACGCCGGCCTCGGGCAGCGCGCAGCGGCGGCCCGCGCGGCGCTGGCCGACGCCGAGCTGCGCTTCGTCCCTCCGCCGCGGGGGGCGTTCGAGGAGGCGCAGGCGGCGGTGCGGGCGGAGGCGACCCGCGTCGAGCGGGAGTTCGCCCTCGATCCCGGCTCGGAGGCCGTCCGCTTCTGGAAAGCGCACCTCCGTTGGGAAATGCTCGAGCGGAATCTGGGACCCGCCGAGACGGTGCGTCTGGCGGAGCTCGAGGAGGTCCGCCGCTGGATGTACTCCAATCGCAAGGGGCTGGAATCGCCTTTTTTTGCGCCGCTGCGGACGACGGTCGACGCCTACCTCGACGCGGCCTACGTGGCCAGCCAACCCGACTTGCCGGCCCGCTTCCAGGAGCAGGTCGCGCTCGCCCGGCAGCAGTGCGGGGAGTTGGCCGACGCTCCGACCGACGCCCGTGCCGCCGCCCTGGCGCGCACTCTGGGGTGGTTCCAGCGGACGGGGCAACTCGCTGCAGAGGCGTCGGCCGTCCGGTCGCTGACCTCGCTGCCCAACGCCCAGCTCGCGATCAGCGGCGAGCTGATCGGCCGGATCGCCGCCTTGCACGCCTCGGACATCGACGAGCGGATCGCGCTGACCGAGTCGGTGCGGATTCCTCCCGGCAACCGGTGGCAGCGGTCGAGAACGATGCGGGTCCGCGGCACGGCCAGCACGCGCGGCGACGTGCGGATCCGCCTCGCGCCCCATGCCGAGCGGGCGGAATTGGTGCTGGTCTACGAGGGGAGTCTCGACTCGACCGCCCGCGGGGCGACAGGACCGGTGACCCTTGGCCTGCAGGCATGGGGCTCGGCGCGGGCGGAAAAGCCGATCTACCTTGACGTCGACGGCCTGCACGCGGGAACCGCTCGCGTGACGCCCCGCCTGCAATCGCGGCTGACGGACGTCGATTCCGAAAGCTACCTCGCCGAACGCGTGGCGCGCCGTCGAGCGGATCAGGAATCGTCGCGGAAGCTGATGAACGATCAGGCGCGGGCCACGGCCGTCAAGCAACTCACGTCGCGCTTCGACGCCCACGTCGACGCCGCGCTGGCAAAGATTCGCGGCGACGTCGACCGGGCCCGCGCGGGTCTGGAGGAGTTCAGCGAGTTGACGGCCCCGCTCGTGCGGGAAGGCGTGGCGTTGTCGTTCGACGGCGTCCGCAGCTCGGCCGAACGCGTCGAGCTCGATTTTTTCTGCCGCGGGCGGGATCAGCCGGGAGCGCCGAACGCCTGCGCGAGCGACGCGCTGGCCGGCGACGTTCTGCTGCGCGTCCACGCGTCGTTCTTCAACAACATGTTCGAGACGATCCTCGGCGGCAAAACCTTGTCGGACGAGTTCCTGATGAAGTACGCCAAAGTGCTCCACGCCGAGCTGCCGCCGCCGCTGATGGTCCACACGCGGGCCGCTAGGTGGTCGCTGACGATGGCCCGCCACCGGCCGCTCGAGCTGACGATTCCCTCGGCCAATCGCCTGGCGCTGCGGATGCGTGCGACGGCCGTGGAAATCGACGGCGTGCCCTGGTCGACCCCGTGCACGGCGGACCTGCAGTACGCGCTGCGCCGCGACGAGTACGGCGACGTGAGCCTGTGCCGCGAGGGCGCGATGCGGCTCGACGCCGACCTGCCCTCCGCCCAGCGCGCGTTCCTGGACGAGAAGCTCGGCGCCTTCTTTGGGCCGGTCTTCAACGGCGGTGGCGTCGTGGCGCCGGAAGGGGGCCTGCTCGGCGCCCTGCGGAGCCTGCAACCCTTGGGCGTGCACGCCGACGCCGATTGGCTGACGACCGGCTGGAACGTGCCCCCCGCGGCGGTCGACGCGTTCCTCCGCGCTCAAGAGACGGCGCAGCCGCCCCAGGCCCCGCCCCCCGCGGCGCCGTCCGCTCCCCGCACCGCTCTCCAGCCCGGCCGCAGCCGCTGACGCGGCGCGATCGGCCGACGCCCGCTCCGGTCGCTCCGCAGCAGCGCCCCGGCCGCCCGAGGTCTCCGAGAGACCGCACTCCACTCCGCGCCCGCCGACGCGGCTGCCGTCGGCCGACGGAGCACGCGGCGCCCCTGTCGCGGGCGGCGCTGCCTAACGCAGCCCGCCAGGGATCGTAGCCACCTCCTGGGGGGGGGCGTAAAGAGATGAATCTTCTGGGTAGAATCTGGCGACTGGGCGGCGCTCTTGTTACAACGGGTGCCGGCGGGCGGCGAAGGGCGTCACGCACCTGCCGCACCTCGCACCTCGCACCTCGCACCTCGCTAGCCGCTTTTCCCTTTTCCCTTTTCCCTTTTCCCTTTTCCCTTTTCCCTTTTCGCTTTTCGCTTTTCGCTCCGCGCGCGGCGCTTGCTCGTGACGTTGCGATCGTCACGGCGGCGACCCCGTCGCCGTGCTCATGCGGACGGCGTCGATCTCCCGACGGCGGCATCGCCCGCCGTCGTCGTGCCGCTTGCAGCTTTCCCTTGTTCCGATCCCCAGGCCCCAGTCGAGAACTCCACCGATGAAGAAACTTTGGCGCATTTCCACGCACTGCGGCTTGGCCGCCGTGCTGACGGCAGGCGGCGGACCGGCGCGTGCGGCCGATGTCGTCTGGGACGGCAACGGCGGCACGGGGGGCGGCTTTCTGACGGCCGTCAACTGGGCGGGCAACGTGCTCCCGGGCGGCTCCGACGTCGCCCGCATCGATTCCAACACGTCGACCGCCAACCCGGTGACGCTCTCCTCGGGCGTCGCCCAGATTGACAACCTCAACCTCGGCCCGACGACCTCGAGCTTCATGGAAGTGAACGGCGGAACGCTGATCGCCTTCGGCAGCAACGTGAAGGATTTCAGCATCGGCCTGGGCGCGTCGCAGCAGTCGGTCTTCAAGCTGTCGAGCGGCACGGTCGAATTCGGCAGCGCCGGCGTGTACACCGACGGCAACGACTTCGACATCGGCAAGAACGGCAACGGCCGGTACGTGCAGACGGGGGGCGTCCTGCGGCAACACGGCGACGACGTCAAAATCGCCGACAGTTCGGCGGGCGTCGGCCTGTTGGAGATTTCCGGAGGCCAGATGCACGTCTCCGACGGATTCTCCGTCAGCGACAGCGCCGGCGGAACGGGGACGATGCTGATCAGCGGCAATGCGGAAGTCGTTTCCGGCAACAGCGGCGGTTTGGCGAGCGGTTCGGGCACGACGGCGACCGGGTACATCAGCGTCGCCAATCGAGGCGGTACGGGCGTGCTGACGATCTCCGGCAACGGCGCGCTGTACGGCCGCTACCTCGAGTACGTGGGCGAGCCGGGCGCCACGGCCAACATCACCATCGGCGGCACGGGCGGCAAGCTGGTGATCAGCGAAGAGAAAGTGTTCGGCGCCGCCGGTTCAGGCAGCAATGCCAACGCGATCGGCATCGAAACGGGCGCCCCGGGAAACATCGCCGTGCAGGAGTCGGGCCTGTTCGCCGTCGACAACAACACCTTCAACGACTTCAGCGACGGCTACGTGATCGGCCGCTCGGGCAGCGGCACGCTGTCGGCGGCAGGCACGAACGCCCGTGTGGTCGTCCGGCAGCGGTTGCTGCTCGCCGGCGGCGGTTTGGACATGGATTTCGCCTCGGGCAGCCCCGGCTTTGAGACCCCGGGCTCCGGCCAGATGCTCGTCGGCCCTGGCGGCAACGTGGCGGTGAGCGAACTCCACATCGGCGTGACCGGGTCGGGCACGCTCTCGCAGAACGGCGGCGCGATCGCCGCGGTCAACGGCAGCGCCCTGTTCGCCGAGGCGGGGATGGAAAACGGCATGTACGGTGAAGACGTGTACCTCGGCACCCAGACGGGGTCGACTGGCGTCTACAACCACAGCGGCGGCACGCTGACGGCCGGCGACGACTTCATCATCGGCCACTTCGGCAACGGCGTGTACAACATGACCGGGTCGGCCGTGGTGGCGGGCGCCGGTTGGACCGTGCTGGGCAACGAGGCGGGATCCTCGGGCACCTGGAACATTTCGGGCGGCACGTTCAACCAGAGCTTCGGCGACCTGGAGATCGGCGACGCCGGAACGGGTACCGTCAATCTGGCGGGCGGCACGCTGAACGTCAGCGGCTACACGGCCGTCGGGCACCGGTCCGGCTCGGGCTTGCTCCATGTCTCCGGCACGGGCGTCCTCAACACGCCCGACCTGAAGATCCTGATGGGCAAGGACGGCAACATGACGACCAGCGGCGTGCTCCGCGTGGGCGGCCAAGGCGGGCAGATCAACGTGGCCAACGCCCTCACCATGGACGAGTCGCAGATGGGCCACGAGAACAAGATCATCGCCGATCTGGTCGCCTCGGGCATCACCACCATCAAGGTCGGCGGCAGCTCGTCGATCGAGCGCGGAGCGCTCGTGGTGCAGAGCGATCCGGGCTTCTACAAGCCGACGGCCGGCGATCAGTACGTGCTGATCGACACGGGCAGCTGGAGCGGCCAGAACCGGTTCGCGAGCGTCACGACGAACGTCACTCTCGCCCGCACCGACGACATCCTGTTCCAGGGAACCGGGTTTTCCGGAGCGGGCGGATCCGCCACCAAATACGAGGTGCGCGTCACCGCCCGCGGCGATTTCGACGTCAATCTGGACGTGAACGCCGCCGACCTCAACGTGTGGGCCGCCAATTTCGGCTCCACGTCCGGCTCCTACGCGAACGGCGATGCCAACCAGGACGGCCGCGTCAACGGCATCGACCTGCTCAGTTGGCAGCGCAATTTCGGCTCCTACGCCGCCGCCAGCGCCGTTGCGGCGTCGGTCCCCGAGCCGGCCGCCTGCACCCTGGTGCTGGCCGGACTGGCAGCGGGCCTCCGTCGGAGGATTCGCCGCTAACCGGCCGTCATCCGACGCTGGCCGACCTGGCGCCACGTCGCCACGCGTCGAGCAGAGCCTGCCGCCGTTCGCCGCACGAGCGTTTTCCCACGCTCGTGCGGCGACGCAGCCCGTGGCGACCGGCCCCGTGGTTGCTCCACCGGGCTGGGAGAGCGGGCTGCGGGCCGGCGCTCCCGCAAACGCCTGCCGTGCGCTCCCGCCGCCTCGAGCGACCTCCCAGCCGCTCGGGGCGGCGTTGTTTTCCCCCCTGGCGGGCCGGCGGGGAACGGCTGCCTCGCACGGGCGGCGCCGCGGTCGCCCGCTTGTCGCGCGCGATCGTTCGTCGCCGCCGTGCCGACGACCTGCGGCGGGATCGGCGCGTCGCGGCCGAGCCGCCGCGACGACGCCTCTTGGGCGTTCGCCGCTGCTTCTCTTGGGCGTTCGCC
>Ga0169931_10011570_pt1 | contig 12400 bp, 11 predicted proteins | sample Kivu_15m_20L_FD_129675 | JGI IMG/M metagenome (GOLD analysis project Ga0169931, IMG submission 129675) | Freshwater microbial communities from Lake Kivu, Western Province, Rwanda to study Microbial Dark Matter (Phase II) - Kivu_15m_20L... | ecosystem: Environmental > Aquatic > Freshwater > Lake...
ATCGCACAGCTATCGGCTGTGACCGAGGTCGCTTGGTTGGCAGAGGTGACGGGCGACTACGACTTTGCAGTGCAGATATCTAACGGCGACGTCTATCGGGCGGTATCGTTGTTTGGTCGGATCGAGGATCAGTTCGGCTACACGTTTTCAAAGAAGAGCTTCGCGCAACATCTTTCATGTACTGACTACTCATACGGGTTTTTGGCGGATCGTTGGGAGGAGAGGGATCTCATCGAGACTGAACGGGCTTCTATCAAACCTGAAGTCGACAAGCTGGACCACATGATCCTAAGGGAGCTATCGTGCAATCCTGGCAGTAAGCGAGATCTCTCTCAAAAGCTTGATCTATCGCTCTCGACCCTACAGTACAGGCTCGCTAAGCTGCACAGGTCTGGGGTTCTCAAGCGAAGTACCTTTCGCATCAATCACGAAGCTCTTGGGTATTCATTGAGCGTATTGTTGGTTTCCGCAAACAGCTTTGGGAAGCTTTTGAAGCAGAGGTTATTTCAGTTCTGCTTGAGGCATCCGTATGTAATGGCACTCGTGCAATCGGTGGGAGATTGGGACTATGAGATCTCGATGCTAATTCGAGATCCGGCCGAGATCTCCGCGCTAGGGGCGAGCCTGGAGGCAGAGTTTTCGGGCCAGTTGAGCGGGATTGCCCCGTTACAGGTCAAGCGCCTTATCAAGGACAATCAATACCCCTTTGACGAATACGAAAGGTATCTCATGAGCGCGGCGAGCAATCGAGGCGAGGCAAGCGCGGGAGAGAACAACAGTAAGGCTTCAGATGTACCGGAGCGTTTGGTTGGTAATGACTAGGGATCAACAGCCTCATAGTCCAGATACAGGTGCGCTCCGTATGGCCTTAAAGAAGCGAGGCAAAATCCAAACTCAACTTTCGCAGCAGGGAGGGGTTTTCCCTCGCTTCCTTAGCGTTGCAAAAGAGGGGACGTTCCTCTAGTCTCAAAGATATGCTTAACCCACGCATAGCCGCGATGCGGCCTTACACCTTTGATCGAAAGAGGCAGCTCTTTTCTGGGCTCGAAAGGCCAGTTACGGCTGACCTTACCATCGGAGAACCGCAGCACGACCCTGATCCACGAGTCGTGGAGATCCTTTCTCAGTACGCCCCTGAATCTGTTGGGCGATACCCTAAAACTAAGCAGGAGAGCTACCTCACAGAGGCCATCATTCAGTCGAATATTGAATCGAAGAAGCTCAGTTCGTCGATCCGGGAGGCTCAGGTGCTGGCGGGATGCGGTAGTGGGGAGCTGATCTATTCCTTCGCGAGTGCGTGCCTTGATCCGAGCAAGCCGTATGTTCTGATCCCCAATCCTGCGTACCAGGTGTACAGCGCAGCAACGGATTTTGCAGGGGGAATTCCGTATTTCTTTGACCTGAGATCTGACAACGATTTTCAGCCTGACTTTTCCGCCATACCGAAAGAGATCCTCGAGAAAACGAGCTTGTGCTACCTGAACAGCCCTAACAATCCGTGCGCCGTGTGTTACTCCGCAGAGACCCTCCGCGAGGTCGTAGTGCTTGCGCGAAGGTACGGTTTTGCAGTTGCTTCGGATGAGTGCTACGCGGAGATATATTTCAGTCAACGCCCTGCTAGTATCCTCGAGGTGTGTGCTGCTCTCGATGGTACTACTGAATTTAGCCATGTTGTCGCCTTTGATACCTTGTCTAAGAGGAGCAGCTTGCCGGGGCTTCGGTCAGGTTCGATGGTTGGTGATGAGCGATTAGTGGCCAATTATCTCAAGATGCGCTTCGCCGAGAGAAAGGTACTTGCGAACAATGTACAGCGCGCCTCTGCATTCGCATGGACTAACTTTGAGGATGTTCGCCGTAATCGACAGCTTTATCGCGAGAAGGTGGAGGTTTTTAGCCGAGCTTTTTCAGGAATAGACCTACCGCTCCGGATACCATCAGGAACTTTCTATGTGTGGCTCGATATCTCGTCCCTCACGACAGACGATGAGGTGTTTGCGCTCGAGCTTGCGCAGGCTACGGGGATCCTGACCTTTCCGGGCAGCTATTTTTCGGTTGCCAGTGAACGGGGCAATCCAGCGGCGGGGTTTATTCGCATGGCGCTCATCGATACGCTAGAGTCCACAAGGAGCTCTATGGCGATACTCGCCGAGTACCTTCGAGGATATCGGGACAGGAGAAGCTGAAAACAAGATCCGAGGGAAGCGAGACCTTGATACTATCGGGCCTGACATAGCCTTGGCGGAGTCGCCTGCAGTTTTTCCCCATCGTGAAAATTGAGTATCAAACCAACCCCCACTTTCTCGCTACGGGTAGGTTTTGCGAGAAATGATTCAAGATTCGTCAGCGACATGAGCTTGCAGTGTTTGAAGCCGTGAGAAACCGCTTTTTTCTCAGCTTCTACCCTCTCGATTCCGCGAAGCCCCCCTTTTGTTTCACAGGGAATATATGAGAGTGTTGGCACGGAAATGGGTGGTTTTGGAGAGAGACGAGGTATGGGAAGTGAAGCAGCAAAGGCTCAATTCACAGAGAATCTACAGAGGCTAACCAAGCCGGTTCCCCGGGTTGCGCTGCTGAAGGTGCATCTCGATGGGAAGCTCATACGAACGATCGCACACGTTCCGGGACAATCCGGGGCGTTGAGGGTGTTGGCTGCTTTCGAGGAGCAGGGTCAGCTTGCACAGCACGCAGTGGCGGGGTGTTTGGAGGTCTTTGCGCCGCTAGTGCCGGAAGCTAAGGCGAGCCCAGGTATGCATCCGAATATCGACCTCTTGCTTGGGCTTAGACAACACCAGGTGATCACGATCGAAAAGCTGGAGGCATCCGAGGGTCTCTTGCATGCTGTGGTGGAGGGGTCGGCAACTCAAGGCCAAAAGCAGGAGGCCGTGGATCTTCTCGACAAGGGGCTTGTTCGGTGCGCGGAGAAGCTGGCGAACTACGTAAGCGGCCCAGACGGCCTAGAGCTTTCGGGGAAATCAACCTGGGTAACTCAGCAATACGCAGTGGCGTGCATGAATGCTGGGTTTTCAGCGTTCCCGATGATCAAGATGGGTGAGCACTATTTCGATAAGGTGCCACTCAAAACAGAGCAATGGGACCAGCAGGATTTCGAGCAAGCAGGGGTGCGTTTTATTCCTGGGAGCTTTGCGCGTCGCGGTGCCTTCATCGGTAGTGGTACTACGATCATGCCCGGAGGGATCGTTAATATCGGAGCCTATATCGCGGGTGCTGGTGTATTGATCGATGGTGGAGCTCGAGTGGCTACTGGAGCACAGGTAGGGCGCGGGGTAAAGTTAGGCGCAGGCTCTGGTATCGAGGGGATCCTCGAACCTGCTGGAAGGCTGCCGTCAATCGTCGAGGACAACGTGCGGGTGGGCGCTAATTGCGAATTGTGCGGTATTGTGGAGGAGGATGCCGTGGTCGCAAGTGGTGTGGTTATGGCTTCGGGTAAGAAGATCTTCGATCTACGAACGGGAGGAGAGGTGGAGCCACGCTACATGGCAGTTGGTGAGAGCTTGATCGAGATCCCGGTGATTCCCAAGGGCAGGGTTGCAGTTGGCGGGGTCTACAGTAAGACTGCTCAGCTTGGGGTAGACTGCATCGTCCTCCTGGAAAAAGATGCTCGTGAAACCAACCTCTCACAGATACCGAAGAACGCAGCTTTGTATTTAAAGTTATGATCAAAACTCAAACTCACGATGATGCTACTTATGGGTTTAGTGAGATAGCGGGCCCGATCGATCTGACCCGCGCGCTTATCTCTCAGCACACGGTCACCTCCAGTATAGACCCCGGATTCGTCGAGAAGTTCTCGGGGTGGCTTACGACGGTGGGGTTCGACGTGCGGAGGATTTCAGTGGATGGTATCGAGCATATGCTCGCCACTATCGGACCGAGCTCCCCGAGGCTACGAGTCGCCTTTATCGGGCACTACGATACAGTACCGTTTGGAAACGGTTGGCGTCATCCGCCCCTTGGAGCTCACGAGGAGGATGGCGTGATCTATGGGCGTGGTGCGAGCGATATGAAGAGCGGCGATTCGGCTATGATCTTTGCTGCGCTTGATGTAGCCAAGGAGGGTATTCATTCAACGCTGTTCCTACCGGGTGACGAGGAGACCGCGTCTCAAGGTATGCCGGCATTGCTGGAGCTGGTGTCTGACAATCTTGATCTCTGTATCTGCGGCGAACCGACCTCAAAGTCAGTCCTCGGAGACTGCCTCAAGATCGGGCGCCGGGGGCGAATATTAGGCTCGGTAACCCTCAAAGGTAAGGCGGGGCACGCAGCGTACGCAGAGATAACCCCGAATATTATCGAGGCGCTCCCAGCGGTTATTAAGGAATTGAGCGCCCCGTGGAATGATAGCTGTTTTGAGACGGCGACTACGCTTGCTATCACGAACCTCTCAACCGATAGCACGGCGAGCAACGTTATTCCGGGCACCGTCACCTTGACATTCGACACGAGGTTTGCACCGGATCGCTCATCGGTGGAGATAGAGTCAGAGATACAGCGACGACTTGTCGCCAGTGGTGTGCCGTGCGAGCTCAACGTGTCCAAGAGCTCTCCGGCGTACCTTACGGATATACGTGCAGACTCAGACTCGAAGCAGGTTCGATTTGTCGAGTGTGCCCTTCGGGAGATTCAAGCGGTGACGGGAAAAACACCAAAGATATCGTGCGATGGTGGGGCGAGCGATGCACGGTATGTCGCCGCTCGTGGGGTTCCCACGATAGAGTTCGGCGTTGCCCACGGGAATATGCACGGCCCTGATGAGTTCGTTGACGCACGAAGTATCGAACTGTTGCGTGAGATCTATGGGCGTATCGTGAGAGCCATGGCCTCTGAGAGCAAGGCCTGGAGATAACGTAAAGGCGCTCTATGCCGGAGTGGTCGACCTCACAGTACTGGCAGAGACGCTTCCTTGAGGGGGATACTCCCTGGGAGTTACACGCGCCATCCGGGGTGCTTATGGAGGCACTCTATGCTTTGGAGGGCATTGGGTTCACGGTGGCGGGCAAACGTATCTTGTGCCCGGGGTGTGGTCGCGGAGCGGATGCTTTCGAGCTCGTTCGTCGAGGTGGGCAGGTCGTAGCAGTTGACTGGTCAGAGGAGGCCATAAACGCTCTGCGAGAACGCTACGAATCCGCCCGCAACTCCCTAGTCGGAACTCTGGAGTTGATCCAAGGAGACCTCTTTGAGAGCTCTCTCGAGATGATTGATCTCGTATGTGAGCACACCCTTTTCTGCGCTATCGATCCTGCCGCGCGCCTCAGATACGTTGAGCTCATGGCGGGATGCATCCGGCCAGGTGGTTACTTGGTTGGAAACTTCTTCATCGTGGGAGAGGAGGAGGTTGCCCAGCTCAAAGACCTCTCTCTCGCACGAGAGGGAAGGGGCCCACCATTTGCTACGACTGTCACTGAGCTCAAGGGGCTGCTTGAGCCCTATTTTATTGAGCGCGCCTTGCGACCGGGTAGCAACTCTGCTCCTAACCGTAGACAAGGTATCGAGTGGGTGGGGCTCTTTGAGCGGCGAGCGCCCGGCTTGGTTACGCCGACTTGAGGCAGTTCACCAGATTTTCGCACACCTTTTTTGCATCGCCAAAGATAAGCGAGCAGTTGTCGAGATAAAAGAGGTCGTTCTCGACTCCTGAGTACCCTGGATTCATCGAGCGTTTGATGACGTAGACCATCTTGGACTTGTACGCCTCAAGGATCGGCATGCCGTACAGGGGACTTGTTTTGTTTGTGCGAGCCGCGGGATTCACGACGTCGTTTGCGCCTATAACCAACACGGCATCAGCTCGTGCAAATTCGGGATTAACATCATCGAGTTCGAGTACCGCGTCGTACGGGATCTCGGATTCCGCCAGTAGTACGTTCATGTGACCTGGCATCCGGCCTGCAACGGGGTGGATCGCAAATTTCACGTCGACGCCTTTTTCGTGTAGTTGCTCGTAGAGCTCCTTGACGGCGTGCTGCGCTTGAGCAACCGCCATACCGTAGCCCGGAACGACGATAACGTTCGTCGCGTTCTCGAACATAAACGCTGCATCTTCGGAGCTTGCCGCACGACACGGTTTGCTGGGGGCGTTACCGGTAACGCTCTCGGCGGATGTTCCAAAACCACCCAGGATCACGTTGAATAGTGAGCGGTTCATAGCCTTGCACATGATGTAGGAGAGAATGGCGCCGCTCGAACCAACGAGTGCCCCTGTTGCGATGAGTAGTTGATTACCCAAGGTAAACCCTGTGGCTGATGCGGCCCATCCAGAGTATGAGTTGAGCATCGAGACCACCACCGGCATGTCAGAGCCGCCGATCGGTAGCACCAGTAAGAAGCCGAGAGCTAACGACAACACGGTCACCACCGTGAACAACAGTACACTGTGGCTCTGAACGAACACCGCGGAGAGTCCGAAAATTAGGGCTATCAAGACGCCATTCAGCGCGTGTTGGCCCTTGAAAACAAGGGGCGCAGAGCCGAGGAGCGCTTGAAGCTTACCGAACGCTACCAGGGAACCGGTAAAGGTGACGGCACCTATGGCGCTTCCGATGATCAGTTCAACTAACAATACGGCATCCGTATGCCCCTGCTGCACATGCATCAGGTATGTTCCCCCTGCAACGAGCACCGCCGCAAGGCCTACGAAGCTGTGAAGTGCCGCAACGAGCTGAGGCATCGCCGTCATTTGAATCTTGAGCGCTACTGGGACGCCGATAATCGCTCCGACGGCTAAGCCACCTAGGACGATACCGTAGTTTTGAACACTGGGATGAAGGAGCGTGACCACGATTGCTAAGGCCATGCCTGCCATTGAACATTGATTGCCACGCAGCGCAGTCTTCGGATGGCTGAGACCCTTGAGCCCGAAGATAAAAAGGATTGTAGCCAGGAGGTATGCTACGTCGAAGAAAGCAGGGCTAAGATTCATACGGTACTCTCTCTATGTATTACGATTTCTTCTTGAACATCGCCAAGATGCGATTGGTTACGACGAAGCCGCCGAAGATGTTAATCGAAGCGAGGACGACCGCCAGAAACCCCAGCAGTTGAATCCACAGGGACTGGGAGGCCTCTACGGAGCCCGCAACGAGGATTGCACCGATCACGAGGATCGCGCTGATTGCATTGGTTACCGCCATGAGCGGTGTGTGTAGCGCTGGGGTTACGCCCCAGATGACGTGGTATCCGACGAAGCACGCCAGGGTGAATACGTAGATCGCAATCATTGTTTCAGACATAGGACCTCTACCGATTCTTTAGTCGAAGTGTGCCTTGATGCACGAGAAGTGATGTATCGATAATGTCATCTTCAAGGTTGACGATGAAGGTTGGTTCACCACTGTCGCGCGGTCGTACGAAGAGATCGAGGAGCGAGACGAGGTTGCGAGCGAAGAAATTGCTCGAGTCGGTAGCCATCATCGCTGGATAATTCGTATATCCTATAATTTTGACGCCGTGTGCCTCTACAACCTGGTCAGCTTTGCTGAGTGGGCAGTTACCCCCGCTCGGCGTGGCCATATCAACGATCACGGACCCATGGCGCATCCCACTCACAACCGATTCCGATATGAGGGTTGGTGCCTTGCGGCCGGGTACGTTGGCGGTGCTGATGATGATATCGCTCTTTGACAGGCGCTCATCGAGTGCAGCCTGAAGCTTCTGTTTCGATTCCTCGGAGAGCTCTCGAGCATAGCCACCCTGACCTGAGCCCGATTCATCGAGCTGGATGTCGATGTACTTGGCTCCCAACGACTGGATCTGCTCACGTGTCTCAGGGCGAACGTCGTAGGCTTCGACCACCGCCCCAAGTTTGCGAGCGGTAGCGATCGCCTGGAGTCCGGCTACCCCTGCGCCCAAAACGGTTACCTTCGTGGCCTTAGCGGAACCAGCGGAGGTCATCATCATTGGGAAGAACCTTCCGTAGTGGTGCGCCGCTTCGATCACGGCTCGGTAGCCAGCGATACCTGCCTGCGATGACAGAACATCCATCGCCTGTGCGCGCGAGGTGCGTGGGATCGCTTCAAGCGCTAGTGCATCGACCCGCTGCTTGGCGAATCCCTCAAGCAGGTCCCCGTTTCGAAAAGGTTCTAGGAGCGATACGATGAAGGTGCCAGAGGGAATAGAGGAGGCCTCTGCGCTTGAGGGGGGTGCTACCTTGGTCACGAGCGGCGTTGCCCATACCTCCTTAGACGAGACGATCGTGGCCCCAACGGCGTCGTAGTCCTCGTCCCGAAAGCCAGCGGATATGCCAGCTCCCTCCTCGATATTGATATCGAACCCGTATTTCACTAAGCGCTTAACAGAATCCGGAGTGGCTGCCACACGGGTCTCCCCTGGGGCGGTCTCCTTCGGGACACCGACAGTAATGCCTAACTTCATAATTTTTTTGTACCTGGGAGGTGTTTACGCCTCGCTTCCTCGAGAATACAACTCGGCTCAGGAGGCCCTAAGCTTTACGGCAGGTGCCTAGAAACTCTGAGTAGTTAAGTATTTCAGCGATCTACAACGGTATGGACGGGGGTTGTAGCCCCCGCGCAAGGGGTTTTAGGAAGTGAAGTGGCGGTATACAGTGGGCCTCGTCAACGGTATTAGGGACGTCTTTTCCGTAGGTAGGGTCACTCATGCTTCTTGCTCTGGTTATCGTATATCTCCTCGTAACTATCGCTATCGGCCTGGTAGCGGCGAAGCGGGTCAAGAACACGGCTGACTTCGCGATAGCCGGGCGCCACCTTCCTTTAATCATGATCGTGACTACCACCTTCGCCACCTGGTTCGGTTCAGAGACTGTGTTGGGTATCCCAGCGAAGTTCGTTAACGAAGGATTAAACGGGGTCGTAGAGGATCCGTTTGGTGCGGGGATGTGCTTGATCCTCGTGGGAGCGTTCTTCGCCTCACGGCTTTACAAGATGAGCCTCCTTACGATCAGCGATTACTATCGAGAGCGGTACGGTCGAACAGTCGAGATTATCTGCTCCGTGATGATCATGGTGAGCTATCTTGGATGGGTATCGGCCCAGGTTACGGCGCTCGGGGTAGTTTTTAACGTTCTATCCGAAGGTGCCTTGAGTCTGCCGCAGGGTATGGTGATCGGTGTCGTTTCGATCCTGGCGTACACCCTGTTTGGTGGTATGTGGTCCGTGGCTATAACGGATTTTATCCAGATGATCATCCTGGTTGGTGGTTTGGGGATCTTGGCGATCTTTGCTGGGCAACAAGCAGGTGGGGCATCGCAGGTTGTAGCCTTTGCGGTCGAGCGTAATATGTTCGACTTTTGGCCCGAAGCCGACTTCAAATCCATCTCCTTCTTCATCGGTGCGGCGATTACGATGATGTTGGGCTCGATCCCGCAGCAGGACGTGTTTCAACGAGTGATGTCGGCTGATAGTGAACGCTCGGCGACCCGAGGGCCGATAATCGGTGGTTTATGCTATATCGTATTTGCTTTCGTCCCGATGTTCCTGGTTGTGAGCGCACTGATGATCATGCCGGAGCGCGCCAATCAGTTGATGATTGACGATCCACAGAAGGTCGTTCCGACCCTCGTTATGGAACGGATGCCGTTCGTTATGCAGGTTCTCTTTTTTGGCGCGTTGTTATCGGCGATTAAGTCGTGTGCCTCCGCAACTCTGTTGGCACCCAGCGTCACCTTTACCGAGAATATCTGGCGGCAGATACGGCCCTTTGATGGCGATACGAGTGAGCTGAAGGCGATGCGCATCACTGTCCTGGTATTTAGCGCGGTGGTCCTTGCGTACGCCATCGCTATGCAGGGAACCTCGATCTATGAAATGGTCTCCGGTGCCTACCAGGTAACCCTGGTAGGTGCGTTCATACCGCTGACCTGCGGCTTGTACTGGAAGAGAGCGACCACTCAGGGGGCGATCTTCTCAATCGTCTTGGGGGTTATCTCGTGGGTCTTGTTCCTCACGACACCCGCGGGAGAGGAGTTTCCGGCGCAGCTTGCGGGGCTCGTGGGTGCGATCGCTGGTATGGTGCTGGGTTCCTGTGGTCCTCAGACCATCAAGAATTCGGCCGGCAAACACTATGCGCTTTCAGAGTAAATTGAACGTTATTCCCCGCAGGGCCCACGGATCCCCCTCCAGTAAGGATTACGCGAGCCAAGCCCTCTAATATCTCTTCCGCGGAGTTGGAGCTCAGTTCCTTTTGCATCTGCGTCAAAGAAGGATAGTAAGAGCAATTCACTTTTTGCAAGTAGTTCATCCGCTGATTTCGCTGGGCTTGGCTTGTTCCCCTTTTTTACAGCCGTGCATTTCGGGAGGTCTGAGTATTTGGATCAGTATGCATCGATTACTCAAGCCGCGTTTTCTCTTAAGCTTCCTGTGTTGGTCTTAAGAGACGCTGACTCAGCTTTGATGCGAAGAGGGCTTATTGAGCTACGAGTGTCATAGGCTGACCTACCGAACGATAGTCCCGACAGTTTTGTTTGGCTCGAAACCTCGAGAGCACTTACGCCACGCGACGCTTCTTCTCCTGCGATGTAAACGAAATCTCTATTCCTAGTGCGTTGAGCACGGTCAGGAGGCTTGAGACAGTTGGGTTGCCTCGCTCCGAGAACATCCGATACATACTTTGCCTGTTGAGGTTGGTAACCTTGGCAACGGTGCCAATGCCCCCGTGTGCTTCAGCGACGCTCTTAAGGGCGACCAGAAACCCCTCGAGAGAACCCTCTCGCACCGCGGTCGACAGATACTCCGCCGCCATATCAGGGTCTCTCAGTTGTTTCTTAAGAAAAGAATCGTAACTACGGCTCTTTATTCGTCTTTGTTGTTTAGCCATTTTGGAACTCCTTCCAGTAACGTTGCGCAAGATTAATATCCTTAGGCTGCGACGCCTTATCTCCTCCAATCAGGAGGAGAACCACCTCCGACCCTACAAGGCCGAAGTAAACCCTGTATCCTGGTCCGAAGTGAACGCGCAGCTCAAACACGCCCTGTCCTACGCTCTTACAGCCCCCAAAGTTCCCGAACTTCATGCGATCAATTCGCGTGAAGATCTTCGCTTTGGCAGACTTGTCTCGAAGACTAGATACCCAGTCTTCGAACGGTGATTTGCCATTTGCACGAACGTAGGTTTTGATTTTCCTTGGGCGCGCCTCCCTATCTTTAAGTGTCGTCTATGGGCGACAGCATGTCAACTATCTAATTGATTGGCTAGGAGGTGCTTAGTATGCTTGGGCGCATAACAGCTATAAGGCCCCCCGCAGTCAATAGGCAATAGAACAGATTTCGGCGCCCAACTAGTTCATTGCCGATTGGTCTCTACGAGTTGCGACTTCTTCGGAGAGTATTCGATACACGAGGTTGCAGAGGGTATCTGCACCAAACAGCTATAGACGCTCTGACTGGCTGTACTGCTGCCAGCTGCTCGTCAGAGACGAGCGGCACGGAGTTCTTTAGGGTAAGCATAGGACTCTGGGAACATTCCACTCCGCAGTAGTATTTATGTTGGTTCTTGTAGAATCTCATAAACGCTTCCATTTGAAGTGAGAGCCTGTTACCGCAGACTCGCTCCCATTGTGGAGCAGTTAAAAACTTGCTCCAAGTGGGGGCCTTTATGATTGTCAAAAAGCTGGACCTGACGCCGCAGAATCGACGCAGGTCAGCTTAGCGTTATGCTGCAATCATGATACCCAAGAGAATTGTCGTCATCGGCGGTAGCACCGTTCACGGGCAAGGCGATCCAGAGCGCGGAGGTTTTGTGTCTCGCTTGCGTCAATGGCACGAGACCTCAAATGTCGAGAGCAACCGTGTGTTCAACCTAGGGCTCGGCGGCGATGGGGTTCGTGAGATGCTTGCCCGAGGCCCCGGAGAATGTCGCGCCCGACACCCCGACTTGATTATTCTTTACCCTGGCCTCAATGACACTAGACGAATTGGCGAGCGCGATGCCCCACAACAAAACTCATTTGAGGGGATCAGGGAGACACTAGCCAGGCTTGTTGCAGAGCTTTGCAATATCGCCCCAGTTGCTGTGTTGACCGCAGTGCCCATAGACGAATCCAGGACTAGTCCTTTCTGGGGTAAGTGGTATTTTCGCCTTGATGATGCGGCAACGATGGCCGCTCTGGTTGCCAATGTGTGTCGCTCCACCGAAACGCCTTATCTACCTCTGTTTGAGACTTGGTCCGATCGAACAGACCTAAAGGCTCTGCTAGCTGACGGATTGCACCCGAACTCGTTCGGGCATGAATTGTTATTCCAGGAAGTTAGCGCATTTTTACAGAGGCTGTTTTCCCAAAGCTAAGTGCCGGGATAAACCCAGCCTCATTCATTTTTGAAAAAAATGAATGAGAATTGCTGGGCGAGCGCAATCTTGGCGTAGCCAAGTTGCGCCGTAGAAGACAACAAACTTTTATGTGCCAAGCGTGTGAAAT
>Ga0169931_10011571_pt1 | contig 12399 bp, 16 predicted proteins | sample Kivu_15m_20L_FD_129675 | JGI IMG/M metagenome (GOLD analysis project Ga0169931, IMG submission 129675) | Freshwater microbial communities from Lake Kivu, Western Province, Rwanda to study Microbial Dark Matter (Phase II) - Kivu_15m_20L... | ecosystem: Environmental > Aquatic > Freshwater > Lake...
TCATGGGTAACCCCTTGGTGTGCCAAGAGGTTACTTCATCACGCCGTCGGGGAATTTATGCACTGGCTACTTGAATCCGCGCAAGGAACTCTTTCGATGATTCTTCCACTTACAATTAGTTCTGCTCTCTCTGCAGACCCTATATCCTCGCAAGGACAAAGTGACCTTGCCGATTTTCTTCACGCTACTACCAAAGCAGAGGTGCGGCGATTACACGATTCGCATGAATTAGGTTTGCGCGGGAAGGGAGTTCTGACCGAGCTGTACAGCGTCTATCAAGACTGCCGCACACCCAACTGGGATGGATATGGAGCACTGCCTGTCAGCTATGCAACATACCTTACAGCAGAGGCGTTTCTGGACGCTCTCCCTCTCGGCACGCCCGCACCTACCATCGGAGCAGAACCCGACGGACATTTAACAATCGAATGGTACCAATCGCCACAGGAACAACTATCTATTAGCATCAGTCCAGACAATAATCTCCACTATGCCGGCATCCATGGAATCAGCAAGTTTTATGGGACTGAGGCTTTCTTTGGAGATTCGCCCACCTCTCTCTTGCAGCTCATTTATAAGGTTTCAAGCCCGTTGCTGGCATGAGTGATCCAGCGACTACGTTTGAGTCCGAGACTCTTAGTCGTTTTCTCCTTCAACGGAATCACATTAGGGCTGACCTCACAATAAGACCAGACCCATTCATTCCTCATCCTTACCCGAGACTATCTGTCACGAGACGCGAGGCCTTGACCGAAGCTGATCTTTGGAGCAGAGGGCGTCACATCGCCGAATTGGCAGGCAAGAATCTCTACGGTCGTGCTGACCTAAACCCGTCGCACATTCCTCAGGACCTCTCCATGGAGTCAACGCCTACTCCAGAAAATCCACAGCGCGTGGACATTATTGGGTGGCCCAAAGATAAACCCTCCCAGAAAATCTTGGCTATCGAGATCGCTAGAATTGCTGGCAAAGCCAAACTGCCCTCAGACTAACTGAAAATTAGGGCTATTCTAAGAAGAAGTGACTGCGGCCACCTCCCGCTACGGGAAAATCATAAGACAGTGCATGGGCCGTCAGCTGCTTGCTTCTTCCTGCGCCTTTGGAATCTCCAAGCTCGTGCGGCCCAGCGTGCCGTCGCGATAGTCGGCTAAGAGAATCCTGGCTGCTTTCTCCCGGTCCAGCGCGCCGCCGCTTCCGGCCAGCAGGCAGCCGCGTTTCTTGGCGATGGCATCGATCACCCCGGCGCTCGTGAGCCCCTCGACGGCAAAACCATAGCGGGCCGTGAGCCTGGCGGGGTACCGCGCGAGCAGGATGCCGGCCAGAAACTCCGCCACGGCTTCGTTGTCCACGACCGTGTGTCCGACCGCGTTGATCGTGGCCAGCAGGAGCCCCACCTGGGGATCTTTGATCGTCCCCCACAGCAAGCCGGGCGAGTCGGTGATGGTCATGCGATCGTTCAGTTTATGCCGCTGCTGCACCTTGGTCACAGCCGGTTCATCGCCCACGCGAGCGATGCGGCGCTTGAGGAGCGCATTCATCAACGTGGATTTGCCCACGTTGGGCACGCCCATGATCAGCATGCGCAGCGGCTTGACGATGCTGTTGCGATGGGGCGCCAAGGGCTGGCACAGACGGGGAATCTTGGCGGCGTCGCCCGCATGCTGGCAGGACAGGGCCACCGCGCTCACGCCCGGTTGCCGGTTATAGAAATCGAGCCAGGCCTGGGTCACCGCGGGGTCGGCCAGATCCGCTTTATTGAGCACCTTCAAACAGGGCCGCTGGCGGGCCTGGCGCAGCTCTTCGATCAACGGATTGCAGCTGGCCTCGGGAATGCGCGCGTCCAGGATTTCGACGAGGACATCGATCACTTCCATGGTCTTGGCCGCTTCTTTGCGGGCCGCATTCATGTGACCGGGAAACCACTGGATCGACATAGGGACAGGGCCTTTCGGATGAAGAAGACAGAGGGACACCGTCGCAGAGGGGAGCAACCGGCGTCAAGCCCGGCAGAGAGGCATGCGCGGAACCGGCCCCTGGACGGGTTACGACCCGATGGTGGGAAACAGCGACTTGAGCTGGAGCGCCAACCCCATATCCCCGCTCACCCGAAGGCGGCCGGTCATCACGCTGGCCGGGGCATTGAGCTGGCCATTGAGCAACTTGAGGCAGTCTTCGCCCGTCATAGAAATAGTCACGTGCGGATCAGGATGCGGCCCATTCTGAACCGTACAGGCTCCATCCGCGACGTGAACGGAATACTGCCCGCCCTGAGTCCCGCTCAGATCGAACTGATAGACCACCGTGACATCCTCGGCGGCATCCCGGTCCAGCGAGGCCGGCAACGACTGAAAAAACTGGGCAACAGACGTGGGTTTCATTGGTCGGTAGAGGGGCTCTCGTGGGGCACGGCAATGGGGGCCGCGAGCACGCGGCCCCCATTCCTGGGTGACTCAGCGTGCGGCTAATACCGAAGCGTGGCGGTAGCCATGCTGCGGCGCGCGCCGAAGAATTCCTTCGAGAACGCTTCGACGACCGCCGGGTCATAACCCTTGCAACTGAAGATGTCGAGATACGCGTTGTTGGTGTCGTTGGCGAAATGTCCACTGATCAGCGAGGTCGAGATCAGCTGCACCATGGAATACCCAGCCACGCGGCCTTCGCCGAAATTGACGACCTGGCATTCGCCAAAGCGTTTCATGCCGATGAGCTCGCAGAGCTCCACGACATAGCGCTTGATATGGTCGGCACTGCGGATCAGTTCGGGATTGCAATCTTGGAGGTCGACGGAGGTGCAGAGTCCCCAGGCTTTGCCGGCTCCCACCATGTCTTGGACGGGAAGCGACGAGGCCGCTGGGGCGCTTGTTGGTAAGATAGACGACTCGGAACCAGCCGAGATACTCATAGGGTGAAACCCCTTTCTGGTTAAAAGTGAGGACCCGCGCGCACGACATCTAGATCCAACTATACCATGAAATTTTTCCGGTCAGGTGCGCCCCGTGAACTTTTTTCGGATCGAAGGCTCCGAGCGACGGACGAGATCGAGTTGACAAGGTTCGCGCCCCTCGGTGACAATGCGCCCCACGATGAGCACCCCAACCGCCGCTCCAACCGAACTCCCCGACCGCCTCTGCACCTGGTGCAAGGTGCCGATGAAGAAACGCCTGGTCGGCGGCGCCCAGTTCGTCCATTACACCTGCCCGAAGTGCGTCTTCCAGCACACGACCCGCTTGGGCCCCGCGCTTCCGCCGGTCAAACACTAGCTCCCCTGTCGGTCTGTTTGCCTGGGATCTTTAAGAACAGCGGCGCAATGACAATCTCGGCTACAGCTTCCCTTCCACCAATGACCTGATTCCTTCCATCCGCTTCCGGTTCACCCCCAGATCGCCATAGCCGGTGCGAGAAGCAGAGCGAAAGTGGATGGTCTTGGCATCATCGTCAAAGAGAAACTCCACATCATCGATAAAGCGGAGCAGCAGGCTGGTGAACTCGTAATGCAGATAGGACTCGTCTTCCTCGACGAGCCTGGTACGAGGCAGTGTGTGAAGGGCTTCTTTCAACGCCTCCTTCGCCTCCGCTCGCGACTTGCGATAGCGAAGCGGCGCGATGGCATGGCCCTCATCCGTGGCTTGTGTAGACACGCAATTGGGGCTGGAAGGACAGGGAGCTAAAACGAGAGGACTCATGGCACCCTTGGCAATGATTCATTCATAGACACACCCACTGTCACGTAACCAGCGCTCAAAAATCAACACCGAGCCTGCCAGGGTCAATAGGCCACCGTCCTAAGTGGCGTCGGACGCTCACCCCGCTCCTCCACTTGCACCGACACCCGCCCGACGATACGGCCGTCTTCCGTTTCCACATCCACCCGCCAGTCGCCTGGATCGAGCCGCTGCTTGAAGGTATAGGCCCGATAGCCGCCTTCGCGGCCACCCACGATCTTGATCGGGATCTTGTCGGCATGGGTGAAGGGCTTGCTGCGGTCCGGACGGAAGTACCAATGGTGATAGACCGTCGCATCCAGCGCCACCGGCGCGAACACGGCGGTGAAACAATAGATCGGCTCGTCTGCGGGGTAGGGATTCTCCGACCGCTTCCAGACCTCGTACCAGTCCCGGTCATAGGTCAGAAGAAAGCGATCCCCCTGCCGCTGCACCTCCCGATACATGCCGCCGAATTTCATCGACAGCGGCACCGGCGGAATCCAGTTGAGAAAGTAGAAGCCGACCAGCAGGCCGATGAGGGCGATGCCGGGCACACTGGTCCCCATCGCCTCCCGCGCGCTCCGTTCCCGATTGTCTTTGTAGATGAGATGCACGACTCGCAGCGTGACGATGACGCTCAACCCGGCTCCAAGAAGGAACACCCAGGTGCCGATGGAACCGGCCATCACCGGCAGGAAGAACGTGAAGAAACTGAAACAGACCAATGCATAGAGGCTGACCAGCAGACGCAGATTCGACAGCCGGTCGCGCAGGAACTCGTTTCCCACCAGCAACAGCACGAGGAGGCCCAGAAAAATGCCGGTGCTCGTCAGCGAGGCGCTCCGCGAATAGAAAATCGCATAGGCGCTGAAGAGCCCGCCCAGGAGGAACTGCATCGCCATGGGATAGTAGGGCCTCGTCCGCAACAGCAGGCGCGCGAGCCCGGACGGATGCTCCAGCTCAGGGGTTTCCGCCGGCGCAATCCCGAGCCGGCCGGTGAGCACAATCAACAGACCCAGCAGCACAATGTAGAGAAGCAAGAGGAGATTGTCCTGGAGCCGGTCAATACGGGTCAGCGTGAGGGTGTCGTAGGTCACGCCGGACAGAAAAAACACCGCCGGCATGAAGGGTTTGGTGAGGAGAGATTGGACTTTCGCGAGCGGGCTCATGCCAACACTGTGCGAAATACGGCGACAGAGTTCAACGAAAATGCCGATTCAGGTCTCAGGCCACACCCGTCACACATCACCCATCACAGGATGGTTACACGAAGGCGGGAAGCGGAGCATAGGAGACCGGATGTCCAATGAGCCGCTCCAACCACGGCCCCATGGCCTCTTCTTTGAGCGGAGCCCGGTTCAGGCGGGCCTCAATCTGGAATTGCCCATTCAACCCGACGATGCCGATGATCGCCGAGGCATCATCGCCTTCTGGAATGACCGCCTGGGTCTGAAACTCGCAGAGTGTGGCGTACAGACGCCCCTCCGGCTGGATCGCCTCCAAGACTTCCGGCAGCTCGTCCAAGGGGCAATGAACGGAACAGCGATAGGCAAACCGGGCACCCGGCTCAATGGCCGCAAAATCGGCCAGCGCCTCTTCGGAGAATCCCGTCAGGTAGGCCCGCACTCCGGCCAGCTCCGGCACAATGGTCGATGCCAGTTTACTGGCCGGGACCAGGAACTCAAACGCGTCGGTCGTATTGTATTCAAACTGGGACGGGCCGAAGGCGTCGGGCCAGGAGCAAAAGAACGGGGTCGCGGGATCGGCCGGGCGCAACACGACTTGGTGCTTCTCAATGAGCGTTTCAATCGGCAATTCCAGCGTCGCGATGGCGTCGAGGAAGGCGGCGCGGCGCTCATCCAGCCATTGCGGCCGCATGGCATCCGCGCGGGTTTCACCCGGCGTAATCACCTCGCAGGTCTGCAACCGGACGCGGAGAAAGGAATGGGCATGCCGAAACCCGAGCCAGAACATCCCGCGCGGCTCGTGCAGCCGCAGCGGCTCCCGGATGCGCCACGGGTGGCTCACCGAGCAGTAGGTGCCGACATCCTGATAGCGCTGATAGATGGTATGGTACGCGCCGGCCAGGAGAAAGAAATCGCCCTTCCAGCCCTCTCGCACATGCACAAGCGTCACGTCTTCCGTGGCCCAGGGAGCGAGCTGGTCGAATTCGTCCGGCGCTGCGACGGTCCATTCTTCGACGTAGCAAATGACGTCCCGGGCTGGAACCGCCGGCTTCAAGCCCAGCGAAGCCAATCGCTCCCCGACGGCCAGCACCTGGCCAACCGTCAGAGGAGTGGTCGTTTCCCAACGCCGCTCACGCATTGCAATGCCCCTGCTCGCCCACCGGTTGCCACAACAATCTGTCGCGGTCAGTGCGCGGCCCGGAGAGCCCGCTGCTCGATCGTGGTATCGCTGATGAACCGGTTGATCCCGTCCTGCAACGTGGCGGCCAGCAACTCTTGCACATCGGCCTCGTCAAACCAGAACACCGTCCGGCTCTGCGCCCCTTCGACGGTGCGCGTCGTCATGCTCTTATCGCCAAGATTGCGCGCCTGCACAGTCATTTTACTGGAGGCCGTCACGACGGTCGAGAAGACCCGGCTCTTGGCATTGGCTGAAAACTCGTTCACCTGCCCGCTGATGAGAATGTCGGCATCGGCCACAGACCCCGCCGGCGCCACGCGCACATTCCAAGCCCGATCACGCCAGCCACGATTTTTGAGCCGTTCCGCCAAAGCCTGCGCGATCGCGTCGCCGGGCCGTTCCCCGGTCACATTGAAATAGGTTTCACCGCCCCAGAGATGGCTCCGCATCCCGACCCGGCTCTTGTCCGCTCGCCGATCCTCAAACGGCTCGATGACGATCGTCACCTGGTCTCCCTGCGCGGCGGAGGCCGGCACCGGCGTCCGCACATCGAGCAACCGCGTGTCGCCCTTGCCCGCACACCCGGCCCCCATCAACATCAGACCGATCAGCCCCAACCCCATCACCTGCCGCATCATGACAAGTTTCACAGGCTCCTCCTCACGCGCATAGACCATTGACCGCTTGCCGGACACCGCCGGCCTCTCTCATCGCTTCATCACCCTGCCTCGCAGCGTCTGAATCATAATAGATGTCATTGAATGGGGCCAGTCTACCCAAGTCGGCAGGGAGAGACAATTGCCGGCACCCCGCCATTAGGCGGAGACGATAGGGAGGATCGCCCGAAACGTGTCCCGGCTGAGGCCGGGCAACTGACCGGCTTGCAGCCGCGGATCGCTCATGGGCACGAATCGCACGATCTTCACAGCCCGGCGCTCGGCAAGGACCGCCGCAATCTGCGCCTTCCGATCGTGCGTGATCGGCAGGGTATAGCCTTCGCCGCGCTTCCATTCCCACAATGTGGGGGCCAGCGACAGCTCCAACTCCTGCCCGGCCACTTGATGGAACCGATCGACGAGGTGCCGCTTGTACGGCTTGAGGCCCGGCCCTTCCAGCATCAGGGCGCAGGCCAGATGATGGCCCCACCAAAAGAGCGTCCGGAAGGTGAACGTCGCCCCTCCGCCGAAATGCTTCGGACAATCGAGGTATTGATAGGGGAACGACTCCAGATGCTCGCCCTTCACGAACTGATGGGCGCGCGGGTCGAAACCCGGCGGCGTGAGCACGTTCGCCTGGCGCAACTCCTCCATCAGCGCCACGTGCGTGGCATCCAGCCACCCGCGCACCTTCGCCGAGACCTGCGCCTTCTTGCGAAAAAACTGCGCATCGGCCACCAGGGCCGTTTCTTCTTCGGTCAACGCATTCGTCGTGTGCCGCATAGGCATGATGCCGAGGGCGCAGGGAACGGAGTTATTTCTGACGGGTTTCAAACACCGCCACGGCCAGCGCATAGTGACAGCGGCAGTCCGCGCAGCGCAGCACGGCGTAATCCTCGAACACATCCATCTCGCGCAGCGACAACGCCGGCGCATGGGCTTCGATGCAGGCCGCGAGCTGCGACGGCCCTGTCACATCACCGGGGCCGGACCGCTCCGGGTCCTCCGGCTGGCTCGGCACTGCTGATGGCTTCGCGACGATCGCGGCGCATTGCAGATGATGCGCGGAGCGGCAGGAACTGCAGCGCAGGACGACGGTGTTCCCCTCGGTCACCCGCTTGACGGTCACACAGAGAGGATGCACCGACCAGCATTGCTGGAGAAACGCGCCGCTGCGAATCACCTGCGTTATATGCCTCCCGCAACCGGCTACAAGAGCCAGAGCGCCATCATCAACACCCACCCGACCACATACGGCGCCACACAGGCAGACAGGAGCACCATGCGGGCCCGTTCAGGCGCGAGGCCGCGCGCGAGCTGTTCCTTATACACAAACTCGTAGGACAGGATGAGCACCGTCAGCGTGAGCGCCAGCACACGGCTCGTCCGCGGCCAGGTATAGAGGCCGCTGATGACAAAATTCGCCGTGAAGAATCCGCTGAACACCAGCACCAGGGGCGCCAAGACCCAGCGAATCGAATCGGACAGCAGCTGGTGCCACCGGGAACGGGAAGGAGCGGGATGCGAGTGGGAGGCGGGCGTCACGACCCGACGGCAGCCGGCGTCTCGTCCTTCGAGGGCGAAGGAGAGGGGGTGCCCTCTTGGGCGGCGCGGCAGGTCTTGCACACGCGAGGACGCGCTTTCAGAAAGGAGACCTTGCCGCTGGCAAGACAACTGTAATGGACAAACTCATCGCACACGGCGCACCGGGACCAGCCGCCGCTCAAGAAGGTCTTATTGCGATAGAGGCCTTCGTTGCAGACCTTGCAGCTCCGGGGTTCGATCCCCAGCAGCATCGGCTCCCAATCTCCACCGGCTCTTCGAATGCTCATAGTGGCGGGAGTATAGCGAAGGCGAGAGGCGAGAGGCAAGGGGCGTGGTTTGACAGCCCCCAGCCTGTTTGGTACTCTCCGCGCCGGGCTATAATCGTTTATCACAAACCCATCTCATCCCCATGAACATCAAGGACTATCTCGAACAGCAGCGGATTGCGGTTGATCGTTTTTTGGATGACGTGAGCCCATCGGCCACGACGCCGCCCACAACGCTCCATGAGAGCATGCGCTATAGCCTCATGGCGGGCGGCAAACGGGTGCGGCCGATTCTGACGATTGCCGCGGCGGAAGCGCTCGGCACGAGCCCGCCTGGTTTGATGGCCGTGGCCTGCTCGCTGGAATTCATCCATACCTACTCGCTCATTCACGACGATTTGCCGTCGATGGACAACGACGACTTCCGCCGCGGGAAGCCGACAAACCATAAAGTGTATGGCGAAGCGATGGCCATTCTCGCCGGTGACGCGCTGCTCACCATGGCGTTCGATTTAGTGAGCCGCCCCGATCTGATGAAGGGCTGCGATCCGGCCCGGCAGGTGCGGTTGATTCAGGAACTCGCCTACGGCTCGGGCAACCTGGGCATGGTGGGCGGGCAGGTGTTCGATATTCAGGCCGAGAACAAAGACATCGATCTCCCCACACTTCAGAACATTCACAAGCACAAGACCGGCATGCTGATGCGCGCCGCCGTCCGCATGGGCGCCATCGCCGCTGGCGCAACCGACCGGCAATTGAACGACATGACCGGCTATGCGGAAGATATCGGCCTGGCCTTTCAAATCGCCGACGATGTGCTGAATGTGACCGGCACGCGCGAGGAACTCGGCAAGAATCCCAACACCGACGCCGAACGCGGGAAAAAGACCTATCCCACATTCTACGGCGTCGAAGGCGCGAAGAAACTGGCCGATGACTGCGTGGAGCGCGCCATCAACCGGCTGTCATCCTTCGGTCCGTCCGCCGATCCGCTGCGCGAGATCGCGCGGTATATTACCTCTCGGAAAAACTGATGTGATAAGTGATCGGTGATGAGGCAGAAAACAGGCACATGAGCGGCCCTCAGCTCCAATCTATCACGCATCACCCGTCACCCATCACTCTCCCATGAAAGCTCTCGTCACAGGGGCAACCGGATTTGTGGGAGCCGCGGTGGTCCGCGCGCTGCTCAAGGCGGGGACCGAGGTGCGCGTCCTCGCCCGCCGCGAGAGTGACTTCAGCAATCTCCAACCATTCAAGCTCGAAGGCGCCTACGGCGACTTGCGCGACACAGACTCGCTGCGCAAGGCCCTGACGGGCTGCCAGCAGCTCTATCACATCGCCGCCCACTATGCCCTGTGGGCGCGCAACCCGTCGATCTTCTACGACGTCAACGTGACGGGGACGGCCAACATCATGGAGGCCGCGCGAGACGTGGGCACGGAGCGGATCGTCTACTGCAGCACGATCGGCGCCATCGGCCTCCCGCCGGGCGGTGGAGTAGGCACGGAAGAGACCCCAGTCTCGCTGGAGCAGATGGCCGGTCACTACAAACGGTCGAAGTATCTGGCCGAGCAGGAAGTGCTGAAACTGGCGAAAGCCGGGCTGCCGGTCGTCATCGTGAATCCGAGCGCCCCTGTCGGGGAAGGCGATGTGAAACCGACGCCGACCGGCCAGATGATCGTCGATTTCATGAAAGGCCGGATGCCGGCCTATATCGAAACCGGCATGAACATCGTCGATGTGGACGATGTGGCCGCCGGCCATCTCCTCGCCATGGAGAAGGGCCGGATCGGTGAACGGTATATCCTCGGCGCAAACAATCTGATGCTGCGCGAGATCTTCGAGATGCTGAGCCGATTGACCGGCGTGAACGCGCCTTCGCTCAAACTCCCGCGCGGACTCGTGCTGCCCCTCGCCTATCTGAACCTGGCCTTCTCCTCTGTCACCGGCATTCCTCCGCGCATTCCACTGGAAGGCGTGAAGATGGCCAAATACACGATGCACTACGATTGCAGCAAAGCGATCCGCGAACTCGGCATTCCCCAGACCCCGCCGGAGGTGGCCCTGGAGAAAGCCGTGCGCTGGTTCCGGAAGCATGGCTACGCATAAAGACTGTGATGGGTGATGCGTGATGCGTGATCAGTCTAGGGAAAGCCCCTCCAGGAAATCATGGCTGGGTTTTGCGCATTGCGGCCTCCCTTCTTGCCCATCACCCATCACCCATCACGCATCACCTTTCTGATGGACTTTCTCACCCTCTTCCTCAACACCATCCTCTTCCGCCCCTATGTCTTCGCCTTCCTGGCGGCGTTCCTCTTCGCCGCGATCCAGCTCATCGGCTGGCCCCGCACCTGGCGCTTCTGGCTGATTAGTTGGGCCACCGCTTTCGTCTGTGAATACTCCTCCACGCGCAACGGCGTTCCGTTCGGCTGGTACCATTACAACGGCTCGACCGCCAGCCAGGAGCTCTATTTCTCCAATATCCCCTTCATGGATTCGATTTCATTCAGTTTCCTGCTCTATGCCGCCTACTGCGTGGCGTTAGGCCTATTGTTGCCGATCGATCACTCTTCCACTTCACAGCCCCCCCTCAGATCCCTGCGTTTCGACCTCCACGCACGCACCGGCTGGCCCCTGTGGCTTCTGACCGCCTTCTTATTCGCCTTCATCGATATGGTGATCGATCCGGTGGCGCTGCGCGGCGACCGCTGGTTCCTCGGCAAGATCTATTACTATCCCGATCCTGGCTGGCATTTTGGCGTGCCCTTCGCCAACTATGCCGGCTGGGCCGTCGTCGGCCTCATCTCGCTAGCCATCTACTTTCCACTCGATCGCCGGCTGCCCGCGCTCTCACCGCCCCGCCCGATCACGACACAACTCCTGCTGGGCGTCGGCCTCTATTACGGTGTGCTGGCGTTTAATCTCGCGATGACGTTCTGGATCGGCGAAACCTTCATGGGCTTCAGCGGCCTACTCATGCACCTGCCAATCCTCGCCCTTCTCGCTTTCCGCATGATCGTGCCCTCGTCCCGCCCTGCCACCGCATAGCTGTTGGCAATTCTTCGGCGGACTTTGTATAGTGGTTCACGGCTATGAAAGCGAAATTCGTTGGAACGATGATCCTTCTGATCCTGGGCGGACTGGCCTTGCTCGGCTGGTTCGGCTACCAGTCTTTTACGACCGGGTTCAGCGCCAAGGCCGAGCCGCATGCGCTCGAAGTGTTGATGGCCAGGCAAGTCCGCTACCTCGCGATTCCACTGGAACACCGCAACAAACCAAACCCCGTCTCGGTGACCCCCGAAATTTTGCAGGAGGGGCTGGCGCACTTTGCCGACCATTGCGCCACCTGCCATGCCAACGATGGCAGCGGCCAGACGCCGATCGGCAAGAACGTGTACCCGAAGGCCCCGGACCTGCGCGAACGGGCCACCCAGAACATGTCGGACGGTGAACTCTTTTGGGTGATTCATAACGGCATCCGCTTCACCGCCATGCCGGCTTGGGGCGAGGGCGACCCAGAACAGGATACGGATAGCTGGAAATTGGTGCATTTCATCCGCCACCTGCCCCACCTCACGCCTCAGGAGTTGGAACGGATGAAATCGTTGAACCCGAAAACCCAGCATGAGCTGGACGAACAAGCGGCCCTTGAGAAGTTCCTGCAAGGCGACGATTCCGCCGCAAACGCCGGAACCGGGCATCACCACTAATTTCCGCGAAAGGAAGACAGGCCTTATGATGATGCGAGCGATTCTCCTGAGCCTCGCGCTCATCCTGACCTCGTCCGCTGCCTGGGCGCATGGGTCGGGGCAGCATGTATTCGGCACGGTCACCGCCATCGATAGCACCCATATCGAA
>Ga0169931_10011573_pt1 | contig 12398 bp, 25 predicted proteins | sample Kivu_15m_20L_FD_129675 | JGI IMG/M metagenome (GOLD analysis project Ga0169931, IMG submission 129675) | Freshwater microbial communities from Lake Kivu, Western Province, Rwanda to study Microbial Dark Matter (Phase II) - Kivu_15m_20L... | ecosystem: Environmental > Aquatic > Freshwater > Lake...
CAATGAGGCCAGGGCTGAGGTTCTGGATTTGATCGCCTACATTCATCATGCCAAGGCCAGGGTTCAAGGCCTCAAGGAGGCGATCAAGGCTTTTTCAAGCGGAGAAATTAGTAAGGACATATTCGTGAAAACATCGTTGCGCCTGATTGAGGGAACCCCATCCGGGAACGGGAGGAGCTATAAACGTGAGTAAAATTCTTTTGGTTATATCAGACATTCATTGCGGCTCCGAGGTCGGCTTGATGCCCCCCGACTCCAAGATCCGCTCTAAAAACACGATTGGGTTTGGAAAGAACATCCATCAGCAATGGCTTTGGGAGAAGTGGCTTCAGATGCAGGAGGAGTTTCATGCCTACCGCAAGAAGGAGTCATTTGTGCTCTTGCTTAACGGGGATTTGACCGAGGGGATTCACCACAGGAGCATCGAGTCTTTAACTCAATCCGTGGAAGACCACGCAAATATGGCTATTGAGGCACTCAAACCTCTGGCTGGCAAAGCGGAGCAGATTTTTGTGACCCTTGGGACTGAGTGCCATACCGGGATGATCGAACACATGATCGCTGATAAGCTGGATGCCAGAAGCGGAGAGGCTAAGGGAACATGGCTTTTCAAGATTGGAGGGTGCCTGGTCAATGCCACCCACCACATCGGGACAACAACAAGAGCCTACCTTGAGGCTGGTCAGCTTTCCGCAGTGATGGCCAACGCCAAACTCCAAAGCATGAGAGCCGGGCATCAGGCGGCACAAATATATCTAAGAGGACATCGCCATACCGGAGGGTGGTTCTCTGACGGATCCTCCATGATTGGAGTAACCGGTGGCTGGCAATTCCTTACGCGGTTCGGCAAGAAGGTCGTCCCAGACTCCGTGCCTAGACCAAGCGTTTTGATCCTAGATTGGAGAAACGTTAGAACCGGCCACTTACCGGCCATCAAGGAGCTTGTATATGCCCCAGAGCAAGACGAGATCGAAGTCATCTCCTAAGCAGAGCGACCTAGAGAAGGCGGCCTGGGAGGCCCTGGTCGCGAGAGAAGCCGCAATGAAATTTGATACAGTCCCGCCGGGGTGGATTGATTACGATCAATTTGCACAAAAGATGGGGTTATGCCGAGAGGTGGCTGCGGTAAAATTGCGACAGCTTGCAAGGGCCGGGCTTTGCAAGAGAAAAGAGTTTCGGGTTGCTTGGGGCCGTGGGAGTGGGAAGTCTCTTGGCGCAAGACTGCGGCCATATTTCAAGTTATGAGCGAGTTTCCGCCCATTTCGGAAATGGCGGGGACTTTTGCAAAAGAAATAAGCTCATGGGCGTCAAGCGGGTTTGCCGTTGTCCCCTTGAGCATTGCAGAGGAGAGGCTGTCCATCTGCCTGCTCTGCGAATTCTATAAGAACGCAAGATGCACAAAATGCGGATGCCAAATGAAGGCCAAGACAGCTCTCGCCACCAGTGAGTGTCCAATTGGGAAATGGGGCAAATTCAGCGGGACACCGGACGCCAATCAAACCGAAAAGAATCCGCTGGCATCCTAAGCTCGTCGGACGGGTCGTAAGCCCGGTCCGTGCAATTCAATACCACCGCTTCCTCGCTTCCGAGGGCTGAAAACCCATGCCAGACGCCCGGGTGAATTACCAGCACGCTTTCAAATGGCATCAGCACTTTAGATTTAATGATGGAATCGTTGTTTAGGCCGACCAGAAGCCGGCCACTTAAAAGAATAAACCTGTCTGTTTGCTTCTCATGCTTGTGCCACGCCTTGACCACTCCCGGCAAACATGTTGTCACATATACATGGCCGATGTCTCCAAAGCTGGAATTGACAAGCTCTGCAAGCCAGCCCCGGTCATCAACATGGCGAATGATCCTAAACTCCGAATTCACTTCTTGCACCAAGAGTCAAAGTAGCCTTGGCCAAACCAAGTCAGGATCTCGCTTCCTTTCGAGATGTCCGTGCGAGCGGCGATTACCAAAAGATTGTGCTCAATAAAAATCATCCACGCTGCGTTTGCCTCTTGCTCGCTTTCGGCCGAGTTATAGCAGGCTCCGTAGCCCATTGGCATAACCCATCGGTTGCCGTTGGCCGGGCAGTTCAGGAGGCATGGCGGCTTGTTGGGGCCAGGGGCGCAATGACAATTAACTCCATAGCAGTATTTGCCAACCATCGCATCCCGCTGGTATTTGGATTGCCATTCAAAAACAAAGCTATGGCAAAACTCAACCGCCTCGTCTTTCTTAAAGTCGCGCCCCGCAAAAACCCCAAGACCCTTGACCCCGGCTTCCCCAAGACTTACGTCCGGCCTGTATCCGGCCGCAACGCATTTCCTGTATTCCCCAACGAAAGGATGGCTCATCGGTAAACACCAAAAACAGTGTGCCAAGAAGGCTCAAGCAAGTGGGCAAAATGGGGTTCGTGGCGAAGTCCGTAGTACTTCTTGTAGACCGATGCCGGAACAGCCCGGATGGTCTTTCGGCTTGCCCAGATTTGCGCTCCGACACTAAACATTCCACTGCTTGGCGGAGCCGATCCCCAAGGGACTCTGTGCAGGGCGAGGGACATCTCGCCAAGCGGATGCGGCCATGGTCGCTCGTTGGCAACCGGAACCCCAAGATAGGCCATGGGCCTCGGGTCGGACTGAATTCCGCTGATGTCGGAAATTTTCCCATGTTTCGGAAAATCCCCCTGCACAAACAGGGTGATGTCAGCCAGCTGGCTCCTCCGGTGGATGATGTGCCAAAAGTATTGCCCAGCCTCGCGGCCGCCGTTGGGGATCCGGATGATTGGCAACTTGCCCAACCTGTCCGGCCGCTCCTCGGCCAACCCCTCGGTTGCCCTGTAAATAGTTCGCCTCCATGCCCTTGGGACGTCCTTAATCCAGTCCAGGGTTTCATTGTATGAGGCCACCACCAGCTCCTTGTTCATTTCTTTAACCCCTTCAGCTTGAGCGGCCACCGCTTCTGAATGTTCCTGGTGTGTCGTTTCAGGGCCTCGCCAACGGCCGCCGGCGTCCAGCCCATGTTTGCCAGATCCGAAATGATGTTGTGGCGAATCGTGTCCAAGTTCTCGCCCTTGGTCCGGCCAACAAGCTCCTCGTAGGCCACCTTGTATTTGTGGCAAAGGCTACCCAGATCCTTGGATATGGTTGCGGCCCTCGGCGTGGTGCCCGAAGACCCAAGGGAAACGATCCCCTCAAGTCGCGTGACCCGCTTCTCAACATCCGTCACCCGGTAGGCTATGGCAGCCCAAACGTGTTCCCTTGGATCGCTAATCATAGGACAGGCTCATCCCTCCTTATGGCAATCTTGTTCTTGGTGATTTCCACCAAAAGCGTCTGAAGGTCAGCGACCTTGGCGAGTCCGGCGTGCCTCTGGGATGTGGCGTGAACCAAGTCCGAGGTGCGCTCCATAAACTCGATCCTGTCCATCTTCTGCATCTCTTCGGCCTTGGCGTACTGGTCAGGCGTCATCCATTGGGACAGGAAGTTCCATCCAGCCTGGGGAAGCATCACGCAAGCCACCCTGATGGAATAACAGATGCCGTTCTTGGCACAGAAGTTCTCCACCCGAATGGGGCGGTCCTTGTATCTGCGTTCGTTCTTGTCCCAAGCCTTACCGATCCCGCCCAGCTCTTGCATGATGGACAGGGCATCGAAGATCCACGCCCCGCCGTGCTTCTCCATAAGGCTTTTTCTGCTAACGCGGTCATACTCTGACTGCTTTTGATCTGATCTGGTTTCTGGTCTCATAAACCTAGCAAGTCGCGCAGGGCGCGATTATCAGCTGTTAGACGAGCTATTTCACGCTCAAGGGATGCAATCCTTTCAAGCCCGCACTTTACCTCGTTGGCTAAAATTAGGTTTTCAGTTTTCTTTACGCTAATCTTAAACTCAAGCTTACGTGCCTGCTGCAAAAGATTTTCAGCCCTGTTTGCGTTGTCCCTAGCCTCTCTCCTTATCAGCTCTGGATTCTCTGGCGCTGACTCCAGATCGGGGGTGGGCTGACTTAGCCACGACCGACATGGAAGCATTACCCGAAACGCCTGCCGATTTATCGGGTCGCGGGTTGGATTGCCAACCACCCCTGCAATCATTTCACTAGGGGTTCTTCGCATTTTTTTTCTCCTAGTTTTAGTGCTGCGTCCAGTAGGGATGGCAAGGCCGAGTGCTTAGAAAGCCTTACAAAAGCCTCAGTAAGTCCAATCAGGTCTTTTAGATTAGACACCATTTCCTTGTGGTTTGGACTTCCAAGAAATCTGGCGATTTCCTGATACTCTGCCTTTATTGCGCTTAGTTCTGAAGCCATCGCCATTCGACAAAGCCTTGCGTCCGAAATCATTTTTTCTGCTGCCGGCTTGAAGGCTTCCTGATAAAGCCCAATTCCATGAACAGATTCCTCAAAAACCTTTTTTGCTTCGCGGCACCTCTCGGCTAAGGAAAGAAGCTGTTGCGGCCTAAACTCGGCTTCTGCGGAGACAAGCTCTGCTATTCTTTCAGTATGAAATAATGGGTCCCCGCCCATTCCGTCGCTCCTTACAGTTCCTGGCCCAGGACTTAGTCTGTCGCCTAATTTCATTTAGTTATCTCCTGTTTGTTGTTTTTCATAAGGTGCTTTCTCTCACAGCCCTGCCTCCACGAGTCTCCGCTTGGCCTGCCGCCACTCCTCTTCGCTTGAGTAGCCCTGCACCATCCATGCCGGCTCAGAAGGCTTCTCGGGCTTGGCCACGGCCATCTTGATGTTGCCCTCGCATTTCATCAGCCAGTTCTGGATGAAGCGGAGCGTCATGCGCCGGTCCGGCCGTGTCGCCAGCCAAGCCTTCATCTTGGCAAGCTGGTCCCGCACATTGACTCCTCGGGCGTGGTGCTCGTTGAGCAAGCCGTTCAGCTTGTTCTGATCGGCGGGATTCCCCTTAAGGTATAAATCAAAGCTCTCAAAGACTTTCTCAAGTCGTTCCTCGACCATGTGTTCTCTGGCCTTGGCCTTGCGGTCTTCCTCCCGAACCATCCGACGGCAGTAGGGAACCTTGCTCCCGTCCCGGCTCCAAAGCTGGGCAGCCTCAATCTCGTCCCGCATCTTGGTCAGCTGTTCTTGGGACAGCTTGAATCGCTCCATTAAGTCCTCGCTACGCCATGGACGGCCGTTGGGCTTGAGCAAGAACCCGCGCCTCGGGCTTTCGTGCATGAGGATCACAAGCTCGAACCAGAACGATCTGGTCTCCCATGAAAGGTTTGCCGTGTCGGCACGCCAAGCCTTTGGTGAAAAGCGGATAATGACTTCCATTTACGCCTCACCCTGTTTCTCCCCCTTGAGTTCCTTTAGCTCGCTTACCTTGCCGGCAAGCTCGTTCGTCAGTTGCCTGATCTCGTGCTTGAGATGGCCGTTCTCAAGGAACAAGGCCTCATTAGACTCTCGCATCTGACGCAATCCAACGTAGAGGATGGCCTCTGAAGCGTTGGTAAAGGATGGTGGGGTTGGGCTGTTTAACATCTTGTGACCTTGGGAATCGTTAGTCTTGAGATGGAGATTTCGATTCGCGGCCCTTCGCCTTGGGCCGAATAAAACTTGGATGTCTCGCCAGCACACACTTGGCCGTCATCCTTCCAGAAGCCGGCGATGGTAAGCGCGTCCATCAATGGCTTAAGCATGTTGTCCCGGTCAGGCCGGACGGGGGCGAATACCCGCTCCTTGCCCTTGACCGCCTTGGGACGCTCAAGAACGAAAGAGACATCCACACGGAGCGGACCCTCCAAGGGCTTTAGTGGGCGTTGAACCCTCGCCAAAGTCCCAAGGAGATCCATATACCCCTTGCTCCGCTTGTCCCTGAAGACCCTACCCCGCCCAAACCGAAGACCGGATTGGATGGTTTTGGGCTTTACCTCAAGGGTCAGTCGGATCGCAGAGTCTGGATTGCCGCTTTTAGTTTCTGTTTCCATGTTCGCTTGTGTCCCTGTATGCGAACCAATGCCTTGCCGTTGCCCACCGGAACGATGTCCAGCGGTCCCGCCTCATTGACCATTCCGATGGCTATCGGCCCCCAGAAATGGACATAGGAGTAGGTGACATTCCGCCAGAAGGCCTGTTGCTTGCGCTCAAGGCCAAGCTGGGCTTCCCGCTCCTGTCGTGATGGGGGTCGGCTGGGCATCAGCAGTCCCACTTCCGAAGGCTTTTGTTGATCCGACTGTCTGGATCGCCAGCTGTCTTGGAAGAGGTGTTTTTCCGCTTCATGCCCGACATTCGGGCGCAGAAGGATCGGCGTCTGGCCGCAGAAGCCTCGGATCTGGATGCCTCCTCGCGACTGACCGGAGCCTTGAGGTTCCCGCCTGTAGCCTTGTTGTAGCTACGGCGACCAGCCTCGTTTAGACCGCCTTCCGGGTTCTTCCCAGCCTTCCGCTGCCAAGCGGGACTACTCATAGTCCCTCCGCACATTGACCTTCTTGGCGGTCTTGGCTGACTTGCGGAAGTTCTCGGCCGTGGGCGCACCCTCGGCTCCGGGCTTCCTCATCTTTTCACCGCTACCGGCGGCGATACGGCGCCTCTTGGCGTGAATATTGGCGTAGAGTCCTTTCTTCATCAGAAGTCCACTCCGAGGGGTTCCACCTTTGCCTTCGGACGCTCAGGGGCGACCAGAGGCGAGACGGCGAGGGAGAGATAGCTCTGCCCAGCCTTGGACTTCTTGATCCATCCGGCCAGACGCCACTTCTCGGACATCACGGTGATGGTGCCGGTGTAGTCTGGCTGTTTTTCCTGTTGCTTCTTCTCATTGCGGAACAGGACTCCGCTGTTGTCTTTATCTTGCTGGTTATTTTGACTCATGGTTTCCTTTCGTTTTTGGTTTTCTGGAGTAAGGCGTAACGATCCAATTTTTTTTCATGGCGTGCTTGACAGTTTCATCCGCAACCCCGTAGCGATTTGCAATCTGGGCGGCCGTCATCCCTTGATTGTGAAGCTGTTTCCAAGCCGCCCATCGCCTCTCCACGGATTGAGCATCCCTAATGTAGGTCCCCTTTACCCCAAATTCCTTACACAACGAGCGCACGGCCGCCATTTTCACCGTCTCCTCGGCCAACTTTTCCGTTACAACCCTGTACTGATCGAACTTCGCCAAGAGGTTCAGGGACTGGGATTGCACGTCAGAAACAATTCCACGGAGCCGACCGACTTCCTCCATGAGTAGGGCCGCCTGTGAATCCGCAACCAGCCTACGGATTTCGTCTGGATCGATCTTCACCTGGGCGGTCTTGATCTCCTTCTGAAGCTCAACAGTCGCTTCCTCGGCAACCAGCTTGTATCTCGGCACAATCTTGACGATTGGAACTCCAGACATCCGCCTCTCTACATTCCGTTCAAACGCTTTCAATAAACTCATACCGCCCTCACTAACTTCTGAATGGTGCGGGTCTTAAGGCACTCGCCCAAAACGGACGATGTTTTGCCTTTGACCTCTTTGGCGTTGATGCCCTGCTTCTCCTTCAGAACCTTTTCCAGCTTGGTGATAGAAATGTCGGCGCAATTCATCGCCACGCCCTGCCCGAAGGCATCAGCAATCCGCTCAAGCGCATCGGCCGGATCGTCGATATAGCGGATGTCGCTCTCGGTGATCCTCCATCCCGGCACCTCGACTCCGCTGGTCAGTAAATCCTTGGCCTTTTTCTTGATGACCTCGGCAACCTTTTCGGCGATGGATGCAGCCTCAAGCAGTTTAGGCAGGTCGGATACATCAATGACTTGGTAGTCGCTGGGCTGTTTCGCCAACGCCAAGCCCATCCCCTGTCCCTCGGGACATACCGATAGTCCGGTGCAGTAAAGGCAATGGATCCCTGCCATCCGTGGAGCCATCGGCTGGGATGCCCTTTGTAGGGCGAGAAGGATCTTCTCTTTCCACAGCTTCACACTTTGGGCGGTCATGTGCCAAAGATCGTTGTCACCGCCCAGCTGAATGATCGCCGCGTAGACTTCCTTAAACTTGTATCTGTCAGCCGCCATCACTGCCAAGGCGGCCAGCTGGGCATTGTCTTTGGACGGGACGATGATCTGGCCTGTTTTGTAGTCCAGAACCAACCCGATCTCGTCCTCGCCCAGAGTTCCCGAGAAAATCACGTCGGGCTTCCCCGTCATGACAACCTTCTTCTTGTCCTCAAGAACCATCCGCATCTCCGCTTGGCAAAGTTTCACATCGGATCCGATCATCATGGAAAAATCCCGAACCACCTTGTCGGCCGTCTCTTTCAATTTGTCGGCAACCCACAGCTGGTCGGGCGTTGCGTCAATCTTCTGACCCTCAAGAATGGAATGGATAATCGTCCCCTCGATGGCGGCCGGACCTGGCTCGGGTTTCGGGATGTCTTTGGTGAGGGGGACGGATCCTGGGCAAGCGATAACCCGCTCGATGCCAGACGCCGAGGGAAGCCCCATTCTTTCGTCAGTCATCTCTTGCCCCCCTTCACTATTTCGGGATGAAAGCCTTCGATAGCTGGACCGGCCCCCACGCAGTCCCAAGCCGTCCTTGCCATAAAGATCCAGAAGTCGCCGACCCCATGAACCTCTGCACTTCTCGCCGCCTCTTCCTTGCTGATGAGGGTTGTCTCGGAAATGAAGGCAACGGCCATGGCCTTCGCCGAATCCTCAAATCTTTTCCGGTCCTCCGGGGTGACGGCTCGCAGTTCCAGATTCATCGGCACTTCCTGTAAAGGGGCGTCATCCGTGCGTGACTGCGAGGATCCTTCATCTTGACCCAATGGCCTGTTGGCATGACCAGGCCCCTTGCGATGGCAGTCCGAACAAAAGCCCCCCAAGCGTTGGAATGTTTCGGCTCGGGTAGTTCCAGAAGCATCCGGAAGTCCTCTCCGGTGGCCTCGTCAAATTCGAGCCTCTCGAGGCGGGATAGGGCGAGATCCATCCAATCCTTGTTGTTGTCCGTGACACGCCCGATGCCGGCATCACGGCGCTTTTCTCCGTCAAAACTTTGGGGGTGTTCATGGCCATTATTCCCCGCAGACATGGCGCGCGCAGCGCAGGGATAACTCAAATGCTGTCCAAGGCTCTCCCTTGGCTCTATTCCCCCAAATAGTGGAAGTTGCTCGGCGTGGATCACAGCCTTGCCTCCGCTCTCCGGCTAGACTCAAACGAACGCCAAATTTCAATCTTTGCTTGGGCGGCCACAAACTTCCATCGGAGCGTCTCCTCAATGACGACGGCCTCCTTCATGGCCTTAAGAACTTCCAGGTATCTCTGGTCGGCCAAGGCCTCACGGCTCTGCTGGGCGATGGACGAATCGCCGTTGATTTCCTTCATCAGGATCGCCTTGAGGGAATCCTTATATTCTGAGACATAAACCCGCTCGGCTTTCGCCTTCGCCATTTTTTCGGCGTTGGTCTGAATGAACTCAGCGGCTGCTACTGGGTCAATCTCACTCACGCATTCTGTCCCTCAACCACAGCGCAAAGGCCGTGCATCCAATAGCGATGGCTACAAAGAAAAACACGAATCCGATTGCAAACCCAACAAACACCATCTTCCCAACGAGGTTTGCCGGAATGTGCTGGATGAAAAATTCGATCATAAATCAAAACGGAAGCGGATTCCCGTCGGCATCAACGGCGTCCTTCACCTCGTAGGGCGGGACATCATCCTTGGCCTTTTTGGTCTTGGATTTGTTCAGTTCGTGCTCGGATTTCCAATCGTCCAAGGCGTTACGGAATTCCTGTGAATCGGCATACCTCGGGTTCGCCTCAAAGTTCTGGTGCCACCACTCAATGGACTTGGCGGGAAGCTCGGAAAGCTTTTGCCCCTTCCTTGCCCCGATTGGGCAAATGACATCGCCCCAGTACTTGCGACCTTCGGTGACTACCCCGACTACTTTGGCGTCAAACTGCTCTTGGACTTGGCGAACAAGCGGATCCACCTTGGCAACCTCTGGCCGAGGCTGGGGGCGGTGATGGTTCTGGGCGGAATTGCCGTCATCATCTTCTTCTGTGGCAAGCCCAAGCAGGGCGGAAAGCCCATACCGGCGAGCGTAGGTAATGCCAGACCCCCACGCTTGCGGCCCGTTGGTTCGGGCGGTGTCTCCTACGATGACAGGCGTAAAGCCGGAGATGAATTGGCCGGAAACGTGGATAAGTATCGTGACAATCCCGAACTGGCCGTCCCTCATTTCGCCCACCTGAACCCACGCCAACCCAAACTCATGGACAAGGGCTGCGGCCTCATTCACCGCCTTCAAGTCGGCGTAATGGCTACGGAAGTGGGGATTGGTGGCGTTCTTCTTCGCTGATGGCAACTTGCCTTGTGCCTTCACCAGCGCAGTGGCAAGTTGGTCGATTGAGTCTGACCTTTGCATGAGTCCTCCTTTGCTTTTTGCAGTTCATGTGTCACTAAAGTGACAAAGTTCCAACGGGGTGACTTGCCGATGGTGAAATGAGGGACTTCCCGGAGCTGTTTCCGGGCGGTAGGAAGCGAAACCTTCCAGCGGCGGGCGATTTCCTCCGCGGTAAGGGGGGGGTGTAAAAATAATTCACTCACGGAGTTTTATGCTCCGAAGTGATTAAACTGGCCTGTACGCTAGATTCTACTTGCTGGCGTAAGTCGTTGTGATATAAGTATTCGGACAGGGAGGGATTCGAACCCTCGGTTGGCGACAAAAAAAGAGATTTATGAAAAATTATTGAATTTGCACTTGTTTGATTTGCTATGGTATTATTGCCGTTCCACACTTTCCACAGATGGCAAGCATCTACAAACGGCCGAACAGCCCCTACTGGTGGGTTTCCGTCAAGGAAGCCCAGGGATGGGTCAAAAGACGCACAGAATGGCGTGTAAGCGCCCCCCTCGAGACGGCCAAGGCCAAGGCCTTCTGCCTTAACCAAAGCCTCGCCGAAGGGCAAAATCGGGAGCTTTTGGGCTGTTCTGCGTGGATTGAGCCGATGATCCGAAACCTTCCGGTCAGTGAGCGAAGCGTGGTTCGTTACCTTGAGGCGTGGCGATGGCTGGATTTGTTTATGACCGAGCAACACATCACCTTGTCTCAATTCGCGCCCCATGTGGCGGATGATTACATCCGGTGGCGTACCGTCAACCAAAATTTAAGGCATAAGAAAATTTCGAAAAATACAGCTTGTCAGGAATTAAAATTTCTGAAATTCCTGCAAAAACAAGCACGGCTTCGAGGGAAGATGATTGACCGGCCGATGGATGATTACGTCATTCGCTTGTCTCCGAAAAAAATAAAGCCGGCGTTGACCGACGAGCAAATTGAGAAAATTCGTGCCGAGCTTCCAAAATATCCAACGTGGATGTCGGTGTCGTTCGAGATCGGACTAGCCACCGGAGCGAGACTCCAAGAATGCTCGATCCCGCTCGAGTGCGTGGATCTAAAATTCAACACGATCACCTTTCCCAACCCCAAGGGCGGGGTATCCAAGGCCTTCACGATTCCGATTCCCAAGTCGATCCTTCCCCTGCTTCGGCAACTCAAGGAATCTGGGGCCGAGAAAACTTGCGAGATCCCCAAGACCAAGGCTTCTGTCAAATGGCGTCGGCTGTTTGACCGGATCGGCATGAAGGATGTGTGCTTTCATTGCCTTCGGGTCACAAGGGTAACGAGGCTACGACAGGCAGGTGTGCCAGCCCCAGATGCAAGGCGGCTTGTAAACCACTCCTCGGAGCTGATCCACCGGCTTTACGACAGGCATCAGGTGGAGGAACTGAGACAATATGTTGACTGCGGTAGTATTCCTTCCGCCAATCATCAAAGTCTTTTGGAAAGACTACGCCCTCCACAATCGGAAACCCTGGCAGCTTAGCCATCCGCCGGATCCGCTCGTAACTCAGCCCATACATCCGCTGAATTTCTCGCAAGCTTTTGGCCCTGTTATCCATAATAGGTAGAAATAGTTGAATACAATGCCTACGCATTCAACGCAAAATATTGAATCCAAGGTGTTTAACACCTTTATTTGTTTATCTTATAGGTTTATACCCCTATGCCCCATATGTGCCCAATCAGAGAGCCAACGGAAAGAAGTTTATAGGCTTGTGGGTAGAGGAGTCCCTGCTGGCTAAAATCAAAACCAAATCAAACAAAAGAAAAATGACCCTTTCGGGCTACATTATCAATTTACTGATTTTGCAAACGAGCGGTTGTAAGCCATCTCCTCGAGGGCGGCCGTCGTCAGGTACTTCTCGACCAAAATCTGCATATTGACCCAAGAGGCGTGGAGCTTGTCGATCAGCACCTCCACATCCCTGCAGGGTGTCACCTCAATGCTCCACTCCATGCCATGCCCGGGCACGGTCACAAGCTTCGGCCACTTCCACGGCCCGGCCGTATAGGGGAACTTCCCTTGGTCAGCCCACTCCTCCCAATCCTGGGGAAGCCAATTCATATTACCTGACACATCCCAACCAAGGTCGGA
>Ga0169931_10011574_pt1 | contig 12396 bp, 10 predicted proteins | sample Kivu_15m_20L_FD_129675 | JGI IMG/M metagenome (GOLD analysis project Ga0169931, IMG submission 129675) | Freshwater microbial communities from Lake Kivu, Western Province, Rwanda to study Microbial Dark Matter (Phase II) - Kivu_15m_20L... | ecosystem: Environmental > Aquatic > Freshwater > Lake...
CCGGACGGCCTGCGAGGCCTTCGGGATCCCGTTCCGGGACGGACGCCTCGCCATCGTCGAGAGCACACCCGAGGTCCACTGCCTGCTGGTGTGCACCCTCTGTTCCTGCTATCCGCGCAATCTCCTCGGCCAGCCGCCGGCGTGGTACGTGGGCAAGCCCTACCGGTCCCGGGCGATCCGCGACCCGCGCGGCGTGCTCGCCGAGTTCGGGCTGGCGCTCGACCCCGGCGTTCGCGTGGACGTCTACGACAGCACGGCCGAGCAGCGATACATGGTCCTGCCGTTGCGCCCGCCCGGCACGCAGGGCCTGGACGAGACCGGGCTGGCCGGGCTGGTCACGCGCGACTGCCTGATCGGCGTGGCCGTGCCGCGCGCGCCGGCAGCGCTCGAGTCGGCCGGCCGCTGAGCATGCGCCAGACGGTGGACTTCATCGGACTCGGCGCGATGGGACATCCGATGGCCCTGAGGCTGGCGGCCCACGGCCACCGGGTGCGCGCAACCGACCGCGACCCGCGGGCCCTCGAGCGCTGGCGCCGGGCCGCCCGGCAGGTCGACCCGGTCGATGGGCCCTGTGACGCGGTGCTGGTCTGCGTGACCGACGAGCCGGCCAGCCGCGAGGTGTTCGAGCGGGGCCTGGCCGGTTGGCCGCCCGGCACGCTGGTCGTCGAACTGGGCACCACCTCGGCCGGCTGGGCGCGCGAAGCCGACGCCCGCGCCCGCGCAGTGGGCCTGCGCTATTGCGACTGCCCGCTCAGCGGCGCGGCCGCGGCCGCCGGGCGCGGTGAACTGGTGGCGATGCTCGGCGCCCATCCGGCCGACGTCGATGCGGCGCGCGCGCTGCTCGCGCCCCTGGCGAGCCACGTCGAACACCTGGGCCCGCCGGGCAGCGGGCAGCTGTGCAAGCTGGCCAACCAGCTCGCGATCGCCGGGATCGCGGCCGGGCTGGCGCAGGCCCAGGCCTTCGCCCGCGAGCACGCGCTCGAGCCGTCGCAGGTCTTCGAGGTGCTCGGCCGCGGCTCGGCCGATTCGGTGCAGCTGCGCCGGCTGCGCGGCGTCCTCGCCGAGCCGGGCAACCGGGCGACGCAGACCTTCGCCTGGCTGGCCAAGGACCTCGAGCTCTGCGCGGCCGAAGCCGCGGCCCCGCCCCCCCTGGTGACCCTCTGGCAATCCCTCTGGACCGACGCGAGATGACTGCCCACGTGACCTGTTTCGACATGGCCGGCGCCGGCGACGTGTCCGCCCTCGACGCCTGGCTGTCGACGCTGCCCCGACAGGACCTGACCCGCCTGGTGGTGTTCGCCAAGACCGAGGGGCACCACGCGCCCAACGACTTCTCGCGCGACCTGCTCAAGCTGCAGCTCGACCGGCTGTTCGAGCGGCACGCGATCACCGACCGGGCGGTCTCGATGCTCGCCATCGGCAGCGAGGGCGTGGGCTCGCCCAAGGGCTTCGCCTTCGCGCAGGTCGCCTCCCCCCTGCCGGTGCCCGCCCCGGGCCCGGCGCGGCTGGCCCTGGGCTTCGCGCGCAGCGCGCCCGTGCCGGTGGTCGAACTGGGCACCCTGGCGCTGGTGGACCGGGTGGCGCAGACGGCGCACGCCGCGCTGCGCGACGCCGGCCTGAGCGTCGCCCAGGCCGGCCTGCTGTTCATCAAGTCGCCGCTGCTGCCGCTGCGCCACCCGCAGGCCACGCCGGCCAACGCCACCATGCACCGCGGCCGTGCGATCTCGGCCCTAGGCGGCGGCGTGGCGCTGGGCGAGATCGACCGCGCGGCGCTCACCGAGGAGGGCATCGCGCGCGACCTCACGCACTACGCGCGGCGCGTGCAGGGCATCACCGGCGCGGAGATCGACCGCGTGGAGGTGGTGGCCTTCGGCAACCGGCCCGGGGCCGGCGGCGACCTGCGGATCGCGTCGACCCACACCACCGACCTGCTCGACCAGCGCTCGATCCGCGCCCTGCTGGCCTCGGAGGGATTCTCGTTCGACCGGTTCGGCGAACTGCTCGACGGCGACCGCATCCAGGCGCTGATCGCCAAGGCCATGGTGCCCGAGGACGGCAGCGTCCGCGGCTCGCGCACCACCGTCTACAGCAGCGGCTGGGCGCCGGAGTCGCACATCCGGGCCGCCGCCTCCGGCGTCCTCGGCAGCCTGCTCGGCCACCTGCGCTTCTTCGTGTCGGCCGATTCGGTCCACCAGGCGCCCGAAGGCGGCGGGATGGCCGCGGTGATCTTCCGTGCAGCCCCGGCCGGTACGGCCGGCCTCGCCGATGCCGCGCAGGCCGGCTGACCGGCCGGCCGCATCGGACGAGGCATCCCCGTCGCCGTGCCCCGATCGACACGAGGAAAGGACACCGTGAGCCCGAGCCCGAAGAAGAACCTGGTGCAGCTGGAGGGCGTGAGCCTGCGGTACGGCACCGGCGAGAACGCCACCCTGGCCATCGACCGCATCGACCTGCAGATCCGGCGCGGCGAGTTCGTCGCGGTCGTCGGGCCCTCGGGCTGCGGCAAGAGCACCCTGATGAAGATCATCTCGGGCCTGGTGCCGGTGTCCGAGGGCGTGGCACTGGTGGAGGACCGCGAGGTGGCCGGGCCGCTGAAGTCCGTGGGGATGGCCTTCCAGGCCTCGAACCTGCTGCCCTGGCGCACTACCATCGAGAACGTGATGCTGCCGCTCGAGGTCGTGGAGCCGCACAAGCGGCAGCTGCGCTCGCGCCGCGGCGAGTACGTGGCCCGCATCGAGTCGCTGCTGCAGCGCGTGGGCCTGGGCGGGTCCGGCGGCAAGTTCCCGTGGGAGCTGTCGGGCGGGATGCAGCAGCGCACCTCGATCTGCCGGGCCCTGATCCACGAACCCGAGATCCTGCTGCTCGACGAGCCGTTCGGCGCCCTCGACGCCTTCACGCGCGAGGATCTCTGGTGCACGCTGCGCGACCTGCACGCCGAACGCGGCGTGACCGTGATGCTGGTGACTCACGATCTGCGCGAGGCCGCCTTTCTCGCCGACACGGTCTACGTGTTCTCGCAGCGGCCCGGCCGCATCGTGCTGCGCCACGAGATCGATCTGCCGCGTCCGCGCGACCTACAGGTCACCTACAGCCCCGAGTTCGCGCAGACCGTGCAGCTGCTGCGCAGCCACATCCGGCACCAGGCCGCATGAGCACCTCGGATCCCACGCCGTCGCACGCCGCGCGGCCTCCGGACCCGGTTCGCCGCTGGGTGCCGGGCGAGCGGCTGCGCGTGCTGCCCGTCCTGCAGCCCGGTCACAGTCGGGTGCCCGGTTTCCTGCAGGGGCGCGTGGGCACCGTCGTGCGCGACTGGGGAGACTTCCGCGATCCGCGGGCCGCAGCGCGCGGCGAGCCCGACCCGCCCCGGGTTCCCGTCTACCTGCTCGTCTTCGATCCGTCGGCACTCTGGCCGGACGCGCCGGCCTGGCCGGGCGACCGGGTGCTGGTCGACGTCTACGGACCCGCATTGAGCCCCGAATGACCCCGGAGGAACCCCGTCATGCGTGACCGCAGGAGCATCAGGGTATGAAGACCGGTGCACAGCAGATCGACAGCCTTCGCGACGGCCGGGTGGTCTACCTCGACGGCCAGCCCGTTCCCGACGTCACCCGCTCCGACGCGTTCGCCGGCCTGGTGGCCACCTCGGCGAGCTTCTACGACGAAGCCGCGCGGCCCGAGTGGCACGAGACCCTGAGCTTCGAGTCGCCCTCCTCGGGCAGGCGGGTGAGCCGGGCGTGGCAACTGCCGGTGAACCACGCCGAACTGGTGCTCCGGCGCCGCGCGATGGAGCGGATCGCCGAGTTGAGCTGCGGCATGGTCGGGCGCTCGCCCGACCATCTCGCCTCGACCCTCGCCGGGATGGTGATGGGCGCGCCACACATGGCCCGCTTCGACGGTCGGGGCACCGCCGCGCTCCAGGACTACTTCCGGTACGCGCGCGACCGCGACCTCTACCTGACCTACGTAATCATCAACCCGCAGGCGGATCGCTCGAAAACCGCCGGCGACCAGCCCAGCCGCGACCTGGTCGCGCACATCGTCGAGCAGGACGCTGCGGGCCTCGTGGTGCAGGGCGCCAAGATGCTGGCGACCTCGTCGATGGTGGCCCAGGAACTGTTCATCGGCAACATCCAGCCGCTGGGCAAGGACGACGGGCGCTACGCGTTTTCGGCTGCAATCCCGATGAACACGCCAGGGCTGCGGTTCCTGTCGCGCCGGTCGTACGAGCAGGCAGCGGTCTCGCGCTTCGACCAGCCGCTGGCCAGCCGCTTCGACGAGAACGACGCGGTGGTCTACTTCGACCAGGTGCGCATCCCGTGGGAGCGGGTGTTCCTCGCGCGCGACGTGGCGGCCGTGGCCGCGCAGTGGCACGAGACCCGAGCGCACGTGATGCAGAATCACCAGTGCCTGGTGCGACTGTACGTGAAGCTGCGGTTCCTGGTGGGGATCGCGCGCAAGGTGGCGCAGGCCAACGGCATCATCGGCTTCCCGGCAGTGCGTGAGACGCTCGGCGCGCTGGCAGCCAAGGCCACCATGATCGAGGCGATGGTCGCCGGCATGGAGGCCTGCGGCGAGCACTTCGAAGGCTGCTACGTGCCCGATCGCGCCATGCTGTGCGCCGCGCAGGCGGTCGCCCAGCAGACTTATCCGCAGGTGATCGACGCGATCCGCCAGCTGTGCGGCGGCGGGCTGATCATGTTGCCCTCGTCACAGGCCGACCTGATCGAGCCGGCCACCCTCGAGATCGTGATGAATTCGCAGATGTCGCCTGCGATGGGTTCGCTCGACCGGGTGAAGCTGTTCAAGCTCGCCTGGGATGCAGTAGGCTCGGAGTTCGGCTCGCGGCACCTGCAGTACGAGATGTTCTACTCCGGCTCGTCGATGGTGCTGAACGGTCACAACGACCGCTGGTTCAACTGGGGCCGGGCGGTCGGCATGGTCGACGCCTTCATGGCAGGCTACGCCACGCCGACGCCCGCGGCACGCGCAGCCGTTGGCTTGCCTGCGGTGACGGACGCGGACACTGACGCAGGATCGGCGCCGTCACCGTCACCGTCAGCAGCCCCGACAGCAGCAGCCCCAGCCGGCCCTGCACCGCAGGGCCTGTCGGCGAGGGGGCGTTCGCGAGGACCGAGGAGATCCGCGCGATCCGGTCGCGGCACGGCCTGCACTTGACGCCGGGCGCGCCCGGTAGCGGGACCCGCGGGCTGGAGGGCGTGCACGGCGAGCACGCGGGGTGGGCCGGCCTGCGCCGCCTCGAAGGAGGTCGGGGTCCGCGACGGCCGGATCGTGCGGGCAGCGTTCCCCTACGGCTGAGGGTCGGGGGCCGGCCAGTCGGACACCCGCAGCCGCCGCAGCATCGCGGTCTTCTTGCGCTGGTGCGACTGCATCCGCGCGAGCACGCCGTCGAGGAACACGAGGGTCTCGCCGATGAAGGGGCCCTTGTTGAGCATCACGCACTCGGCGCGCCCGCTCATCGCCGCGTCGGTGACCTCGGCCCGCGACGGTAGGCCGTCGCGGGCAAGCGTGTCGAGGACCTGCGTGGCCCAGATCACCGGCACGTGCGCGGCCTCGCACAGCCACAGGATCTCCTCCTGAACCTCGGCCAGCCGCTCGAACCCGACCTCCACCGCCAGGTCGCCGCGCGCGGCCATCACCGCCAGAACGGGGTGGCGCAGCCCCGCCATCAGCAGTTCGGGCAGCCGCGCGAAGGCCTGCGCGGTCTCTACCTTGAGCACGATCGCGATGTCGCGTCGGCCGGCGCGCTCGAGCGCCTCGCGCAGGCGGTCGACGTCCTCGGGGCGCTGCACGAACGAGGCCGACACCAGGTCGACGTGGTCGACCGCGAAGGCGAGGTCGGCCTGGTCGCGCTCGGTCATCGCCGGCAGATCGAGCCAGGTGTCGGGCACGTTGATGCCCTTGTCGGCCTTGAGCGAGGCGACGCCGCCCGCGCAGTGGCGCACCTGCAGCACTGCCCGCTGCGGCGTGGCCTCGCGGACCACGGTGGTGATCGTGCCGTCGTCGAACAGGACCCGTTCGCCTGGGCGCAGGCGCTCGAACAGCCGACCGACCTCGCAGCCGATCCGGGCCGGCGCACCCGGCCGACCGTCGAGCCCGGGCCGCGCACCGTGCCCGGGCAGCACGCCGTGCACCAGGTCGAGTCGGTCACCGGGCCGTAGCTCGATCGCACCGGGCACTACCGGCAGGGGGCCGACCTCGCCCTCGGCCAGCACCCGCTGGCCGCGCCGGTGCGACAGCGCGGTGCCGGGCACGAAGTAGACGGTGCGGTCGAACTCGGCGGTGCACGAGCCGTCGTCATGGACCGCGGTCACGCCGAGCGAGCGCCGGCGGCCGCGCGCATCGACCAGGTCGATGCCGTCGCCCGCCCGCATGCGCCGCAGCAGCGCGGCACTCACCGGCAGCTCCCGATCGGGTGCGGCAATCCCTGCCCCGACGGCCACCAGGCGGACTTCGGCCGGCGCGAGCACCCGGCCGAGCGGGTCACGCCGCGGCCGGCACCGGAGCACCGCCTCGCCGGGCTCCACCGGGCCGGTCCGAAGCTTGGGTCCGGCCAGGTCGAAGGCGATCCGGCAGCGACGGCCGAGCGCGCCTTCGGCGGCACGGACCCGCGCCACCATTCGCCCCCACACCACCGGGTCGTCGTGCGCGGCATTGATCCGCGCCAGGTCCATCCCGGCCTCGACCAGCCGGGGCACCCGATCAGGGTCGTCGGCGGACTGCGTGGGCAGGGTGACCATGATCCGGGTACGGCGGTCGGCCGGCGGCTCACCGAATGCGCGCCGGGCACCCTCGGCCAGCCGGGCGTCGCCCGCCTCGAACGGACACGGCCCCGCCCCCGATCCCGGCCCGGGGACTTGACCGGTCAGCGCCCGCAGCGCCGCTGCCACCGCATCGAGCGTGGGCAGCACGTGCGCCTCCATCCGGCCGAGCGAACTCAGGCCCAGGCGGCCGAGCCGGTCCTGAAGTTCGCGAAGGTCGAGCCGGCGCAGTGCAAGGTAGTGCAGCAGGTTGGCAGCGCTGCGGCGATGCTCGGGCAAGGTCCGCTCGAGGTCGTCGGCCGACGCGCACTCGAGCGCGACCGCCGCCTCGCGCAGGGCCTCGACCGCGGCGAGCAGGGCCTCGGGCGTCGGCGGTCGGGCAGCGTCGCAGTCGGCGGCAGGGGCGGCGCCGGCCCGGTCGGGACGGGCCGGCGGCACGGGAGGGATCGGAGGCGGATTCACCGGCATGGACGAAGCGGGAAGGAGTGCCCCGGCGGAGCCTGCCACCGGCGCGTGACAGGGCGGCGACACACCCGGCCGCCACCGGTCAGGCCAGCCGGCCGGCCTGGAAGTCGTCGACCGCCTCGCGGATCTGCTCGACGCTGTTCATCACGAAAGGCCCGTACTGCACGATCGGCTCGCCCAGCGGCCGCCCGGCGATCAGCAGCGCGCGCGCCGGCGAGGCGGCGGCGAGCGCCACGCCGTCGCTGCCCGATGGGTTCGCGAGGATCGCCATGCGGCCCGCGGGCACGCGGGTGCCGGCGACCTGCACCTCGCCGCGGTAGACGTACACGAACGCGTTGTGACCGGCGGGCAGCCTCTGCTCGAAGGGCGCGCCGCCCGGCAGGTGCAGGTCGAGGACCAGCGGCTCGGTGCGCTCGCGGGTCACCGCACCCGACACGCCGTGGCTGCGGCCAGCGATCACCACCACCCGGACCCCTGCCGGGGTGGCGAAGCCGGGCAGCTCGGTCGCGGTGAAGTCGCGGTACCAGGGCGGGCGCAGCTTGTCGGCCGCCGACAGGTTCAGCCAGAGCTGGAAGCCCTCCATCAGCCCCTCGCTCTGTTCCGGCAACTCGGAGTGGATCACGCCCCGCCCGGCAGTCATCCACTGCAGGCCGCCGGCCTCGAGCAGTCCTTCGTGGCCGGCGCTGTCGCGGTGGCGCATGCGCCCCGCGATCATGTAGGTGACCGTCTCGAAGCCGCGGTGGGGATGATCGGGGAAGCCGGCGATCCAGTCGTCGGGATCGTCGCTGCGGAACGCATCGAGCATGAGGAACGGGTCGAGGCGGCGCTGCAGAGGCTGGGTCAGCACGCGCTCGAGCCGCACGCCGGCGCCGTCGGTGGTGGGCTGGCCGGCCACCAGCCGCTCGACTGGCCGGGGGTGGCGAACGACCTCGGGAACGGTGGGCTCGGACGAGTGCATGGGCAAGCTCCTGCGCGCTGCGCTGGGCCGACGGCGGCACGGCGGCCCGATCGGGCTGCGCCAGCCCGCACCGCCGACGATGGCGCTGAGCCTACCAGCCTGTTGGATGCCGGCGCGGCCGAAGTTTGCGCCGTCGACACGGCAGCTCTCAAGACCGCCGCGCACAGCCTGAACAGGGCCTCCCTGGAGCCCGGGCTTCGACAGCATGGCGCTGTCGGCCGCCACGCTGGAACACTGCGGCGAGGCACCGGCCCGCGCCGCCATCGACGCACTCGGAGGCCGCGCTGGCCGCCGTGGCTGCGGTCGGGGGTGGCCTGCTACGCCGATGCCAAGGCGCCCACCGCCTGAGCGCCCCGGCTGGCCCGTCCGGCGGTCGGCTAGAATGCGGGTGATGAACCGGCGCTCGATGATCGGCACGCTGCTGGCTGCCCCGTGGCTCGCCTCGCGAGCCGGCGAGGTGTCCGACGTCGACGTGCCCTACGTCACCACCCCCCAGAACGTGGTCGACGCGATGCTCGAACTGGCTGGGGTCGGTCCGGGCGATCGCCTGCTTGACCTCGGCTCTGGCGACGGCCGGATCGTCATCACTGCGGCGCGTCGCTTCGGTATCCCCGCCCTGGGCATCGAGATCGACCCGCGGCTGGTGGCGCAGGCCGAACGCAGCGCACGGCAGGCCGGGCTCGGGCACCTCGCCCGGTTCAGGGTCGACGATCTCTTCGTCGCTGATCTCTCAGGCTTCAGCGTGATCACCCTGTACCTGCTTCCCGAGGTCAACCTGCGGCTGCGGCCGCGGCTGCGGCAACTGGCGCGCGGCACCCGGATCGTCTCGCACGACTGGGACATGGGCGACTGGCCGGCCGAGCGCACCATCGAGGTCGATGCGCCCGACAAGCCCGTGGGCCGGCGCAAGACCAGCCGCCTGATGCTCTGGACGATCTGACCCGCACCTCCCAGCCGCTGGCGGCCCACCGCCTTCCCTGAGCGGGTGTGCCGGCCGGTCGCGACGGCCTCGGCCGGCTGCACGGCGCTCTCCGACTCTGAGGCGCACCAGCGCGCGGCTCAGTCCCCCCAGTGCCGGCGCAGCGCGATCGTCCCGAAGCGCTGCGGGCGCAACCGGGCGCCCGGGTCGGGGGTGTCGAAGGGCACCGAGCGCAGCACCAGCGCGGCCTCCACCGACCAGCCGTCGCCGATCCCGAGCGCGGCGCCGACCAGCAGGTCGCCCACCAGCCACTCGCGGCGTACCTGCGAGCGATAGCCGTAGGTGTCGGCGTCGATCAGGGCGTCGCGACCCACCCAGCGGACCTCGAAGCCCGCGTGCATGCGCCAGCCGCGGGGTGCGGCGCCGGCCAGGCCGGTCTCGCCGGGCCAGTGCGGCGCCGTCACCGCGCTGCCTGCGACGAACAGCGCGCCCAGCCCGGCCTGCGTCACCGGAGTGCCCAGCTGGAGCGAGCCGCGCAGCACCGCCTCGGCGCCGTCGACCCACCCGAGCCGATGCCGCGACAGCCGCGACCAGGCCAGCTCGAGCAGCGGTTGCGCCCTCGTCTGAAAGCCCCAGCCGCGCGCCCGCTCCTGCCCGATCAGCGCGTGCAGGCCGTTCTGCACGCCCTCGCCCAGCGCCGCCGGCCCCACCGCGCCGAGCCGCAGCTCGAGGGTCTGCCGGGTCGCGGCGCCCTGCACCACCACCGCGAGGCCGCCATGCAGCGTCGCCGCATACGGCCGGTCGAGGGGCTGGGGCTCCAAGCGGCCGGTGAACGCGGGCGTGTGGATCGCATGCCCGACCGACAGCAGCCGCAGCGGCCGTGCATCGCGGTCGCAGGCAATCAGGCGCGCGCACCACGCCGCGGCCAGGCGGGCGTCGGGCGCCCGCGGGTCGGGCAGGATCGCCAGCGCGAGGTGAGCGCCGCTGGTGTACCAGCGCTCGTCCTCGCCCCGGGTGAAGGCGAACTGGTCGTTGTCGATCCGCAGCTCGAGCCCCCGCGGCTGCGCCCGGGTCGGCCCCGCCGACAGCAGCACGGCGAGCGCCAGTGCCACCGCGCAGACCGCGGCGCCCCGCCGGCCGGACGCCTCCGGTCGCCGGCGCACCCGCTGCCGCCTCACCCGCCCGCCTCGCGGGCCCGCTGCCGCCTCACCCGCCCGCCTCGCGGGCCCGCTGCTCGAGGGCCTCCCAGCGCTCGAGCAGGCCGAGCAGCTCGGCCTCGATCGACTGCGCGCGGGCCTGGTCGTCGCGCAGCAGGCGGGCGTCGCGGCGGAAGTACGCCGGATCGTTCATCTGGGCGGCCAGCGCCGCCTGCTCGGCCTCGAGCGCCTCGATCCGGGCGGGCAGCTCCTGCAGCTCGCGCTGCTCGCGAAAGCCGAGCTTGCGCGCACGGGCGGCAGCCGGGGCCGGCGGTGCCGGGGCCGGCCCGGCACCGCGCGCACCGGATGGGTCGGCCGCGGGCGCGGCGGCTGGCCGCATCCGGACCCAGTCGCTGTAGCCGCCCACGTACTCGCGCCAGCGTCCGTCGCCCTCGGCGACCAGCACCTGGGTGGCCACGTGGTCGAGGAACGCGCGGTCGTGGCTGACCAGCAGCAGCGTGCCGCGGTAGTCCTGCAGCGTGTCCTCGAGCAGCTCGAGCGACTCGATATCGAGGTCGTTGGTGGGCTCGTCGAGCACCAGCAGGTTGGCCGGCCGGGAGAACAGCCGCGCGAGCAGCAGGCGGTTGCGCTCGCCGCCCGAGAGCGTGCGCACCGGCGCACCGGCCCGCCGCGGCGGGAACAGGAAGTCGCCCAGGTAGCTCATGACGTGCTTGCGCTCGCCGCCGATCTCGACCCAGTCGGAGCCCGGGCTGATCGTGTCGGCAACGGTGGCGTCCAGGTCGAGCTGCGCGCGCATCTGGTCGAAGTACGCGATCGAGAGCTGCGTACCGAGGCGGATCTGGCCGGCGTCGGGGGCGAGCTCGCCCAGCAGCAGCCGCAGCAGAGTGGACTTGCCCGCCCCGTTCGGCCCGACCAGCGCCAGGCGGTCGCCCCGCTGCACCACCAGCGACAGGTCGGACACGATGGGCCGACCGCCGAACGACTGGTGGACGTGCTCGAGCTCGGCCACCAGGCGGCCGCTTCGCTCGCCGGCGTCGACGCTGATGCGCACCCCCCCCAGCCGCTCGCGACGGGCCTCGCGCTCGCGGCGCAGCTGCTCGAGCCGGCGGACCCGGCCCTCGTTGCGGGTGCGGCGGGCCTCTACGCCCTTGCGGATCCAGACCTCCTCCTGCGCCCAGAACCGGTCGAAGCGGCGCGCCGCGGTGCGCTCGGCGGCCAGCTGCTGCGCGCGCACCCGCTGGTAGGTGGAGAAGTCGCCGGGGAACGAGCGCAGCACACCCCGGTCGAGCTCGACGATGCGGGTGACGACCTGGTCGAGGAAGAAGCGGTCGTGGGTGACGACCACCGCTGCCGGCACCCGGGCGAGCAGCTCCTCGAGCCGCTCGATCGCCGCGATGTCGAGGTGGTTGGTGGGCTCGTCGAGCAGCAGCAGGTCGGGTTCGAGCGCGAAGGCGAGCGCCAGCGCGCCCCGTTTGCGCTCGCCCCCCGAGGCGGTGGCCGGGTCGGCCTCGGGGTCCAGGCCGAAGCGCTGCAGGAATTCGGCCAACCGGGCCTGGGCCCACCAGGCCTCGCGCTCGTCCTCGACCCCGGCCAGGCCGCCGCGCAGCAGCAGGCTCTCGCGGACCGTGCCGGCCGGTGGCAGCTGCGGCTCCTGCTCCACGACCGCCACCCGCAGGCCGTCGCGACGCTGAATCAGGCCACCGTCGAGCGCAATCCGCCCCTCGATCACGCCGAGCAGGGTCGACTTGCCGGTGCCGTTGCGGCCCACCAGGCCGATCCGCTCGCCGGCCAGCAGCGCCAGGGCCGCGCCGTCGAGCAGGGGGACGTCGCCGAACGCGAGCTGCGCGTCGACCAGGGTCAGCAGGGAGGGGGCGCTCATGGTGACCGCACGATACCGCAAGCGCACCGGCGCCAACCCTGGTGCGGGACGGGCCGGCCCGCCATACCGAGCCCCGCCTCACCGCCGGCGAGGCCCCGCTCCCGAGCCAGCCCGTACCGAGCCTGCTGTGCTTCGCCGACGACTTCGCAGCGCTGGCGCTGCCGGCCGTCGACAGCCGGATCATCCGCCAGGAGCGCCCGGTGATGTGCAACGCCGCGCGGCCTGCCCGCACAGCGCGA
>Ga0169931_10011575_pt1 | contig 12396 bp, 8 predicted proteins | sample Kivu_15m_20L_FD_129675 | JGI IMG/M metagenome (GOLD analysis project Ga0169931, IMG submission 129675) | Freshwater microbial communities from Lake Kivu, Western Province, Rwanda to study Microbial Dark Matter (Phase II) - Kivu_15m_20L... | ecosystem: Environmental > Aquatic > Freshwater > Lake ...
CGGTTGCGTGAGAATTATGCCCACAAGGGTGACCATCATACAGCTTCCCGGAGTAACTTTTAACCGTGTTTTAGAGGCCAATTTCCCGGAAACTATTGATTTGACAACAGCCTTTACCCCAGATCCAAATCTTAATTATACCTATTGGATGGATAGTGAAACGACAACTCCCCTACCATATCCAGAAAGAATATTTAAATCGGGAACCTATTATATCAAAAGTACAAGCAATGGGGGATGCGTCAGTGTTACCTCGGCACCTGTTCAAATATTTGTACCTGAAATGGCGATACCTAATATTTTTACACCGAATGGCGATCAGGTTAATGATGAACTTACAGTATTGCTCAACGAAGAAATACTGGTCAGAAGCTTTAGAATATTTAACCGTTGGGGTGATGTAGTATTCACTACTACGGATATTGAGAATTACTGGACAGAAATAAAAAATGGATTACAAGTTCCAACCGGAGTATATTATTGGGTATTTGAAGGTGTCCGAAATTCTATACCTTATACGAAATCTGGCTATGTTACTCTGGTCAGATAAAAGTAAACCATTTTCCTGTTTAGCCTGATTTGCAGGTACAGGAAAATGGTCTATGGAAATTAATTTACATTGAAATCGATTTGATGGTCTCCCCAAATCAAAGAAACAAGACCTGATTTAGAAATAGTAAAGGTCATACGTTCCGTGAAACTTGCTGATTTGCCTGGTTTAACAGTAAAACGAATCGCATCCTGTGCTTGATCATAAACCGTACCTGACTGATTCCAGGACTTGTTAATCATGACAGTCCATTGGTTTTCTCCGGGAATAGTATACAAGCTGTATTTGCCGGCAGGTAGAGATTTCCCTTCAACTTTTACCGCTTTACTCACTTCAAAAACGGTTGCCTCATTGGCACCGGTACGCCATACTTTTCCATAAGTGGCGATTTCTTTACCGATAGTACGGCCTTTTACACCCGGCTGGCTGTAGTCGATACTGATTTTAACGCCAGAACTGGTAGTTTCTGAAACTTTAGCCGGCGGACTTGGCCTTTGTGCACATGCGGTGAATCCACTGTAAAGGCCTGTCATTAATAATAAAAGAAATATTTTTTTCATGGTTATAGGTTTTTGACAAATATAGATAAGCTGGACTTTATTATTGAAATAGAATAATATTATTACAAATAATTATTGACTGAACCCGGATTTATGGGATTGAACAGTATCCAATTGATGAGGATGTTGACGATGAACAAACGGTAGGTAGATCTTCCTTATAAAAGATGACTTTAATACACTTTTTCCGTCCTGCCAATTATCTTATGCTACTATTTTAATCCCTTTATCTCGGTCAAAATAATTTTTATATCGGTTTCGCCTACATTCTCAACATAATGCTTGGCACCTTGTCCGGCCCAGGAAGAAGAACCGGTTAGGACTTCCGAAATTTTTGGTTCAGCATTTTCGGTATAAACCTTGACTTTGCCACCAGACACCACATAGGATGATCTGGGGGGATGAGTATGCCAGATGTCTTTTTCCCCTGGCTTTACGGCATATTCTACGACTCTGACGTGTTCATTTTCCAATAGCACTCTGGCTTGATTTGGGGAGGTTTTAACAATATCTATGTTCAGGCTGTCAGATTTTATCTGGTTTATTACCGTAGCATCTTGGGTAATCTTATTAGTAGTATCAGATTCAGTATTATTAGATTGATTGCATGCTAAAAAAGTGGTTCCAAACAGGATATACAAAAAGAGTCTTTTCATTTTAGAGGTCTTGCAAGAATTGGTTTTTAAATTAATAAACATTGGAATATCATTGAAATCAAACTTTAGGTAGCTGCCAGCCATTATGGTACTGGGCTTTCATCAACTGATTAGCTTTAGAATCTGTAAATTGATTTTTCCCGGCATCCCAAAAAACTTTTTTTCCTGTTTTATAGGCAATATTGCCCATTTGTGCATTGATTGCTGCAATGCTTCCGGTTTGAATCCCACAGTGCAGGCGAGTGGCATCATTAGCGCTAATCGCATCCATGAAATTTACGCAATGGGATTCATGGGCATTCCATTCAGGTTTACGATGGGCTATTTCTTCAATTTTGTTTGTGCGTTTACCATCCTTGTTTTCGGTTTCAGGAATGACTCTCCAGCCCCCACGGTTCAGAACCAATGTTGCATTGTTCCCTATAAATGCAATGCCTTCTGTAGAGCCGTAATTACCTCCGTCTATGCCAGTGGCATGTTCCCAAAGCATGTTAAAACCCTCATATTCATAGACAGTTTGTAGGGTATCGGGAGTTTCGGAGGCGTCATCCGGGTAAGCAAATTTTCCACCTGAGGCCATCACCGATTTAGGTGCTTGAACACCCATGGCAAATAAGGCAATATCGATTTCATGTACGCCCCAGTCGGTCATCAGACCACCGGCATAATCCCAAAACCATCTGAAATTAAAGTGAAATCGGTTTTGATTAAAATCGCGCTTTGGAGCCGGACCTAACCACATGGCATAGTCAACCCCTGCAGGAGCCGGACCATCAGCTAATTTAGGAACAGGCTTCATCCAACCCTGATAAGCCCAGCATTTCACCAGCCTGATCTGACCCAACTTCCCTGATTTTACATAGTCTATGGCTTCTGAATATTGCGAACCAGAACGCTGCCATTGTCCAACCTGTACAATCTTCCCATATCGCTGCTGTGCCTTAACCATGATCTGACATTCTTCAATCGTGTTAGCGATCGGTTTTTCAACGTACACATGTTTGCCAGCCGAAACAGCATCCACCATATTGAGGCAATGCCAATGATCAGGGGTTCCGATGATGACAACATCGATGGCCGGATCTTCCAATAATTTACGATAATCCCGGTATTGCTTAGGTCGTTTGCCGCGAAGCTTGTACACATCTTCCGTACGCTGGTCAAGTACTCCCTGATCTACATCTGCCAAAGCGATACAATTTACCTGAGGGAGTTTCAGATGTGCGTTCATATTTGACCAACCCATACCCTTACAGCCAATAAGTCCGAAGTTAATTTGGTCCGATGCTTGAATTGAACGAGTATAGCGTCCGAAATCTGATGCACTAAGTATTTTGGGCATGCTTAGTCCTGCTCCCAGGAGCATGGTGTTTTGAATGAATTTTCTTCTGGAATTATACATAGTCGATGTTCACATTTTTGTTAATCGGTCATGGACAATTTATTCCCTAACCTAAATACTAAAGCTAAAAAAAAGGTAGAAGAAAATAGCTGATTATGAAAAAATTATGAAATTAATTTATTGACGCCCATCCTTTGAGAGCCTGTGTTAAATATCAGAATGGAACGCTTAGTTATTCCGTAATTCGAAAACAAAGGTTAACCTGAAGGAATTTGCGATCAAAATATACCTCCTGGCGACTGTAATTGTCAAATTACCGGGTATCTGATGGTGTAAACCCTTAAATTTTTATTGATCAAGCATGAATCTCTTCCCAAAGAATGTAATACCTAGCATTTTTCTATAATAGTTTTTCTACTTCTGTGAGGTCAAAGGGATTCCCCCGTAAATTTTAATCAATTGTTTCTTTTTTTTATTCATTCATTTTTAACATCAGGTTAATTTGGCTTTTGTTTTTTTACATTTGATTTTTAACTAATTGGTCTTAAATTTTAGTGAAATGTTTTTACCCAATGATCATTTTTAAAGCATGAAATTTGGGAACGACTGAATAATTTAGAGAATTAATCCTCATCTATGGATAAATCCATTTACGCAAGATTTCAACTTTCGGGTAAGGAAATTGAACTGATTGAAGACGAATTACCTCAACTGAAGGATGGGGAGATTTTAGTTAAAAACACCTATACAACTCTTTGCACTAGTGATTTACACACTTATAAAGGTTCCAGGAAAGAGAAATCTCCAACTATCCTTGGCCATGAAATAACAGGATATATTGTTAGTTTAGGATTCGGTGATGATAAATTTGACCAAAGAGGTAAAAAACTTAGCATAGGAGACCGTATCACTTGGGCAATTTTTGCCAGTGATCCGGAAGATCCAAATTCAAAAAGAGGAATTCCTCAAAAGGCCAAAAACATTTTTAAATACGGCCATGAACAGATCAGTGAAGACAATAAATTTCATGGAGGTTTAGCTCAGTTTACAGTGATCAGAAAGAATACTCCAATTGTTTGTCTGAATGATGCCATAACAGATCCTGTAGCCGCACTAATTAATTGTTCCATGGCTACCATGGCAGCTGCAATTCGCTTAGCCGGGGATCTAAAAAATAAACATGTTTTAATTAGTGGTGCAGGTATGTTAGGACTCGTGGGTATTGCCATGGTATCAAAATCTGAGGCTTCATCCCTTGCTGCGCTTGATATCAATCTCAACCGACTTGATATCGCCAGATCATTTGGTGCACAGGAGGCCGAGGTGGCAGTTAGTCATTTGAAAAGAAAATATGATGTAATAATAGAAACCAGCGGCTATCCCAAAGTTATTGAGGAGACCCTTTCAAAGCTGGAGATTGGGGGTACTGCAGTTTGGCTAGGGGCAGTCTTTCCCCAGGAGGATCTACATATTAATGCCGAATTCATCGTAAGGAATTTGATCACCATTAAAGGCTTACATAATTACAATGAATTAGATTTAGTATCAGCAGTTGAATTTATTGAACAATATATCCACCAATTTGATTTCGGAAAACTTGTCCATCAAAGCTTTACGTTATCAAATGTCAATGATGCATTCAGGTTCGCCTTAAATGAAAGTCCCTATCGGGTGGGCATTGAAATTCACTAAATCAATTTCAGTTTTATTCATAAAATAATGATGTTATTTAACAGGAATATAAACAGGAGTAATTTAACCTTTATTCTGACTGCCTCTTTTGCTGCATTTACAACCTATTTGAGTATGTATGCATTCAGAAAGCCATTTATTGCAGCGACTTACGATAACCTGGAATTTTTAGGGATAGATTATAAAATTTTATTAATCATTAGTCAGTTAGCCGGCTATACCTTGTCAAAATATATTGGAATCAAAATTATTGCTGAACTTAAGCTTGAAGACAGAACAAGGGCATTGATTTTTTTGCTGTCTTTTGCTTGGGTTGCCTTGTTTTTTTTTGCAATCACGCCCTATCCGTATAATTTTCCCTTTATGTTTTTAAATGGTTTACCACTTGGCATGATTTGGGGCGTAGTATTCAGCTATCTCGAAGGAAGAAAGTTTACAGAGGTTTTGGGAGCAGTGATGGCTTCCAGTTTTATTGTTTCTTCCGGACTGGTAAAGGGGGTTGGAAGATATTTAATCGATCAATATCATGTTCCTGAGATGTGGATGCCCTTTCTTACCGGACTGGTTTTTCTTCCTATTTTATTGATTGGTATCGTACTGTTGCATAAGTTACCTCCTCCAAGCAAAGAGGATATTGAATTAAGAACAGAACGGGTTCCAATGGATCGGGCTGAACGGAAAAAGTTTTTTAAACACTTTGCACCAGGGATTATTTTTTCAGTCTTGATTTATGTTGGCCTTACTATTTTTAGAGATTTAAGAGATAGCTTTACTGTTGAATTTTGGAATGGTTACGGATATTTAAATACACCTGCACTACTTGTTTTTTCGGAAATACCAATCGCAATACTCGTATTAATTTTTGTTGGATTAATGATCTTCATTAAAAGTAATGAGACTGCATTTTTTGTCAATATTTTTGTTAACTTTTTTTGTGGTTTATTCTTACTCGGTATCACTATCTTGTTGATTATGAATCGATTTGACCCGGTTTATTGGATGATGATGGCGGGCTTTGCCATGTACCTGCCCTACATCATTTTTCATACCGTGTATTTTGAACGGTGGATCGCTTATTTCAAAATCAAGAGTAATATTGGCTTTTTAATGTACATCTCTGATGCCGCGGGTTATCTTGGAAGTACCTGTATTTTATTGTTTAAAAATTTTAATTCCTATGATATCAGTTGGGTTGATTTTTTCAAGATTAGTGGATTAATTACAGCGATACTGATTATCGTTTTATCCTTATTGACTTATGTTTATTTTAGTAAGCATCGTTTAAAAGTTAAAATTAAATAGAGATAATGAAGAGCAAATCAGCTATTGTCGTTGGTGCCGGAATTTTAGGCTTGGCAACAGCCAGGGCACTGGCTATCAAAGGCTTTCAGGTAAAGGTGTTTGAAAGATCGCAGTTCTCTATTGGAGCTTCAATTCGGAATTTTGGAATGCTTTGGCCAATCGGCCAACCCGATGGAAAATTGTATGAACGTGCCATTCGTACCCGAGAGATATGGAAAGAGTATTTGAATTCCTGCGCCATTCCCTATAATTCCTGTGGTAGTTTGCATCTGGCTTATTCAAAAGAGGAGTGGGATGTTTTAGATGAATTGTCGATTCTATTTGGAAATGGGGGCAGGCCTGTGGAACTCCTTAAACCACGGCAAATTGAACAAAAATTTAATGGAATTAATCAAACATATTTAATCGGGGGTTTATTCAGTGAAGATGAAATCGTCATCAATCCCCGTGAATGTATTCATAAATTGCCTGCATTTTTATCCGAAAAATATGGGGTTGAGTTTTTTTGGGGTACCGCTATCTCCAAAGCACAATCCGGATCAGTTTTCTCAAGTTCAACAAGATTTGATGCGGATTTGATTTTTATTTCTTCAGGAGCAGATTTTGAGGTTTTATATCCGGAGTTTTTTAAACAGCAGGAAATCACCAAATGTAAATTACAAATGATGCGATTTATTTCTGAAGAGGCTAATTATGAAATCGGAACATCCGTTTGTGGTGGTTTGTCTTTATTACATTACAAGAGTTTTACAGCCTCTAAATCACTGGAAATACTGAAGGCAAAAATTGAATCCGAATTCCCTGAGTACATAAAATTAGGAATTCATGTGATGGTTTCTCAAAACATGCAAGGTGAATTGACTGTTGGTGATTCTCATGAGTATGGTCTGGATTTTGAGCCCTTCGACAAAAGCTACATCAATGAATTAATATTAACTTATTTAAAGCGGTTGGTGCATATCGATCGATGGAAATTAATTGAAACCTGGAATGGTATTTATCCTAAAATGAAAAATGGAGCAACAGATTTACATGTTGAAGTACAAAATGATGTTCATATTTTGAATGGTATTGGAGGAAATGGAATGACCTTGTCTTTTGCCTACGCAGAAGAAATAGTAAATAAAATTTAAAAAAGTTTAGACCTATATGTTTAATCTAGCAACAAATCAAATTATCCATTTATTTGAATCTAATGGAAATTCAATGTACGGTGGCGAAGCCGTGACACAACTAGCCCATGCGCTGCAAACTGCTAATCTCGCAAAAAATAATGGTGCAAATGATGCTTTGATTACAGCTTCTTTATTGCATGATATCGGACATTTACTTCATGACTTACCCGAAATGGCCAGTGAAGATGGAATTGATGATATACATGAAGAGTTGGCATCGGCATTTCTAAAGCATCATTTTATTCAGGCTGTTGTTGAACCTGTAAAACTACACGTACAGGCCAAGCGGTATTTATGCGCAACTGAACCCGATTACTACGAATCTTTATCTCAACCTTCTAAAACAAGCCTTGCCATTCAGGGGGGTATCATGACTGATATAGAGTTAAAAGAATTCGAAAAAAATCCTTACTATAGAGATGCAATTTCTTTAAGAAAATGGGACGATTTGGCCAAAGATCCCGGTTTGAAAAGCCCTGATTTGTATGAATTTATATCTTTTATAGAGGCCTCATTAATAAAATAACATGAACTTACAATTAGTTGTATTTGACATGGCTGGTACAACAGTCGACGAGGATAATATTGTCTACAAGACCTTACAAGAAGCAATTGTTTCCCATAAATTCAGTGTTAGCCTTGAACAGGTATTGCAATATGGTGCAGGAAAAGAAAAGCTTCAAGCGATTATTGATGTTTTAAGCAATACGGGGGCGAAAGCAAGTTCTGAGACAACCGATTTAATATTTGCTTATTTTAACAAAAAGTTGGCAGAGAATTATCTTAATCTTGATGTAAAGGCCTTTCCGGATGTGGAAAGAGTCTTTATGGAGTTAAAGAGTAATAACATTAAAGTTGCTTTAAATACCGGGTATAACCGGATTACAGCAGAGTTTTTGATTCAAAAGCTCGGCTGGAAGCTGGGTCATCAATTCGATGTATTGGTTACAGCCTCTGACGTTAAACGCAACAGACCACATCCGGATATGATTTTGCTGGCCATGTCTCAATTGAACATCCACAGTCCGGAAATGGTAATTAAAGTAGGCGACTCTACCGTAGATATTCAGGAGGGCCAAAATGCCGGTTGTGCCTTAACTATAGGAGTAACAAGCGGAGCGCACTCAAGAAATCAGTTAAGGGAAGCCGATCCTGATTATGTTATTGATAACCTGTATGAGATGATTGGAATTATCGAGCATATGAAGAATCAGAAATAGATGGTGTGATCATAATGAATTTTAACTCTTGATAATTCTATTTCATGGACCCTAGTTTGGAGTATTTCTTATTTTAATAATAAGTCAACTTATTTCAGGACGGGACACAATAAACAAAAAAGGCTCCAGATTAATCTGAAGCCAGTTGGTGGAGAATATCGGATTCGAACCGATCACCTCTTCACTGCCAGCGAAGCGCTCTAGCCAAATGAGCTAATCCCCCGGATTCTTAAAGCTTCGTCCGAATTGCATTACAACTGCAATTATCCGAATTTTTAATGAATTTCCAAGTATGCCCTTATTAATTTTGATTTTTTTAGCTGAAAAAATTAATTGATTAAATTACGATTTGGGATTTTGGCACATCGCTTTCTGCCAAATCACACCACTTATACCAATAAACCTTAAGAAACCTCAGCTCGATATTAGAAATTATCCTTTTGATGGATCTCAAGCTCCACCGGACGTCTATGATTTGATTTTGGAAAGCAATACCTGCATGTTATCGCTTCGTTTAGTCCTTTCCTCCGGAGTATTTCCGGCAAGAAATGGTACTTGATTTCAGATGATTCGTTGCCGGAAGATACCTCCTTCGGCAAGGTTTAGTTTACCCGCTGCTCTTTTTCATCGGAACGGTCAATACGGTAATATAACCTAGCCCGGTAAAGCAAACCCGGGTGGCAGCACTATCTTTTTTGCCTTACTGAATCTCATGATACCGATTCTATTTTCAACAAAAAAATAGGGCAGAACACGGGACTGGAATTAGCCGGAAGCAACAGACTTAGAAAAATAATCAGGACCCGGCAAAATCTTTTATCAATCTCACATGAATTAGATTGTTTATATCGAACACAGGTTAAGTATACAATTCTCTCACATTAAATTCATATAAGTTTTAAAAAATTGGGATAAAAATCCAGTCTTTTTTACATAATATATCTCTCATTATCAAGTAAATATACCTGATAATCAGCTTCATTTCCAGGTGTAATAAACTACTTTTTATAATCTGACTTATTCTTTAAAATACAATATTTTCATAATGCAGGCTTAATATCAGAATTACATTTTTGTGACAAAATTATTTTAAAAACAAAATTTAAAACCGATTATGAAAAGACCCTACCTGCTCTTTTTTAGTAGAATCCTGATTTTATTTATTACGTTTTCATTTATTGATTTCCATGGAAATGTTTATGCACAGACACAAATTTCCGGGAAAGTCGTTGACCTTAGCAATCTGCCCATTCCCGGTGTTAGTGTTCGCTTAAAAGGAACCACTACCGGGGTGAATACCGACCTGAATGGTGAATTCAGATTAACTGTTTCATCTAATCAGGGGATTTTGGTTTTTTCTTCCATTGGTTTTACTACCATCGAATTACCTGTAGATACCAGAAAGGAATACCTTGTTACACTTGCAGAAGATAACAAGTTTCTGAATGAGGTAGTGGTTACCGCTCTGGGAATTAAAAGGGAAGAGAAATCCCTTGGCTTCGCTGCTCAAACGATTACTGCAGATGCGGTTGTGGATGCCAAAACCAATAACTGGATAAATTCTCTTTCAGGTAAAGTTGCAGGTTTGAATATTCAGGGAACTGGTGCCGGACCAATGGGTTCATCCAGAATTACTTTGAGAGGTGAATCTTCTTTAAACCTTGATAATAACCAGGCTTTAATCGTTGTTGATGGGGTGCCGATTAGTAGCAGAATTACCGGAACAGGTTTTAATTCTCACCTTTCTCAGGATAGTCCGGTTGATTATGGTTCTGGGGTATCCGATATAAATCCGGATGATATTGAAACAGTATCGGTATTGAAGGGCCCCGGTGCCACTGCATTGTACGGGAGTCGTGCAGCCGGTGGTGTAATCATCATAACCACCAAAAGTGGTGAACGTAAGGGGAAGGGTATTGGAGTTACCTTCAATTCCAATTTTAATATTGAACAAGTAAACCGCTGGCCGGATTATCAATTTGAATATGGGGAAGGTAGAACGAGCGCTTACTATTCTTACCTAGATAGCCCTGATGGAATTAATACGAGTACAACCGTAGCAGCAGGAAGAGCCTGGGGACCTAAATTTGCCGGTCAAAGTTATTTTCAGTTTGATCCCAATACTCCAAACAACAGGCCGACACAAAAAACTCCTTGGGTAGCTCATGAAGATTATATTTCGGGTTTTTTCCGCACAGGTAATACCATATCGAATAATTTGTCTATTGAAGGTGGATCAGATAAAAGTTCGGCCAGACTTTCTATTACACAATTAAAAAACGAGTGGATCATACCTAACACCGGTTTTGAAAGGTTGAATGCGGCTTTATCCTTCAATCAAAAAGTATCTGATAAATTGAAAATCACCGGAAGGGCCAATTATTCCAATAAAAAGAGTGATAATCTGCCCTTGGCGGGCTATAATAATCAAACTCTGATGTACTTTCTAATTATAGGAACAACGCCAAACGTTCGGCCGGAGTGGTTTAAGCCTTATTGGCAACCCGGCTTGGAAGGGGTAGTTCAACGAAACCCATTTAACCCCGGTCCTGATAATCCTTATCTGGGGATGTATGAAATGCTCAATAAGATGAATAAAAATGGACTGATAGGTAATGTTTCGGCCACTTATGAAATTTCTAAAAAGTTTGATTTGATGCTTAGAACAGGAGTGGATATGTCAAATGAATTTCGCTCCCAGCAAAGACCTTTTAGCATGACCAGATATCCTAGAGGAATGTATCGGGAACAAAATGTATTTGCCTATGAATCCAATACCGACCTCTTACTTACTTTCAAAGATAGATTAACACCAAAAATTACTATTAATGCCAGTGCCGGCGGAAATACCATGATTCAGCAATATGATTTCGCCGGAGCTTATGCTGATCAGCTGGCTCAACCTGGGGTTTATCAAATATCTAATAGCTTAGATCAGGCGGTAGTTGATCCATCCCGAACAAAAAAAGCAATAAACAGCGTTTATGGAAGTACTCAAATTGCCTTTGATGATAAAATATTCCTGGATCTGACAGGAAGAAATGACTGGTCGAGTACCTTACCTGTCCAAAATAACTCATTTTTCTATCCTTCAGTGAGTTCCAGTTTTATTTTGGATGAAATCTTTGAATTACCCAAAGTAATTACCTTTTCAAAATTCAGGGCATCCTGGGCGCAGGTGGGTAATGATACCCGACCGTACCAAACTGCCCGTTATTACGATCGTATCTATGGTAATTCATTTACTAATCCAAATCAGTTATTTAATGCAGAATTAAAGCCTGAGATAACAGCGAGTTTTGAGTTTGGTTTAGATATGCGTTTTCTGAATAACAGACTTGGTTTTGATGTAGCCTATTACAATAACAATAGCCGTAATCAAATTTTATCTATCCCTTTAGATCCGGTGACAGGCTTCTCAACTGCTTTGATTAACGCCGGTTTAATTAACAGTAAAGGATGGGAAGTTCAATTAAATGGGAAACCTGTTGTAAAGGATAGATTCTCCTGGAGCACAACCTTACTATGGAATAGAAACCGCAGTTATGTTAAAGAATTAGCTGAAGGTTTGACTAACCAAGTCATTTATCAGCACGGTTCTAATGTGTCTATTGAAGCGCGTGTTGGAGGATTGATGGGTGATATGTATGGAAGAGGATTTCAGCGTTCACCGGATGGTCAGATCATCTACAATTCCGCCAATGGTTTGCCGGCTCCTTTAGATCAGGTTGCCCGCAAAATGGGTAATGCCTTCGCTGATTGGAAGGGTAGTTTAATGAATGAATTCAAGTACAGAAATGTGAATCTGAGCATTCTGGTTGATGGTCAATATGGAGGAGAAATGTATTCGCAAACCAACCATAAAAATAACACGCTTGGGAAAACCAGAGTAACTCTTC
>Ga0169931_10011576_pt1 | contig 12396 bp, 12 predicted proteins | sample Kivu_15m_20L_FD_129675 | JGI IMG/M metagenome (GOLD analysis project Ga0169931, IMG submission 129675) | Freshwater microbial communities from Lake Kivu, Western Province, Rwanda to study Microbial Dark Matter (Phase II) - Kivu_15m_20L... | ecosystem: Environmental > Aquatic > Freshwater > Lake...
ACTTTGCAGCCCTAGAAGGATGGAGAGGTTCGCTAGTCGTTGGATTGACTGTAAAAGATTCCAAAAAGCAATTTTATGTAAGAGACCCATCGGTTTTAAACTGGCATGCTCTCGAAATCGCCATTAGAGGCCAGCTGATAGGGGATTTTCCCTTTAATAATAAGTCATTTAATTTGAGTTATGTAGGTTTTGATTTATGAGACAACTCTTGGAGTGGCTCAATCTATTTAGAAAAATACAAACAACAGAAACTAATAAGATCTCACCTGTTCATGTAAAAAATCGTGGTATTCCTGTTCCCAAGATAGGGTTTGACTGTTCTGGGTGTGAGCACTGTGTAGAATCCTGTCCTACTCAGGCAATTAGTAAAACTAAGGATACTTTGGAAATAGATTACGGAAAATGCTTATTGTGCGGGATTTGCAGTTCAGAATGTCCCTCTAATATTTTGGAAAATTCAGGATTTCATCATGTCTTTTCTACGGATAGAGATGAACTCAAAATTGAATTTTCTCGAGATCAATTGAAATCAAAGTCAACGTCCACTCTCACTGACCGTATCAAAGAATTTCAAGATCTAACAAAAGGTTCTGGATTTCTCTTTCGAGAAGTTTCTTGTGGAGGGAACAATGCAGTTGAATGTGAGTTAAATGCCTCATTCAATTCCGTTTTTGATTTGGAGCAGGAGGGAATTCGTTGTGTAGCGAGCCCTAAACATGCTGATGTTTTGGTCTTTACGGGTCCAATCAGTCAGGGAATGCAAGAACCCTTGGGAAGTGCCTGGGAAGTTATGCCCGATCCCAAGGCTTTGGTAGCCTGCGGAACAGAGGCTATTTCTGGAGGAATTTTTTCTCAGGGAAAACCTCCAAGAACTCCTGACCTTTATTTGGTGGGTGATCCGCCTAGACCTGATTCTATTCTACAGGCATTTCGCTATCTTATGGGTCGGATTTCTTTTTCCTTTCCAGACGCACTAGATTTTTGGAGGAAAAAGAATTCCTTTGGTTCCCCATAAATCTTGTTCAAAATTCTTTCAATTCAATTGGTTAGTCTAGCAAAGGAAATGCCCTTGTAGTAGTAATTGAGGATGTCCTCGAAGCTATAGTTTTCTTTTGCCATGGCATAACTTCCCCACTGCGATAGCCCTACCCCATGACCGTATCCAAGTCCCCTAACAAAATAGCTTCCATCATCTTCCTTTCGTATACCGAATCGCGTACTTTTGATTTTGGTAGCACCTAAAAATCTGCGAAAGTCGGTGGCTTTGATTTTTTTCGCGCCACTAGTACCTAAGGCTTCCATTGAATCTACTCTGCCTGATGGAAACCTATTAACTACAGTGATATCTTGTATTTTTCCGATTCCTAAATTGTTCAAAAAGGAATCCATTTGGTCTTGGGTAAATCGATCTTCCCAAGAATAATTTTCTCCAATTTTATCAAAATCTGACCTAACACTAGGTAGGTATTCAACGGAATTACCCCAAACATTTTTTGGATCTTCTGTAACACCTCCACTGTTGCTATGAAAAAAAGATTGGATAGGTAGACCGTCATAAACCATGACGAGACCAGAAGTTTCTTGGATAGCTCTTGTGGAACGTAGATCTTCTTTTGACATACCTCTATAAACCTGTGAGTTGGTTGTTGCTTCAACATCAAAGCTTTTGGATCTATTTTGATACATTGAACGAACAGCGTACGTTCTGGCACAAACCGCCTGAGCCTTGAGAGCTTCCTCTGGCCAACTGGCTGGAACTTCTGATGGAACTACACCATACAAGTATTCTTCGATTGGTAAGACATTGATTATGAGAACTTTGCCATTTTCAGGTTTGATTTGTATTTCGCCTCGGTATTTTGTCCCTCTGTATTCAAGAGGCCCACCTATACCCAATATGCGAATCGGAGCTTTTAATGAAAAAGTTTGTATGGAAACTGAATCAGATGTCTTTTTTAATAGTAAGTCATTTGCATCTAACACCTCAATTTGTCCTGAACTCCGAATTGTTTCCTCTTCTTCTCCTTGAGCTAGTAGGATTCGAACTGGACCTTGCCTCCAATTGGGATCACTTGGGCTAAAGGCGGGAACAAAGGCAGTGGCGCAGGCTTGGAACACTAAGGGTAGGAAAATCAAATACCATTTCATACTTTATTTTTCGACCCTTTTGGAAAACCCCTAAAGAGATTCCAACCAAATCACAGATTCCAAGTGAGGGGTGTGGGGGTAGGGGTCTGTCACTAGACCCTTTTTCCATCGAAATCCTTGAGAGAGCTTGAGAAAGTCCTGCCATTGGGACTCTGGGTTGCACGAGACATAGAGGAGGTCTTTAGGTTTGGCCTCGAGCAGTTTTTCCACTAAGGCATCTCCAAGACCCTTTCTTGGAGGGTCAACTACTACAAAGGAATCGCTCGGAAACTCCCATGCCTCGGGTTTGGAGTGGAGGTCGATGACCTGAGCCTTTACTTTCTTTTCTAAAAAGGTTCTACGAATCCTCTCCTCTGCCAAAGCGAGAGATTCCTTGTCCAACTCAACCAAGTGGATTTCGGAGAATACATCTCCCAAAACCAAACCAAAAAGTCCCGTACCGCAGAAGAGATCGACGAGAATTTGGTTCTTGCTTCGCGCCTCACCAATCACTTCTTTTGCGAACTTGAGGATTGGTAAAAAACCTCGGGGGTTTGGTTGAAAAAAAGAACCGCCCGGAATAAAAATACTTGGTCCAAAAAAATCTTCCGTAAATCCTCCCTTCCCTCGAAGGATTTGCATCTTACCTTGACTTGATACTTCTGATTCTTTTTTATTAAAAAATAGAACCAAGTTCTCAAATTTACAATCAATCAAAAGTTCTTCTAAGAATGCATTGGGAATTGGAAAACCATCGGAAAATGTCAAGGCAAGAAATCCATCATTGCCACTTACATTAGATCTTAGTGTGACATATTTAAGACCTCCACTATCTCTTTTTCTATCCCAAGGCAATTCAGGATACCTATTGAGAACAAAACGTACTCTTTCCCATTCTGCCTGTATATCATTTGATTGGATAAAGCATTTAGGGATATCAACTAATACTTTGAAGTTTCCTCTCTTGCGTAATCCTAGTTTACCTGGAAATGTTGCAAAATCCATTCTTTGCCTGTAAGCATAGAGGAATTCCCCTGCCACTTCTTCCCAAACCAAATCTGGTGAGAGCTCAAGTTTCAGTGGATTGACTAATAGGTCCCATTGTGATTCGTAAGGTATGTGTTGCGCAAGGCAGCCGCCGCATTCACCAAATTGCGGGCAAGGCACTGACCAAGGTTTGGATCTCTCTATCTTTTTTCTTTTGGTTCCAGGGATTTCAAAAATCGAGTCACCGGGCGAAGCATAGGGAAAGGAAAAGGTCCTCCCTCCTCGAGTCAAAATTCCTTCGAGTCTGGAAGAAAATGCTTCTATGGTGCCAAAAAGTAATTCCATTTGTCCAATGGAAATTACTCCAAGTAGATTGGCAAGCCACAGCAGAAATTTGCCTTGCTTTACAAAATCTCGGGAAAGGAATAAAATTGAGAAATGGGACTTTCCCGAAATAAGAAACTTCTTCTCGTTGATGCTTTTGGCGCGGCAATCAGTGCTTTCTTTTTGTTATTTCTTATACCAAAATTCGAAGATACATTTGGAATAGGAACTAAAATATCACTGCCATTAGGTGGACTAGCAACCATTTTATTTCTGAATTCCTTCTTTTTATTCTTGAAGCACAAGGAAGAGGATTCCAAATCTCTTTCTCTCAAAATAGTAGCTATTGCTAATCTGAGTTATATTTTTATATCTTTTTTGATATTGGTCTTGAATTGGGAAATTATTGGCGTGGTAGGAAAAACCTATCTGGTATTGGAAAAGGTAATTGTTCTCGGGCTAAGTTACTTGGAATTTCGGTCTTTCAAAGGAACTCTCTTCACTGTAAGTTTATTTTTGATTTTTGGAAATTGCCAACCCAAAAGTTCCGAGGAATTTCGTGGAGATATCAAAGAACGTTTTGTAACTATTGCCAAAGAATATTCCATTGAAGCTCAATTGTTTATCGAATCAGAGAAGCATAATTTCAAAATGGAAGAGGGGTTTCAATCCTCAAGTAGCAAACCTTTCCATGGAGCTAGTATGGCAAAACTAATGACAGGTGTTTTGCTTTTGCAACTGGCTGAGGAAGGAAAGGTTAGGCTTTCAGATCCAGTTACAAAGTACTTGAGTACAAATGAATTACAAGGAGTAATTAATTCTCCAGAAAAGGTTACACTCGAAATGCTGGTTAACCATACTTCTGGAGCTAATGATTGGTTTGGTGGAGAGGAAATAAAATCCAGTACTTTTTTGAATTCCTTAGTAAAAGATCCCAACCAAATATTTACTCCGCAAAAGCTCCTTCTCTTTGCTAGAGAAAACCAAAGACCTATTGGGGAACCAGGTGAAATGTTTTATTATTCTGATACTGGCTTTCTTCTCCTTACCCTAGCAATGGAGAACATTACCAATAAAAGCTGGTCTGACAATTTGAAAGAAAGATTTTTCATCCCGCTTCAGATGAATACCGCTTATGTTTTTCGAGGATCTCAGACCAACCAAGATCACACCATGTCTCGATTGAGAGTATTGGGAAAGGAGCTTACGAGCAAACCTGCCTTGTCTTGCGATTATGGTGGAGGAGGGGTAGTGGCAAGTGCTGAAGATTTTTCAAAATTTTTGAAAGCATGGTACGAGGTCAACTCAAGGTCAACTGGGAATCTATGATAGGAGAAAGAGAATTTCACAGTGGTATCTTTTATGGAAACGGAATGATGAAAGTAGATTTTGGTAAAATGTCGATCCTAATGCCAAGAACATCTTTGCTTTACGGTCACTCTGGGGTACTCGGAACTTACTTTTTTTATGTTCCCAATCTAGATATGATTGCAATAGTGAATTTTGGAAATACAGATGCCATCGATAAAAGTTTTGAACTGCTCTTTCACATAACTTATGGCGGAGATCAAATCTTTGCCAAATCACTTTAAATTTATTTTTTTAACAGCTAGGTCCACCAAACTCTTAAGATCCGGAGATATTAAAGGAATGCCTGGGAAGTAAGGTTTAGGAAGATCTTCCACTCGATACCAATTCCAAGACACGACCTCTTTGGGGTAGGCGACCTGTATTTTGGGGACTTGGGATACAGGCAGTAGGCAATAAAAATTAGTCCAGTTGTAAGCGAATGAGGTAAACGAACGCAAAATGTTCAAATCTTCTTCTTGGATTGGGTCCATATCTTTGGGGAATAGGCACTCTTCGTAAAGTTCACGGATTGCCGTTTTATTCCTTGGTTCTGTATATTGCCTAACAAAGAAACCAGCTTTGTGTGAGTCGCTCGTGTGGTCTGATTGCCCCGTTGGCACTGTAAAAATGCCCTGGTAAGGAGGGTAGAGTCTTTTTCCGAGCAGAACCTGCAAGCCTTGGACGTCGGCAAATAGAAACACTCCAGAGCCTTGGAAATTGTGAAATCTTTGCATAACCCAATTCTATTTTTCATTGTGGGTTGCAAAGCCTTCTATTTTGTGCAGTGCTAGAAATGCCAAAGAGCTTTATTGAAATGAATTTTCTCGCTCCACTCCTAATCTTTTTGTTTTCCATCGCATTCCAATGGGAATGGGTAACTCATTGGGAATCCCTTTCTTATGCCAACCCAGACAATGATGGCTCCCTTTTGATCTGGTTAGTCTATTGGCCTCTAGTAAACTTTCAAAGTTATATCCAAGGAACTAATTTCACTTCTTGGAATGACTCCAATATATTCTATGGTCTATCTCAATCGTATGTTTTGTCCGAAAGAATGTTCGGATACCTACCCTTACTTCTCTTTTTAGAATTCTTTGAAAAACCAGTCCTTTGGAATACGAATCTGATCCAGTTTTTCTTTCAGATGTTACAAGCATTTGGTATTTTTTTTTGGTTGAAACAAAAAAGGCTTCAAACCTTTCCTTCACTAATAGCAAGTATTGCGACTATATTCTCTAGTTATTTTTTAAAAGAAGCCCAGCATTGGCAGATGCAGGCCTTTGCCTTGACTCCTTGGATCCTCTACTTTCTGTTAAAATTTTCAGAGACGAAAAACCTAATAAACCTATTAATAATTATTTTATTATGGGTATGGATAGCCAATCTTTCTACCCATGTTTTTTTATTCTTCACTCCGATATTACTTTTTCTACTATTGAGTGAGATTTTAATAGTTAGACGGTTATCAAATTTTATCCTTTTTTTCTTGGGATTACTATTAGTTTTGTTTTCAATTTTGCCATATCTTCAGAGTCCTTATCCTATCCAGCGATTTCGGGTTGAAACCATTCTTTTCGCTAATAGTTTTGGTGGATTTCGAGATTTAACAATTGTAGAAGGAAGTATCATGATAACTTATCTATTTTCCTTCCGAACCAAATCTCGCAAACAAGTCATCTCTGATTTGATTTTAGTCCTTATTCTTTGTTTGATTTCTATCTTGGCTCTGGGAGCGAGACCATATTATCCCTATACAATTTTTTACAATGTAGTTCCAGGATTTGATCGAATACGAGATGTAAGCCGAATTTTGATTCTTTTTTGGCTGGTATTTCCTATTTTATTTGCTCGATCAATCGAATTCTATGGACTACAGATGCGAATAAGATTTAGATTGTGCTTTTATGCGTTATTATTTTTTATAAATAGTTACATTTTGTACTTAAATCGGAGTCCATTATATAATTATTTTCCTGAATCTATCCGATTTGAGTCACTAGTGAATCAACTAAAGAATAAGCAACTCTATCCTCCATTGCTTTTGATAGGAGAAGATTTTTCAATGATCGGTCACCATAAAATAGACGCAAGAATGCAATATGCAATTGCTAAAGAAAACTTCAAATTGTTAGGTGGTTATTCTGGTGTAAATTTTCCAAATCTCTTCTTACTGAGATATGCTGTGAATGAAGTATTAAGAGGAGAATCCAATTGGAACAAGGAACAAGTCTACACTCTTTTGAAAGAATCTGGGACTAATAGCTTAGTACGTTTGACTGAAAAAGGAGAGGAAGTCCTTAACTGGAAGATTTGGAAAAGCTTAGACGAAAAAACAATTCCTGATTGCCCCAAAAAGTGGAGTGGAGTATGGCGAAATATCCAAAAGATATCTCAAAATTATGGGCTCATTCTCGGTTTTAGTCCCAAAGGTAAATTTTGTATCGGTAGCTATGGCAAACTCCTGGACCAAAGGCTTCAATTGAATTGGCTCCAAGAGAATCGTGTGGTTTATTCCGACACTCTTTTCATTTCTACACCTTTCTATTATCATCCAAGTGCTCCCGAAATCTTAACAGGTGTTGATGGTTTTAGAAAAAAAGGCAAATACAAATTGCAACTCCTAGATAAGAGTCAGATCTTATTTGAAAGCACTGTTTCTGTCGAATGAATCAACTTACTTTTTCTTTTCTGCCCTTTTGGCTTAGGTGATAAAATATCTTTCTCGCGCGCATTATATTTCCCAGAGGCTTGTGTTCCAAAAGACCATTCCAGGGATCAAAATGCATTGCTTCCACTTCCGATTGGAATTCTGCAGGGGATTCGGTGCATTGAGGAATCGTAAGCTTGCCTACTGTGACAAAGGGACTGTGGGATTCTTTCCATTCGATGGATGCGTTCTCAATTGGGGTTTCATTTTCATTTATAAAAAATTGTATTTCCAAAGCATAGGTTAGGTCCTGCTTCGAGATCGTTTCCCAAAACTCTTTTCCATAGCTCTTTTTTGATTCGAATTTGCTAGGTTCTTGCATGGATCTCAATCGTACTCTTCCCGCAAATTCTCCAATTTGGTGTGGAGCAACTGTATTAAAAGTCTCAAAGGCGAATCCTTTAAAAGGTCTATTGAAAATAGAATTCATTTCTATAAGCTTTCCAATGGTAGCAAAGAAGCCAAGTTTCTTCAAAAAAAACTGAAATAGAGCTTTGGGACCAAGAGCCGCATTCAATACCACTTCCAAAAAAGGCAGAGCAGTAGGCGAAGAGAATCTCACTTGGTTGATCATAAGAAAGTCTTGGCAATTGGTAGTCTCTCCCAAAGCTCCCTTGCCTTCCACACCTAATACTTTTAATGCGAAACCTCGGATATCTGGCTTATTATCTTCTTGGATTTCTAGACTGCCATTTGAAAGTCTAACCAAGCATTCATAAGATTTAGACTCTTTGAATAAGCCCTGTTTGGCGGTAGCAGGAATGTCTTGAAAAATTTCTAATTTGGCTTTGAGATGTGCTAAACTTTTGCGATGCAAAATTCTTCCCTTACCGAATTTTTTATTCAGGACTCTTTGCAATAGTGCGAATTGTGTAGAAAACTTTTCGAAATCCTCCGTCTCATTAGGTTGGATGGTTTCTGCCCAGTCTTTTGAAGCTAGTGCCATTAGTTGGATCCTCTGATTCCTTGGAAAACATCATTCCAACTTACTTGGCTCTGTGATTTTTTGCGAATCATTTCTTTGGAAATTTTAGAAAATCTCTCCCAAAGCTCAGTGGGTATAGGAGACAATTCAGGAACTTCCTTTCTCCCTTTGAGATTCCAAAGGTAACTCGTAAGGTCTGGAAGGATTTGCTCTAAGTTTCTGCTAAAAAATTCTAATATCTCGCTCAAAATTTGGTTACCTGCATATCTGCTGTAGGTTGAAGCGATACCGAAATATCTTGCTGGTATCCTAAGTCGAATTTTTTTAGATAAGGTATCTGAAGAGATTCCTTCCATTGCAATTTCAAAAAGTAAATGTTCTGCATTGTATCGACTAACGGTTACGATTGGTGCATTCTGTCCAATAAACAAATAATGGCGTCGTATGAGAGACAATATTTCTTCTGGATTCTCTACCAAAAAGTGAGTCTCAACCGTTTTCCAATAGTTTGGGTCAAGTTTTCTAGCCACAACTCCGGCTAGGTAAACAGAGCAGTCTGGATGGAGTTGATTCTTCCCTTGGTTGAATGAACTTTCCATTGCTAACAGGTGCTTGGAAAAAGTATCCGCCCAAGGACCTTTTGGATAAGGAGTTTCGCCAGCTTCTTTCATCAGAACCTCCACTACGAGTTTCGGCAGGAAGTTTCAAACCAAAAATACAAACCCAAATCTAGCTCTAAAAGAATAGACAAATCCCTCTAAATTCTATCTCATTCCCCTAGCCAATGAAAACGAATGTCTGGAAGTATTTGGGCCCTGGTCTTCTCTATGCAGGAGCGGCGGTTGGAGTCTCTCACCTCGTACAAAGCACTAGAGCAGGTGCTGTCTATGGTCTTGAACTTTTGCCGATTGTTTTACTCGCAAACATTCTGAAGTTTCCGTTTTTTGAAGTTGGTACGCGTTACACTTTGGAGACAGGACAATCGCTTCTTGACGGTTATGAAAAAGAGGGCAGGTGGGCTCTTTGGGTTTTTTACTTGGTTTCGGTTGGAACTATGTGCATCATTGTTGCCACAGTCACTCTCGTCACAACCGGTATCTTCCAAAACATTGCGGGAGTTGCCCTCCCGCCTTGGGTTATGGCAACCTTGGTACTTTCCGCATGTGCCTTCCTTTTGGGCGGGGGACGATTCCAAGCCTTGGATCTCATCATGAAATGGATAGTGGTGGGACTCACGCTATCTACGATTTTAGCTTTGGTATTTTCCTTTTTCGGAAGTATGCCAAGAACGAATTCCACACCTGGCTTTATCTTTGATTTAGGAAAAGTAGAAGATGTTAGCTTTCTAATTGCTTTACTGGGTTGGATGCCCATCCCAGTCGAAGCCGCTGTTTGGCAAAGCGAGTGGACTCTTGCCAAAAAGAAAGAAATCGAAGCCAATACAGACTATGAAACCAATAAGAGGTGGGTTCTCTTCGATTTCCATTTGGGTTATTGGGGTACTACAATTCTTGCTGTTTTTTTTCTTTTGTTAGGGGCTCAAATGATGTTTTCTACTGGTAAGACATTTTCGAACCAGGCAGTTGCCTTCGCATCAGAACTCATCCAGATTTATACAGATTCATTGGGTGAGTGGGCAAGACCTGTGATTCTAATGGCGGCCTTTTTTACTATGTTTTCCACTACGATTACCTGCTTCGATGCCTACCCCAGAGTGGTTTCTGATGCGACAGAGAGAATTTTTCCTGCAACGGAGCGTTTTGGACTTGGCAAACAATACTGGTTTTGGCTGGGTTTTGTATTTTTTGGGAGTGTTGGGATCCTTTATTTTTTTCTCACTTCAATGAAAAGGTTAGTCGACTTTGCTACCTCAGTTTCCTTTCTCACTGCACCCATACTTGCAACGATTCATCACCGCATCCTGTTTTCCAAAAATAGAGTTAACAAACCTGGTAATGCCTATTTCCTGTTGTCCTGCATAGGTTTGGTGTTTCTCTACGGCTTTTCCACCTACTTTTTGAAACTTAGATTTTTTTCCTGAAAGTTCTCACTTTTTCAATTTGGGTTCCTTTTAATTGGGGCCCTCCACCTCAGTTGGAATTTTGAAGGTTGCATTTTTGTTATGAATATTTAAATTTCTTTCTCATGAAATCCTTTCTACAACCCTTCTTTTCCCATGAGTCACAAGTAATCGCCAACCCTAACGATGTTATTGCGAGATCTATTCTCCTGCAAAGGTTGGTTCGCTTTGTGAGAAACCAGAGGTCTCTTAGCGAAGACAATGCATCTGAGCTCTACGTTTCCATGTTAGAGGCATGGGATTTTTTCTGGCCCAATTTGCCTAAAAAGGAAGGTGAGTTGTCCTTTGCCCTTATCAGAAAAATAGATTCCTTCCGAAAGAGAGCCTATCGCAAGACCCAAAAGGAAAAGAGCGCTATTTCAACCCATTGTTTTTGGTATAGCTTTCCTGAGGATTATGGGGTTGAATCCTCTATGGTTTGGCCATGTTTGCCACTTATCCAGAGTTGTGCGATAGCCTTGTCTTACAATTTGCCCATGGACCCTAGGACGAAGCTCTATTTTGAAGATCTTTTGCGAGCGAATGGCAAGAAAAAAGAGGACTACTACCAAATCCTTTGGAAGAAAAAAAGAAAGAACGCGAAAATTACAGAGGAACTAGAAAGAAAGATTTTCCTTTATGGAAGACTTCTTTTGGAAAAGCCGAACTCAATAAGGTCCGAAACCTATCGGAAATTGAGAAGAAATCACGAAAGTATATTGTATCAAAGAAGACAGAAGCCCATTCTATCCATTCGAGACATATCTTTTCTCACGGGAATGAGCAGGAGAAGCTTGTCCAAGGCAATCTTTTTGGCCAAAGCCGAGATCCTCAAAAGCAATTCGGATTTCCAGAAAACTGCTTAAAAATTACTTTACATTTCCGATTCAGAAATGTGAAATTAAGCAACACTACTCTAGCAGGGTTATGAAAATCAAAGTTATTACTAAAAATGATGTGCATATTATTAAGATTGAAGGAGCGATCAAGGCAGGGAACGAATTTGAGCTCTCCGAAAAGATTGAACAGTACATCAAAAAGGGCCAAGTACCCAAGTTTATAATCGATCTCAAAAAAGTTCCCTTTATCAACTCTGCAGGATTAGGTGCCTTTTTGAATATCTATAAGTTTGTGGATGGGTTGAACGGAAGGTTAGTCTTTGCAAATCTAAATTCAGATATTGAGAACCTAATGGAAATTACAAAATTATCAAGTGTTTTCGAAATTTACAAAACATTAGAGGAAGCAGAAGACTCTTTCGAATTCTGATCCATTTTTCTTTCGTATTTTTTCTAATTTATCGGAAGACCCTCTATGTGGAGAGGTTTTCTTTGGTCTAACGGTGATAGTATGAGAGAGAGTATCCTGTTGAGGCTCAAAAAATATAGAACAATTATTGTTCTTGTTTTGGCCTACAAACTCTGTTTCAATTCTTTTACAGCTAGCTTTTTAGTCCCTAAGATTTTTTCCACCGTGACTCAGGGCCAATGGCAGGGAGAATTCCATCGCTTCTCTTTATTTTTTGGTGTTGAAGCGAGTAAAATAAAGATCCTTACCCCTAATTCTTCCGTTCCCCTATTCCAGGCGGAAAGAATGGAAGTAGGTTATTCTCTGCCGAGTCTTCTCTGGGGCAAAATTTCTGTAGGTCCCATTAGGTTAGAGTCTCCTCAAGTCCACCTAATTGAAAAAGATGGAATTGGAAATTGGACCACGCTAACGAAGCCAAGCTCGAGTCCCGACAAACCCCCACCTGAAGAACCTTCGGAACCACTAACGGAGATCAACACTTATTTGCCAATCACCATCGGAGTCTTGGTTCAAATCACCGACTTTCAATTGGATTTTACCAAGAATGACAAACAAATTTTTCGTTTTGAAAATCTAAATTTCTTGTTCGATCTGCAATCCAATCGATTC
>Ga0169931_10011577_pt1 | contig 12394 bp, 11 predicted proteins | sample Kivu_15m_20L_FD_129675 | JGI IMG/M metagenome (GOLD analysis project Ga0169931, IMG submission 129675) | Freshwater microbial communities from Lake Kivu, Western Province, Rwanda to study Microbial Dark Matter (Phase II) - Kivu_15m_20L... | ecosystem: Environmental > Aquatic > Freshwater > Lake...
CAAAAAAAAAACTAATGAAAATTTATTAAAATAAAAACTATAAAAATTTTTTTTAAAACTAAAGATTATAAAATTTAGAGATACAAATATAAAAATAAATTCTGATAAAAGTGGGCCAGATACTAAAGCTGCAGGTAAAAAGTATATTAAGTATTTGCTTATATTCATAATCTATAACTATAAAAAATTTTTTTAAACTTTTAGAAAAATTTTAAATTCTTTATAAGCATTTGTATAACAATAAAAAAATTAATTCTTTTTTTTTAATTTTTTTGCATATATAAATATTTTTCTTTTAATGGATGATATTTGTTGATCATATAAATTTAACCTTAAATGCGTACGACATTTATTAGCTTGAAATCTCCCTCTTTTATGAAACCCTTTATTATTACATATAATCAAAGAATTTATAGGCGCTTCACATTTTACAAGTGAATCAGATCCATAAAGTTTAATTATTTTTTCATTTGTAAAAGTGACTCTATTATTTATCAATTGATAACCAAAATACGGCATAATATTTTTAAATAATTTCTTACCACAAATTAAAATACTATAGACATATTCATGAACTAATCTTGATAAAGAAAATCTATGACTACCTTTGACGTATTCAAAAGCTCCATTTTCTAATTTATTGTCATCTAAATAAAGAAATATTTTGATACAAGGATAAAACCTGTCTGCGTGATATTCTGAGTCATTATCACCTTCATCTATAAAATTTGACTGTGTAACAATTTTTTCATAACTTAAATTTGAAATTTTTTCTTTCTTAATCTTTAATAAATTAAAAACTTCATTTAAAAAATCAATTTTGTTAAATTCATCTTTTAAATTAAGTATAGATTTTTCTAAATCTGGAAATTTTTTACAGTCATCATAAAAAAAATCAAAAGAATGTACTTTCTTATTTCCATATTTTTTTATTGTAAATAAATTATAATTTTCAATTTTTTGAGCAATCTCTAAAATATTTTTAAATTTTTCATTAGGAAAGAAATTTTTAATAATAACATAACCATTTTTTTCAAGATTGTTTAAAATATTTGAATTTTTTTTTGCTTTTTTTTTATATTTAAAATATGCAATTAAATATCTAAAAATTTGAAAACCTAATAGATTTAAAAAAAAAACTTCATAATTTTGTCTTGGTGGTCCTAAAAGACACTTTGCCTGGTTAATAATAAAATTTTTTATCATGAAGACTTTGATAACTTTAATATAATATACAATATTGATTTAAAACTTTTTTCCAAAGAAGATTTCTCCATATTGTAAAGGTCAAAGAATAAGCACTTTTTTACTAATTTTAAAATCAAATTTCTAACTTTTATCTTTTTAGGAACAAAATTATCTAATTTTTTTTTAAAATTTTTATAACTTTTATAATTTTTGCAATAAAATGCTAAGCCAGTCCCACAATAATAGTTATTATATAAAGATAAAACAGGCTTATTAAGCATTAAACTTTCAATGCCAGCTTTTGAATTAATAGTAATAACAAACTTACATTTATTTAAAATAAAATTTGTGGGAATAGCGTTATGAACGAATGAAGCATTAAAAAAATTTTTTGTTACTTTATTATAACTATATCTTGAAAATACCAAAGGATGTTCTTTGAAAATAATTTTTTGTTTTTCACTTCTTATAATTTTTTTTAAGGACTCTATTTGATCCAATTTACTTGGTGCTCTTAGTGTTAATGCAAGATCTCTCGGAACATGCAGCGGGAAATATATGAAATTATTTAAATATTTTGGGTCCTCTAATTTAAAGATTGAATTTTTTAAAAAATTTAATGTTCTATTTAAAAAATCAAATATATGTAGTAATAAGTGATTAAATTCATTCCATTCAAAAAGTATAATTCTTTTTATTTTAGTGAAAAAAGATTTCCATGTATAAAAAGAAAAAATTAATAAAATCATGTTTTTTTTTTTCAGATGTAAATCTTTAAAATTAACTGCTAGATATTTTTTTTTTGACAATAAATTTCTATACAAATTTAATAATTTCAAAGTCTTTAGCTTATTATTCAAGTTGATAGCTTCGTTTATCTTCAGGGTATTAACTAAAAAAAAACAATATTTTTTTAAAAAAGATGGCTCAATAAAAATATGATTAACTTTTTTTTTTTTACAAGCTTGAAATAAACTAAGATGGCATATGAATCCGCCTAACTCTTGAAAAACCATATCAAATTTATATTCATTTAAAATTTTATAAAAAATATTCTCATATTCTGTGAATTTAATTTTTAATTGATTTATTTGCTTAAAACTTGACAATTTTTCATGATTTAAAAAATCTTTAGGAATCTTAATTTTTATATTATTTATATTATTAAATTTGAGGTAATCGTAAAAATTAATAATTTTTAAATTAGATTTATCTATTGAAGGTTTTATGAAATAAAGTAAATAAATATCATACTTTTTATTATTTAATTTATTGCCAATTTTTATGAAAAAAATTTCATCTCTTTCATGATAAACGCAAAACAATAATTTAATCACAATTTATTTAAATTAATAATATTTTTAAAATATGGAGTTATATTTTTATCATGAGATATTACTATAATTGTTTTATTAAGTTTTAAAATATCTTCAATAATTTTTACTGAGTCGAAGTTATTTAATGCTGATGTTGGCTCGTCCATTATAATTATTTCTTTGTCAAAATACAAAGCCCTACAAATGCCAATTCTTTGTTTTTGCCCACCAGATAAATTTTTTCCAAAATTTTTAATTTGTAAGTTCATATCAATATCTGACATATTCATGTTTATTAATGATTCTCTAATTTTAATTTCATTAATATTTTCTTTGTATTCACCAAAAGCAATATTATTTTTAATAGAAGTATTAAGAAGAAAAATATCTTGCGGAACATAACTAAAAAGATTTTTCCACTTATAATCTTCAAACGGGTTAAAATTTAATTTATCAACCTTAAATTCACCACTATTAGCTTTTCTTAAGCCCATTAAAATTTCACCAAGGGTAGTCTTTCCTGACCCGGACACACCAATAATGAGGTATTTTTGATTTTTTTTAAAATTTAAATTTAAATTTTTTAAAACAAAATTATTTTGATCATAACCAAAAAACACATTATTAATTTTTATTTCATCATTAAAATTTATAGTTTCCGAGGGAATTAAATCTTTATGATTATATTGACTAAAATTATCTGCATTTTTTTTTAACTCTATGACTGAAGGATAGGCATATAACATTTTATTTAGTGAAGTATTTATTTTTAAAAAAGCAGGCACCACTCTCAGAAATGGTATAAAAATAGCAATAATATTTGTTAAGATTTCGTTAGAATTTCCTTTATTAAGAAGGTGGTACAAAAATAATATAAAAATAAAAATAATAAAAGCTTCTAAAATAATTCTGAATAATTTTTGTCCTAAGTCCTCCAAAAATTCTGCATTTGTTACGATAAAATATAATGATTGTATTTGTGTAGTAAAATAATTTTCTTTATGAAAAATTTTTATTAAACTTAAATTATTTAACAAACCTCCAATAAACGAAACTAGTTCGCTATTTGTCGCGACCCTTTTCCTGCCCCACTTATTTGCTAATTTCGATAACTTTTTTAGAAAAATAAACAATAAAATCAAAGCAACTAAAAAAGCAAAAAAAACTGTCGGACCCGATAAGAAAATTAAAAAAATAACTAAAAAGATAATTATTATACTTTCTGAGAAAAAATCACTAGCCGGTCTAAAAAAGCTTATAAATACAGCTCTTACTTCAACTACAATATTGCTAATTATACTAGAGTGGTTAATATTATGGTAATAATTATCATTAGTTGAATAAAAATAATTAATTATTAATGATGATAAAAAGCTATTTTGCAAATTTCTATAAATTTTTTTTTCAAAATAATATAAAAAAATTTGTGCTAAATATTTTAACGTAATTAAAAACAAAAAAAAAAGTAAAATATTTTTTTTTTCAAAATTTTTTAAAAATTCAAAATTTCTAAATAAATCATTTTGGAAATCTAAAAGTGATAATACAATTACAATTAAAAAGCCTAAACTTAAAAGCTCGAGAATAGAGATAATGAAATATAAAAAAATAGATAATCTAATTTTTTGTATGTCAATTTTATTAAAGAAAACACCTTTTTTAAAAAAAATACTTAATATATCTTTTACAAAAGTCATTTATTTTATATATTTGACTTATATTTAATAAAGTTAATTAATTTTTTTTATATGTGCTCTTAGCTTTTCCGAAATTGACTTTTCTTCATCTAGTACATATCCAATTTTATTTCCACCATAAGCTAGCGACATTTTATGTATACTTTCCACTAAATTTTTCATTCCACTCATTTCAAGAGATGCCGCCTGATCACTTCCGTACATCGTTCTGTCTATAGTAATATGTCTTTCTAGGGAGGAAATGCCCAGAGAAAAGGCAGCGAGAGAGACTGCAACTCCATTTTCGTGGCCACTATAGCCAACTTCGCACTTATATACTTCTTTTAAAGAATTAATTGTTAATAAATTGGCATCTTTTGGCAACATTGGATATGTAGATACACAATGCATCAACTCAAAACTACAGTTGCTTTTTCTAAAAATTTCAACAGCAATATCAATATCTTTTTTTGTAGACATGCCGGTCGATATGAATGTATGTTTTTTTCTTTTTGCAACTTCAACTAAAAAATCTGTATCAACTATCATTGCTGAGGCAATTTTATTAAATCTTAAATTATAATTATCCAAAAATTTTAAGCTTTCTACATCCCATGCAGAAGCAAACCATTCAATTTTTTTATCTTTACAGTAGAGATTAATTTGATCATATTCATTTTTGTTAAATTCTAAACCTTCTTTTTGCTCTCTTTGCGTAGTTCCCCATGGACTTTCCCTTGGAGAGTCTAATAAAATCTTATTATAAACTATATCTATTGTTCTTTTTTGAAATTTTACCGAATTAAATCCAGCAGTTTTTGCATTATCAATTAATTTTTTTGCAATATTTAAATCTCCATTATGATTTATTCCAATTTCTGCAATTAAATAAGGTATCTTCATAATTTTTAAATTATACTTTCTAATTTTATTAACTCTTAAATCATTTTTTTCATATATATCAACATATTCTTTACTAGTTTAAAAATTAAAAAATACATTTGATAAACTTATAAAAGTTTTAAGAGTATATTTATCAGTCCTGTAAATTTTAATTATTAGCAATTTAAATTTTGAAATCTAACTATATTTTCAATAAATTTTTATATTTACAATTTTTAACCCACAATATATCAAGATATCAATGTAGTTTTTTGTATAGGGAACCAACTTTGGCTGCTAAACAAAATTTGAAATCATTTAATTTCATTTTTCGTATTATTTGTTCAAAACTATAACTTTTGTCCTTATAACACGTAACAAGTCTAGTTTCAGTCAAAACGTAATCAATATATTCCAAATTTTTTTCTAGAACCTCTTAAAACATTAAATTCATGTCCCTCAGTATCAATTAAAGTTTGCATTTATATATTTTACTCAACAATAAAACTAATTTAATTTATTTAATTTAGAAAAAATTGCTTTAGCTTTTTCGAAATCATCTGATGTATCAATATCAACATAATTATTTAAATCTATACCCTTAAATATTAAGGGGATTACTAGATTTCCGCACATAGAATTTTGCAATACTGATTTTTCAGGCCTTAAAACGTCAACTACACCTATGTGGTTGAAAGTTTTTGGAAGTTTTTGTCTAGATATTGAATGTGACTCTAAATTTTTTTTATATAACAATACGGGTTCTACTTCGTTTTTATTTTTGTATGTCCACATTTTGTATGGACTAAAATCCGAGTATTTAAATGATCTAAGACATGATGCATTTTTTTTTCTTAACATCAACTTGATTGCTCTAATTATTTTTTTTGGATTTCTAAAAGGTGTAGTGGCTCTTAAATGAACAATTAGTGTAGGTATTTTTTTTTTATTTTTTTTAAGCCATGAGAGATAATGTTTAAAGACCTCAAGATCTGTAGAAGTATCACTAGAAATTCTCTTAGGTCTTAAAAAAGGAACATCAGCTCCATACTTTTCTGATATCTTTTTTATAATTTTTGAGTCTGTAGAAACTATAGTTTTATTAATCAATTTTATTGATTTAGCAGTTTCAATGGTAAAACCTATTAATTCTTTTCTTTTTATTTTTAGAATATTTTTGTTCTTAATTCCTTTTGAACCTGATCTTGCTGGGATTAAAGCATGAATCTCTATTTTATTTTTTTTCATTCCTTACTAATCTAACAAAGTTTTTTTTATAATAATTTAATTTATCTACACTAAGCAAATTACTTTTTGACAAAGTTCTTAATTGAGCGTCAAGATTTTTCTCGTTATCAGTAAAATACCTTTTATTAAATGATTTTACTTGCTCAGGAGTTCCATGATAAGGCGTATAAAAAGCCACTGTCACGTTATCTGGTTGTAAAAGTTGATTAAATCTTATCGTTTCTAATATCGAAGTTTCATCTTGATCTGGCAACCCAATAATATTGTAGCTGGTTCTTTTTATTTTATTTTCCCGTAATAATTTAAAAGCCTTAATAATTTTGTTCTCCTCTACAAAACGATTAAGACTATCTTTTCTAAATTTGGCTCCTGCTAATTCTACTCCCATGCCAACACCGTCAACTTTTAAATTTTTTAATAATTTTACAGTTTTTTCATTTATGCCCTCCGGTCTCGTTTCAATATAAATTGATATATTTAATGTCTTTTTTAACATTAACTCCTCTAGTTCAAGTAATACTTTATGATCTATTGTTAAAAAATTGGTATCTTGTGACCTAATTAAATTTATATTTAATTCATTAGACAAATATTCTAATTCTTCAAATATTCTTTTTGCTGATTTAGATCTTAAATAATTTTTTGCTTTTACTAATGCACCTCTAGGTGTCGAGTCTATAAAATTATAATATTTCTGTATTACAGTCTCTACACAATATGAACAAGTATAAATGCAGCCTCTAGACAATTCATAATCTACGGCTTTTAAAACTTTACCATTATATGGTCTATAAAAAACTTGTTTATCAAATAGTGAATAATCATATTTTGGAATAATATCTAAACATTCAATAATTTTTTGTTTTTTATTTATATTAAATTTTTGATATTTATTATCGTAATAAGATAAACCATCAATTTTTCTTAAATCTTCAATATTTAAAAAATTATTAGCCAAGTCTAGTAATACAAATTCGGACTCACCTGATATAAAGTAATCAATATTTGGAAAATTATGATACGCTAATTCAGGCGATGATGTTATTTGCAATCCACCTGCAACTAATAAAAAATTCTTGCCTTTTAATTTTGATAATAATTCATATCCATATTGCAAATTCACATATTCTCCCTCCCCATGAATATGAGAACTAATTGCAGACCAAAATATTATATCAGGATTAAAATCATTTATTTTTTTTTCAAGATCCTTTAGAATATTTTTTTTACTAAATTTTACTAAATCGAAATAATTACTTTCTTTATACTGCTTATTTTTTGTATTAAATTTTAATTCATTATTTGTCCAATACTCGTAAAATGTACAGTCAAATAGTTCAACAAAATGTCCTCTGCTTTTTAAAACTGAAGCGTGTGACGCTATCCATATTGGAGTTATTCCTCTTCCCCATTTATTTGGATTTAAAAATAATATTTTTGCCATCTTACAATGTTAATATTAATATACTTAAATGTACGCAATAATAGATTTAGAATGGACTTCATGGAAAAATTCTAATGCGAGAAAACGAAATTTTTCATGGGAAATAAAAGAAATAATTCAAATAGGGGTTATCAAATTTGAAAAAGATAAAAAAAATATAAGAATTAAAAATTTAATAATTAAACCTATCTATAATAGTAAATTATCATTTTACATTCAAAAATTAACAGGTATTAACCAATTTAATTTAAATGCAAGATCTATTAATTTAAAAACTGCAATTATGCAATTAAATATATTTTTTAGAGGTACAAAAAAGATATATTGTAATGGCTTAGATAAGGAAGTGCTTGAAGAAAATTGTAAATTAAATAAAATTTCAAGACCATTATTTACCAATAAGATAATTAATATCAGGCCGCAAATATCAAAAATACTAAAAAAAAACTCACAAGAAATTATTTCTTCTGAATTGAATGAGCAAATAGGGCTGAAGCCTTTAAAAAAACATTTAGCAACAGACGATTGTATTAATATTTTAAATTTTATTAGAAAATTTAATCTTAGTTAAAAATTATTTATTTTAAAATTTTTATTAAATTTAATTTTTATAAACCTTTAACTGTCCAACCGCCATCAATAATAATATTTTGACCAGTTATGTAACTTGAATTTTTACTAATCAAAAAATCTATAGCTCCAAATAGGTCTTCTGACCTACCAAATCTTTTTAGTATCATTCTACTAATCCTAACTTTTCTTGCTTTACTATTTAAAAAACTTTTTTTTGCTATTCCATCGTTTATATAACCTGGCGAGATACTGTTCACTCTAAGTCCTTTATGACCGTTGTCTAAAGCCAAGGATCTTGTAAGCGAAACAATTGCCGCCTTTGAGCTGACATAACCAGGATTATTCGGAAATGCTAAAACTGAATTAATACTTGCAATGTTAATTATGGAGGAATTTTTCGATTTTAGCAACAAAGGGATTGCATACTTACAACAATAAAAGCAGCCCTTTAAATTGACATCAATAATTTTATCAAAATTTAATATATCATCCTTACAATAATAGGTAATTCCTGCATTATTTATTAATACATCTATTTTTTTAATTTTTGAGAAAGCTTTTTTTACACTAGCAAAATTAGAAATATCGCATTTTATATTTTTAATATTTTTTAATCTAACTTTCGTCCTTGATAAATTTATTACATTATTTCTTTTTGAAAAATATTTAGAAATACTTTTGCCAATACCCCTAGAACCTCCTGTTATAACAATATTCAACACTGGATATTCCTAATAGTTTTAATTTTCTAAAATTAATTTTTTGAGCTCTACAACAGTTAAAAATTTTTCATTATCTTTGCTATTATAAGATTTACCTTTTTTAAATTTTTTAAATTTTTTATAATATTTCAAGGTTTTCACATTTGAAGGATTTAAAATTGCGTAATATTTGCCTAGGTCATATGTATTATAACTATCATTCGTAGATATCATCTCTTCATTTATTTTTTCTCCTGGTCTTATTCCAATATATTTAATTTTATTTTTTGGATTGATAGCTTTCGTCAAATCTAAAATATTATAACTTGGTATTTTTGGAACAAATATTTCGCCACCTTTTGAATTTTGCAAAACCCATAAAACCATATCAATAGCCTGATTTAAAGTAATATTAAAACGAGTCATATTTCCATCAGTTACAGGAAAATAACCCTTTTGACTAAATTGTTTAAATAATGGAATCACTGATCCTCTGCTATTCATAACATTACCATATCTTACAATTGAAAACTTTATTTTTTTCTTACCAATAATATTATTTGCTGCTGAAAATAACTTATCAGAACATAATTTTGTTGCTCCATATAAATTTATAGGAGAGGCCGCTTTATCTGTAGACAAAGCTACTACATTTTGTACCTTAGAATTTAACGATGCCTCAATAATGTTTTGTGCTCCAATTATATTTGTTTTAACAAATTCAAAAGGATCATACTCAGCAGCTGGAACCTGCTTCAAAGCAGCGGCATGAATTATAATATCAACATCTTGTACTGCTCTTAAAAGTCTTTGATAGTCACGAATATCACCTAAAAAAAATCTTACTTTTTTTAAAAATGATGGTTCCAAAGATTTTGAAAGTTCATACTGCTTAAGTTCATCTCTACTAAACACTATGACTCTTCTAAAAAAATTAAATTTTTTTTGTATATGAAATAAAAAATTTTTCCCGAAACTTCCAGTACCGCCAGTTATTAGAATCGATTTATTTTTGATAAGATTTTTCATAGTATAATTTTTTTAAAATAAAACTTTTATTTGATAATTTATATACCATTACATTCTTATTTAACTCTCTTTCAATATTTATCTGATGAATTGTCTTAAGTTTACGTAAATTAATCAAAGCATTTCCCCTAATTATTTTTAATAAAAATTCATATATTAAATTGGGGAATATAAAACTTAAAAAAACTTTAATGTATGATTTGAGGCTTAAAAAGTAAAACAATTTAGCCTTCTTATTTATTTTTTTTTTTATTATTTTATTTACAATTTTGACGAAATTCTCTAAGCTATTATTTTTAAAACTTCCGAAAAACCTCTCTAAATTTTTTTTTATTTTATTATAATTTTTTTCTTTAAAACTATTATATTTATTATTAGTTATAAAACTCGAGGCATCTTCTAAATTTTTTGCCTGATATCCAATACCATCTGTGAGCTTGTATGTCGAAATTTGATTATTTTTTAACCAACTTAAAGTTAATATTGGTATTCCTAAATAAAATGCCTCTATAGATGTTGTGCAATCTATATGTATTAATAATTTAGAATTACTGAGTGATTTGATAGACGTTAAAGATTTATCATAACTTACATTTTTATATTTTTTTAATAGAAAATTATAACTTTCTTTATTTTCAAAAGGATGAGGTCTAATAATAAAATCTTCGTAAAAGTTATTTTTTATTAATTGTTCTATCGTATTTATAAAATTAATTTTTCTTAAATAGGTTTCGTCTGATATTTTCTTAGCATGGCTTAAATCTGAAAATCCTAGTTTATTGTATTCTTTTATTTCTTTCACTTTTGAATTAAATTTAGGATCGCCAAAAGCAAAATTAGTATTAATTAATATTTTTTTTTTTTTTGTGGAGAGTAGATTTTTTTGGTGAAATCGAATGTATCCTGCGGTGCTAGTTTTAAAGGGTAATTTAAAATTTTTTTTAATATCTTGGATCTGTTTAGTGCCCCAAAATATATAATGATCAATATAATTAAAATAATCTTTAGATACTTTAAATGACTTATAAAGTCCCAAGCCATCTGACCCTGGGGCGCCTTCAGTATCATAAATTATATTTATTTTTCCAGCATTTGATGAGTATCTTAAATATTTAAAAATATTTATACGTAAATAATTATATACAACATATTTAATTTGTTTTTTAAATAAACTTGATAAAAAAAAATTATCTATAAAATAAAAAGGGGTTAAAACAACAGAGTTGGTAATATTATTTTTTATAAGTAACTCTGAAATATTAACAATTGATGGTAGATCTCTATTTGGATGATCGACAATTATTGCTATCATAGTGTTAGAATTTATAATTATAATTAATAGTACAAATTAAAGTAATAATTATTAAAAAAAATTATTTATATAATATAAGGTGATTTTTTTTCAATTTCTTAGAAAGTAATTTTTTTTTAAGACATATAAAAATTTAAACATCAAATAAACTATAAATGATTATTTGTAATAAAAGTATTTAAATAATATTTAAAAACATATAATAATAGTTAAATTAAACTAGTATAATAATTAACTTCTATGAATTTATTTTTTTCTTTAATTTATTATTACAAAAAAAATAAGAAAAGCAGCAAAATTTTTTTTATATTAGCAATTTTAATACTTTTTGTTACTAATTTTTTATATCAAATTACCAAAGTTCCAGAATATTACATAAAATTCTCATTATCAAATAGTGTATTACAATTATATAATGAACCTAAAAAATATAATTTTGCTAAAAATTTCGCCCTATATTCATCAAGAAAACTACTTGAAAAAGAAAAAATTCTGTATCGTGTCGATATAGATACTTTAGTTGTCGAAGAAAATTATTTCTTTCAATTATTTAATGACAATTCTCACCAAGATATTACAAATTTGAATAATATTATAGATTATAATTACACTATAAAAAATTTGAATAGAAAATTTAATTTAAATATTCAAAATGAAATAGAGATGTTATTAAAAATTGAAAAAGAAAAAGAAATTTATTATATTAATAATTTTAATTTAAATAATGATCCAGATAATTTTGAATTTATTCAATTAAATAATCTTCTAAAAATCTCTGATATTGCAAATATTACAATAAAAAAAGAATATAAAAACATTATATCTTTACAACAAATTTTTTTATTAAATTTATTTATTTTTGTTCTTGCTTTATTTTACCCTTATCTTTTAGTTCAATTTAGAAAAAATATAAAACTTTAAATTTTTTCTTATAAAAAAATAAATTAGCACATAACTTATTAAGTACGAAATAAAAAGTATTTTAGTAACGAAGGTATCATAAAAAAAAAGTGTAGAAATGAAAA
>Ga0169931_10011578_pt1 | contig 12394 bp, 7 predicted proteins | sample Kivu_15m_20L_FD_129675 | JGI IMG/M metagenome (GOLD analysis project Ga0169931, IMG submission 129675) | Freshwater microbial communities from Lake Kivu, Western Province, Rwanda to study Microbial Dark Matter (Phase II) - Kivu_15m_20L... | ecosystem: Environmental > Aquatic > Freshwater > Lake ...
CGCCTCTCCACCAAACTTGCTCGACAGCACCGTCGTGATCGCCGCCGTCAGCGTCGTCTTGCCATGGTCCACGTGACCGATCGTGCCCACGTTCACGTGCGGCTTCGTACGCTCGAACTTACCCTTGGCCATTGCTTGATCTCTCGAATGGAAACGTCGATACGAACTTCAGCCGGTGCCGACTGAGCTCACTTGGTTCGCGCGGCGACGATCGCCTCGGCGATGTTGCGGGGTGCTTCCGCGTACTGCTTGAACTCCATCGTGTACGTCGCCCGCCCCTGGGTCAGCGAGCGCAGCGACGTCGAGTAACCGAACATCTCGGACAGCGGCACCTCGGCGCGGATCGTCTTGCCGCCGCCCGCCATGTCGTCCATGCCCTGGACCATGCCGCGACGCGACGACAGGTCGCCCATCACCGAGCCCGCGTAGTCCTCGGGCGTCTCGACCTCGACGGTCATCATCGGCTCGAGCAGCGCCGGGCTCGCGCGTCGCAGGCCCTCCTTGAACGCCATCGAGCCGGCCATGCGGAACGCGTTCTCGTTGGAGTCCACGTCGTGGTACGAGCCGAAGAACAGCGTCGCCTTCACGTCGACCACCGGGTAGCCGGCGAGCACGCCCGCGGGCAGCGAATCCTCGATGCCCTTCTGCACCGCCGGGATGTATTCGCGCGGCACCACCCCGCCCTTGATCGCGTCGACGAACTCGAAGCCCTTGCCCCCCGGGGGCAGCGGCTCGATCTTCAGCACCACGTGGCCGTACTGGCCGCGACCGCCGGTCTGCTTGACGAACTTGCCCTCGACCTCGTCGACCGGCTTGCGGATGGTCTCGCGGTAGGCGACCTGCGGCTTGCCGACCGAGGCCTCGACGCCGAACTCGCGCTTCATCCGGTCGACGATGATCTCCAGGTGCAGCTCGCCCATGCCGCCGATGATCGTCTGACCCGACTCCTCGTCGGTCTTGACGCGGAACGACGGGTCCTCGCGAGCCAGACGCTGCAGCGCGATCGCCATCTTCTCCTGGTCGCTCTTGCTCTTGGGCTCCACCGCCTGGTGGATCACCGGCTCGGGGAACACCATGCGCTCGAGGATCACCGGCGAATCGGGGTCGCACAGCGTCTCGCCGGTGATGACCTCCTTCAGCCCGACGCAGGCGGCGATGTCGCCCGCGCGCACCTCGCTGATCTCCTCGCGCTGGTTCGCGTGCATCTGCAGCAGGCGGCCGATGCGCTCCTTCTTGCCCTTGACCGGGTTGAAGACCGTGTCGCCCGAGTTCAGCACGCCCGCGTAGACCCGGATGAAGGTCAGCTGGCCGACGAACGGGTCGGTCATCAGCTTGAAGGCGAGCGCCGCGAACTTCTCCTTGTCGTCCGCCTTGCGGAAGACCTCGGCCTCGCGGTCGTCCAGGCCCCTGACCGGCGGGATGTCCACCGGCGAGGGCAGCAGCTCGACCACCTTGTCGAGCATCGCCTGCACGCCCTTGTTCTTGAACGCGGAGCCGCACAGCATCGGCTGGATCTCACCTGCGATCGTGCGCTGACGCAGGCCCGCGAGCACCTCCTGCTCGGACAGCTCGCCTTCCTCGAGGTACTTGTTCATCAGTTCCTCGTTGGACTCGGCGGCCGCCTCGACCATCTTCTCGCGCCACTCGTTGCAGGTGTCGACGAGCTCGGCCGGGATCTCCCCGTACTCGAACTTCATCCCCTGCGTGGAGTCGTCCCACCAGATCGCCTTCATCTTCACCAGGTCGACCACGCCCTTGAACGCCTCCTCGGCGCCGATCGGGACCTGCACCGGCACCGGGTTCGCCTTGAGGCGGACCTTCATCTGGTCGTAGACCTTGAAGAAGTTCGCCCCGGTGCGGTCCATCTTGTTGACGAACGCGAGCCGCGGCACCCTGTACTTGTTGGCCTGGCGCCAGACGGTCTCCGACTGCGGCTGCACGCCGCCCACCGCGCAGTAGACCATGCACGCGCCGTCGAGCACCCGCATCGAGCGCTCGACCTCGATCGTGAAGTCGACGTGCCCCGGGGTGTCGATGATGTTGATCCGGTGCTCGGGGAAGGACATGTCCATGCCCTTCCAGAAGCAGGTGGTCGCCGCCGACGTGATCGTGATGCCGCGCTCCTGCTCCTGCTCCATCCAGTCCATCGTCGCGGCGCCGTCGTGCACCTCGCCGATCTTGTGGTTGACGCCGGTGTAGAACAGGATGCGCTCGGTCGTGGTGGCCTTGCCGGCGTCGATGTGCGCCGAGATGCCGATGTTCCGGTAGCGCTCGATGGGGGTCTTGCGAGCCATGGTCGATCCTTCGGGGTCTCGTGGACCGTCGGTCGGGAGGGGAGGCTAGATCGGGGCGACGATCAGAAACGGAAGTGCGCGAACGCCTTGTTGGCCTCGGCCATCCGGTGGACCTCGTCCCGGCGCTTGACCGCGCCGCCACGGTTCTCGGCGGCCTCCATCAGCTCGTTGGCCAGGCGCAGGCCCATCGACTTCTCGCCGCGCTTCTTCGCGGCCTCGCGCAGCCAGCGCATCGCGAGCGCCATCCGGCGCACCGGGCGCACCTCGACCGGTACCTGGTAGTTGGCGCCGCCCACGCGACGGCTCTTCACCTCGACCATCGGCCGAGCGTTGGAGAGCGCCTGCTGGAAGACGTCGATCGGGTCCTTGCCCGACTTGGTGCGGATCTGGTCGAACGCGCCGTACAGCATCCGCTCGGCCACGGCCTTCTTGCCGGAGAGCATCAGCACGTTGACGAACTTGGTGACGTCCTCGCTGCCGTACAGCGGATCGGGCAGCACCAGACGCTTGGGAACTTCGCGACGACGGGGCATGGTTCACCTCTTCAGGATTCAGCCGGAAGGTTGCCCTTCCATGACCGCCCTGGACCCGGCACGGGGGAGCGGTCGCTTACTCGACGGGGACCGGCACGTGCCGATCCTCCGTCACGGTCCGGCCGACCGCGCGGTCAGCCGGGGAAACAACGCCGAAGTAGAGTCGTGGAGGGACCGTGGCGAGCAGGCCCGAGGTCGCGCCGAGAAGCGCAGCCGTACAGGCGTACGGCGAGCGTCACAGGCGCGAGATCGGGACGCGCAGTAGGTTCATCCGCGGCTCTACGCTTTCTTGGGGCGCTTGGCGCCGTACTTCGACCGCGACTGCTTGCGGTCCTTGACACCCTGCAGGTCGAGCGATCCGCGCACGATGTGGTAGCGCACGCCCGGCAGGTCCTTCACGCGGCCGCCGCGGATCAGCACCACCGAGTGTTCCTGCAGGTTGTGCCCCTCGCCGCCGATGTAGCTGATCACCTCGAAGCCGTTGGTGAGCCGCACCTTCGCGACCTTGCGCAGCGCCGAATTGGGCTTCTTGGGCGTGGTGGTGTACACGCGGGTGCAGACGCCGCGGCGCTGCGGCGACTCCTGCAGCGCGGGGCTCTTGCTCTTGGCGTGGGCGAGCTCCCGCGGCTTGCGGACCAGCTGGTTGATCGTGGGCATGTCGGCTCTGGCGTGGGTCGATGACGGCGTCAGCACGTGGAACTGCGCCGGGAAGCCCCGCGGGCGCCGCAAGCGGACGGGGCCGAAGCCTCCACCAAAGAGCGCCGGGATGGGCATCCCGAAGAACCCGGGAGTTTAACGTGTCCGGTTCGGACGGGTCAACCGCCCGGACCCGCCGGAGGCAGCGTGCCACAATGGCGCGACACCGGGCCGCACGACCGGCCGGATCCGACCGTTGCGTTGCGAGGAGACCCCATGAAGCTACGTGCCGCGCTGACCGTCGCGCTGCTGGCCCTCACGGCCGCAGGCGCTCACGCCCAGGCCTTCCCCACCAAGCAGCTGCGGATGGTGGTGACCTTCCCCACCGGTGGCGCGCCCGACATCCTGGCCCGGACGATCTCCGAGAAGCTGGACCCGGCCTGGGGGCAGACGATGATCGTCGACAACCGACCCGGCGCAGGCGGGAACATCGGTGCGGAGTTCGTCGCGCGCGCGCCGGCCGACGGCCACACGCTGGTGATGGGAACGGTCGGCACGCACTCGATCAACGGCGCGCTGTACGCGAAGATGCCGTACGACATGGTGCGCGACTTCGCGCCGGTCACCCTGATCGCCTCCACACCCAACCTGCTGGTGGTGAATCCGAACGTGCCCGCGCGCACCGTCCAGGAACTGGTCGCGCTCGCCCGGTCGAAACCGGGCGAGCTCACCTTCGGTTCCCCGGGCATCGGCACCTCGGTGCACGTGTCGGGCGAGCTCTTCAACAGCCTCGCCGGCGTGAAGACGGTGCACGTGCCGTACAAGGGGCGCCAGTTCGCGATCCCCGACCTGCTGGGCGGAACCATCACGATGATGTTCGACAACATGCCGTCGGCGCTGCCGGTGGTCCGCGAGGGCAAGCTGCGCGCGATCGGCGTGACCAGCAGCCGGCGCTCGCCGTCGGCGCCCGAGATCCCGACGATCGCCGAGCAGGGACTACCCGGCTTCGAGGCGACCTCCTGGTTCGCGGTGTTCGCGCCTTCGGGCACGCCACGCCCGGTGGTCGATCGGATGCACGCCGAGATCGTGCGGATCTTCAACCTGCCCGACGTGCAGCAGAAGATGCGTACGCTGGGGCTCGACCCGATCCTGGGCGGCCCTGACGAGCTCGCCCGCTACCAGCAGGCCGAGATCGTCAAGTGGGCGAAGGTGGTCAAGGACTCGGGGGCGAAGGCGGAGTGACCGCCGCCGGCCGGCGCCGCGCCAGCAGCCAGCCCAGCACCAGCGGGGCGAAGTACATCGGGAACTGAGCGATCGCGACGTACAGCGAGAACGCCTCGCCCGCGGTGCCCGCCGTGACCGCCAGCATCAGGCCCATGTTGCGGTTGCCCGACAGCAGCGCCGCCGACCACGCGGTCCGCGGCCCGGCCCGCGCGGTCAGCGCCCAGCCCGCGGCGTGCAGCACCACCGCCGCGGCGCACGCGAGGACGAGCATCCGCAGCGCCCCCCCCGGGTCCGCGAGCAGCCGGTCGGTCACCCCGGCCATCACCGCGATCGCGAACGTCACCAGCGCCACCACGTTCAGCCCGGCGAGCTGCTCGTCGTGACGGGCCAGGCGCGCGCGGCCCAGCACCGCGACCGCCAGCCCGGCGAGCACGAACGGCGCGGCGACCACCAGCGCGACCCGCGCGGCGAACGCGGCGAGGTCGACCTGCACACCGGCCGCCGGGAGCAGCAGGGCGACCAGCGGCGTGAGCGTGAGCGGCAGCAGCAGGGTCGCGAGCACCGCGCCGACGATCGCGAGCGCGCCGTCGACGCCGAGCATCAGCGCGAACACCGCGGCCGAGCCGATCGGTGGCGCGGCCGCTTGCAGCAGCAGCGCGAGGCGCAGGTCGTCCGGCAGCCCGAGCAGGCCGCCGACCCACCAGGCCGCGAGCGGCGAGGCGACCAGCAGCCAGGCGACGATCGCGGCGGGCCGCGCGGGCCGTCGCAGCACCGCCGCGAGGGCGTCGCGGTCCAGCCGCAGCAGCGCCGTGGCCATCGTGCCGATCACCGCGGCCGTCAGCAGCGGGCGCATCGCCTCGGCGAGCGGCGGCACCACGATGCCGGCGAACACGCCGAGCGGCAGCGCCCAGCGGGCCTGGCGGCCGAGGGCGGCGAGCAGGGGTCCCATCGGACGCAGCATGCCCGAAGGACGCGACGCGGGCGACCGCCCCGGTCCCGTCGCGCGCCGGGGCTCAACCGAACCTGAACGGCTCGCGATTCGAGCGGTACCCCCGCTCGTCGTCGACGTGGCGGATCGCGCCGCTGCGCAGCAGCGCCCGTGCGACCGCCTCGGCCGCGTCGCGATCCACGCCCAGGTGGCGCTGCAGCCAACGCGTGGCCCGGGCCCCGGTGAACGCGCGCCGATACCGCACGCCCCGCCAGTCGTGCGCGAGCAGCTGCAACCCGTGCGCGCCTCGCATCGCGTGGATCAGCGCGCGCAGGTCCACGCCCGCGACCCCACCGGGTGCGCCGGCCTCGGCGGCCGGATCGCGGAACCGGTAGAACAGCATCGCGTCCGCGAAGTCGTGCTCCTGCGCGACATGCTCGATCAGGCCGAGCGCGGCCATCCGCTGCCCGAGTCGGACCGCCTGCGTGCGCTCGAGCGCGAACCGCGCAACCAGCCAGTCCACGGCTTCGCGGCCCACGAAGCTGCGCGGCCAGGTGCGCAGCCCCCAGTACCGATCGCGCAGATCCACGCCGTCGACGCCGCGCATCCACGCCGCGACCCGCTCGGGATCGAGGTCGGCGACGCGGGCGCCGGCGCCCCAGGCGAACCAGGCCCCGGCCTGCGACGCGAACGCCGCGCGCGGGTCGTCGGGCGGCGCGGCATCGTCGGCGTGCCCGCGTCCGGCGGGCATGGACGCACCGCCACCGTTCGCACCGTCGATCCACGCGGCGAAGGCGCCGACCGTCATCGGCCGAGCGAAGAAGTAGCCCTGCAGGCAGTCGACGCCGCGCTCGGCGAGCCAGCGACGCTGCGTGTCGGTCTCCACCCCCTCGGCCACCAGGGGCGTGCCGAGCCGCTGCGCGAGTCCGATGATCGCGTCGAGCACCACGGTGCCCGCACCGGGCTCGTCGATCCGACGGACGAACTCGCGGTCGATCTTGATCCGGTCCACCTGCAGCCTCTCGAGCGTGGCGAGGCTGCTCTGGCCGGTGCCGAAGTCGTCGATCGCGACACGGAATCCCCGCTCGCGCAGCACCGCGACGCCGCGCGCGGCCAGCTCGTCGACCAGGTCGCGCTCGGTGATCTCCAGCAGGATGCGTGCGGGCTGCAGCGACGCGTCGTCGAACGCCGCCGACAGCCGGTCGGCGAGCCCCGGATCCTGGAGCTGCGACGGCGCGAGGTTGAACGCGAAGACCAGATCAGGGTACCGGCGCGCGATCGGTGCGAGCTGGTCGCGGGCCTTTGCGACGAGCAACTCGAAGATCGGTGCGATCAGCCCGGTGGCCTCGGCCAGCGCGATGAACTCGAGCGGGCTGACCGGCCCGCGGACCGGGTGCGCGAGCCGCAGCAGCACCTCGACGCCGACGCAGCGCCCGGAGCGCGCATCGAGGATCGGCTGCACCGCCGGCTCGAAGCGACGCTTGCGCAGCGCCCGGCGCAGCCTGACCTCCGGCCGGTCGCGGCGACGCATGTGCTGCTGCGCCAGCGCAGCGCCGCCTGCGACCAGCGTCAGTCCGAGCGCCGCCCAGCCGAGGGCCGCGTCGCGCAGCCGGGCAGCGACCGCCCTCGCATCGACCGAGGTCGATACCGAGATCGGCCAGCGCGTCGAATCGTGCACGCGGCGGTGCAGGCCCCCGGCCGCCACCGGCGGGATCCCGACGCCGTCGGCGCGGGTCGCGGTCGCAGGCATCGGCCCGCCACCCTCGAGAAGCACGAGCGGCGTCGCGTCCCGCACGATGATCGCGTAGGCGGGCGACGAACCGCCGGGCGCATCGATCGCCCACCTCGGTTCGAGCAGCGCCACCCGTACCGACCCGTCGCGCGCCGCGCGTGTCGCGAGCACCCCGCCGAACGACGCGCTCGCGGGGTGCAGCGCGAACGTTCCCGGCGCACCCGCGACCACCGAGCCCGCGCGCCGCGGCGGCGACGCGGGCAGACCGTCGGTCGCGTCCACGAACGCGCGCGACGCCGACGGACCGCACCGTTCGCCGCCGGGTGCGATCCGGACGAACGCCTGCACCGCGGCCGAGCGCAGGCTCGCCCGCAGCAGACCGTCGCGCTCGTCGGGGCCGCAGCCGTCCGTGCCGAGGTCCGCCGTCTCGAGCGCGACGAGCTCAGCATCGACCCGGTCGAGCCACGCCTCGGTACGCAGCAGCAGCGCCGCGCCCGCGCGATCGGCCGCGCGCACTGCGACTGCGGACTCGACCCCCACCGCCACCACGGCGGTCACCGCCGACAGCACCACGGCCAGCGCGAACAGGCCGCCGGAACTCAGCGTCTGGTCGGCACGATGAACGGAGGGGTCGCGGGGATCGGGCATGCGGCGCACGGTCGCTCGATCGGGATATCGACTCGCGCCGACCGAACCTGCGTTCGCGAAGCGGCCAGGCCGCTCGGCGGCATCCGACGGGCCGTGAACGTCGACCGGGGGCCATCCGGGCGCTCGGCGCACGGGCGCCGGCGCTGCAGCCCGGCGCGGCGACGGCGGCGCCCGCCCGGGCGCGCGCAGAGGCGGTGAGCCCTGCCGGCCCGCCGACGCAGGTGTTCGCCCGGCCGGCCGCGTGGGCCGATCGCCGGGCGCGGTCGATCACTTGCCGTAGTACTGCCCGCAGCCGTCGGCCATCTCGGCCCAGCGGCCCGCGCGCGGCGCCCCCTGCAACGCCGCGGTGGCGGGCTGTTCCGTGCCCGCGCCGCGCAGGGTGCCGGTGATCGCGCCGCCGGACACCTTGCCCGCGAAGCTGCGCGGCTGACCGCTCGCGTCGGTCCAGGCGAGCCGGATGTCCTCGCCCCGCAGCGAGGCCTCGGTGATCGGCCGCTTCGCGCCGCCGACGGTCACCTCGCCGCTCAGCTTCTGGAAGCTCTGGTCGAGCGCGACGCCGACCGAGCCGCCCGCAGCGTCGCGGATCGTCCAGGTGCCGCCAACGCGCGCCGGGACGATCCACAGGTAACCGGTGCGGAACTCGAACTCCGACTTCTCGTCCTCGCCCCATTCGCCCATCGTGAACTGGTGCGAGGTCACGCGCGTGCCTGGCTTCATCGCGAGGATGCGGTGGCGCACGCACAGGTTGAGCTGCGGCAGCAGGTACATCGTGATGACGTCGGCCTTGGAGAAGTCCTCCTTGAAGATGTCCCCCTGCACGATCCTCGTGCGGCCGCTCATGCCCTCGACCTGCACCATGCAGTTCGCGAGCTTGACCATGTCCGGGTTGTACTCGATGCCCAGCGACGTGGCGCCGAAACCCTTGGCGGCCGCGATCGCGATCTTGCCGTCGCCGGCGCCCAGGTCGATCACGTAATCCTTCGGGCCGACGTTGGCCATCTTCAGCATCCGCGCAACCAGCTCGTCGGGCGTCGGCACCCAGACGACGTCCTTGCCCGACTGACCCACCTGCGGCTTGTAGTCGCGCTCGCAGTCGGCGCGGGTCTTGGGCTGAGCGGCGACCGACGCGGCCGCGACGAGCAGCGCGGCGGCGGCGACGGCACGAACGATGGGAAGCGACATGCGAGACACCTCGGAAGTGGACGGAACGGCGGGCGTCGGCGTGCGCCCGTGCGAGCCGTCACTCTACCGCCGACGGTCCGCCCGGCCAATGCCGCGATCCGGACCTGCCTCGCCCATGCCTGCGTACGCTCGGCCCGCCCGAAGTGAAACGCCCGGCCGAAGCCGGGCGTTCCTGTCGGAGCGCGATGCGCCGCGGTGCGGATCAGCCCGCGCCGCCGCCCTCCACGGCACCCGCCGCCTGCGCCTCGGCCTCGGCCTGCTGCGCGGCGAGCTCCGAGGGCTGCATGAACAGCGCATCGGCCGCGGCGAGCGCCTGCTGCTCCTGCGCCTCCGCATCCTCCTTGTCGCGGCGCGCCCGGTGATACGCCAGGCCCGTGCCCGCCGGGATCAGCCGTCCGACGATCACGTTCTCCTTCAGGCCACGCAGCTCGTCCTTCTTGCCCATGATCGCGGCCTCGGTCAGCACCCGCGTGGTCTCCTGGAACGAGGCCGCCGAGATGAACGAGTCGGTCGACAGCGACGCCTTGGTGATCCCCAGCAGCAGGTTCTCGTAGGTCGCCGGCAGCTTCTGCGCCGCAATCGCCTTGTCGTTCTCGTCCAGGATCTCCGAGCGTTCGACCTGCTCGCCGGTGATGAACGGCGTGTCGCCCGGCTGCACCACCTGCACGCGGCGCAGCATCTGGCGCACGATCACCTCGATGTGCTTGTCGTTGATCTTCACGCCCTGCAGCCGGTAGACGTCCTGCACCTCGTCGACGATGTAGCGCGCGAGCGCCTCGATGCCGAGCAGACGCAGGATGTCGTGAGGGTCGGCCGGGCCGTCGACGATCAGCTCGCCCTTGTTCACCACCTGGCCGTCGTGCACCAGCACGTTCTTGTCCTTCGGGATCAGGAACTCGTGCGGGTTGCCGTCCAGGTCGGTGATCACCAGCCGCTGCTTGCCCTTGGTGTCCTTGCCGAACGAGACCGTGCCGGTGACCTCGGCGAGCATGCCGGCGTCCTTCGGTGCGCGCGCCTCGAACAGCTCGGCCACCCGCGGCAGGCCCCCGGTGATGTCGCGGTTCTTCTGCGACTCCTGCGGGATGCGGGCGAGCACCTCGCCGACCGCCACCTGCTGGCCGTCGCGCACGGTGATCAGCGCACCGACCGGGAACGAGATCGTCACCGCGTGGTCGGTGCCCGCGATGCGCACCTCGGCACCCATCGGGTCGATCAGCTTGACCTGAGGGCGCACCCCCTTGGTCGTGGGGCCGCGGCGCTTCGCGTCGATCACCACCAGCGTCGACAGGCCGGTGACCTCGTCGATCTGCTTGGCCACCGTCGAGCCCTCCTCGACGTTCTCGAACTTCACGGTACCCGCGTACTCGGTGATGATCGGCCGGGTGAGCGCGTCCCAGGTGGAGAGCATCGCGCCGGCGCGCACCTGCTTGCCGTCACCCGCCAGCAGCACCGCGCCGTACGGCACCTTGTGGCGCTCGCGCTCGCGGCCGAGGTCGTCCTGGATCAGCACCTCGCCCGAGCGCGAGATCACCACCGGCTCGCCCTTCGCGTTGGTCACGTAACGCATGGTCGCGGTGAAGCGCACCGTGCCGTTGGACTTGGCCTCGATGCTGCTCGCCACCGCCGCCCGCGAGGCCGCTCCACCGATGTGGAAGGTGCGCATCGTCAGCTGCGTGCCCGGCTCGCCGATCGACTGCGCGGCGATCACGCCGACCGCCTCTCCGCTGTTGACCAGCGTACCGCGGCCCAGATCGCGGCCGTAGCACTTCGCGCACAGCCCGTAGCGGGTGTCGCAGCTGAGCGGCGTGCGCACCCGCACCTCGTCGATGCCCAGACGCTCGATCTCGTCGACCGCGTCCTCGTCGAGCATCGTGCCGCCCTCGAACAGGGTCTCCTGCGTCTCGGGGTGCACGACGTCGACCGAGGTCACGCGGCCGAGAATCCGGTCGCGCAATGCCTCGATCACCTCGCCGCCCTCGACCAGCGCGCGCATCGCCACGCCGTTGGTCGTGCCGCAGTCGTCCTCGACCACGACCAGATCCTGCGTCACGTCGACCAGGCGGCGGGTCAGGTACCCCGAGTTCGCGGTCTTGAGCGCGGTGTCCGCCAGACCCTTGCGCGCGCCGTGCGTCGAGATGAAGTACTGCAGGACGTTCAGCCCCTCGCGGAAGTTCGCGGTGATCGGGGTCTCGATGATCGAGCCGTCGGGCTTGGCCATCAGCCCGCGCATGCCCGCGAGCTGGCGGATCTGCGCGGCCGAGCCGCGGGCACCCGAGTCGGCCATCATGTAGATCGCGTTGAACGACTCCTGGTCGACGGTCTTGCCGTGCCGGTCCTGGACCTTCTGCACGCGCAGCTGGTCCATCATCGCCTTGCCGACCTCGTCACCGGCCTTCGACCAGATGTCCACCACCTTGTTGTAGCGCTCACCCTGCGTGACGAGGCCCGAGGTGTACTGCTGCTCGATCTCCTTGACCTCGGCCTCGGCGGCGGCCAGCAGCGTCGCCTTCTGCGGCGGCACCAGCATGTCGTCGATCGAGATCGAGATGCCCGCGCGCGTGGCCAGCCGGAAGCCGTTCTGCATCAGCTGGTCGGCGAAGATCACGGTGTCGCGCAGACCGCACCGGCGGAACGACGCGTTGATCAGCCGCGAGATCTCCTTCTTCTTCAGCGCCTTGTTGATGAACTCGAACGGCAGCCCTCGGGGCAGGATCTCAGACAGGATCGCCCGGCCGACCGTGGTGTTCGCGCGCACGATGCGCGGTACGGCCTCGCCGCCGGCCTTGTCCCGGTCGTACTCGGTCAGGCGCACGATGATCTTCGTGCCCAGCTCGACCTCGCGGTTGTCGTAGGCGCGCAGCACCTCGGAGACGTTCGAGAAGGCCATGCCCTCGCCCCGGGCGTTGATCTTCTCGCGGGTGGTGTAGTACAGACCGAGCACGATGTCCTGCGACGGCACGATCGACGGCTCGCCGTTGGACGGGAACAGCACGTTGTTCGAGGCGAGCATCAGCGCGCGCGCCTCGAGCTGGGCTTCGAGCGACAGCGGCACGTGCACCGCCATCTGGTCGCCGTCGAAGTCGGCGTTGAACGCCGCGCACACCAGCGGGTGCAGCTGGATCGCCTTGCCCTCGATCAGCACCGGCTCGAACGCCTGGATGCCGAGCCGGTGCAGCGTGGGCGCCCGGTTCAGCATCACCGGATGCTCGCGGATCAC